>LDZU01006177.1_pt1 | contig 30214 bp, 28 predicted proteins | sample 615531 | NCBI WGS metagenome assembly LDZU01 (sample SAMN03408293, study PRJNA278302) | terrestrial metagenome | isolation source: oil reservoir sample SB2 | place: USA: Alaska, North Slope, Schrader Bluff formation | collected 2011-09 | reverse complement strand
TATGTTGATTTCTCCATGAGGCTTGCGGTAATGCTCAATGCTCGGAGAGACTGGTATTTCGAGTTCATTGAACCAGAAGAACTCGAAGGTATTGCCATGGTATATCTTGCAAGAGAGGATGTTCTCTTCTCGGTAGTCGAGGGCGAACCCTGGAAGCAATACAGAACGGGGATCTTCCAGAGTGATCTTATTGATGTCTTCTTGAGGCAGTTCTTCGGGGCTTTTCTGGAGCCGGCGAGTTTTGTGTGGAATACTTTTCGTGAGGAGGATCTTGTCCTCTACAAGATCGAACCAAACGAGGCAAGGATAAGATTGCTCGGTTTGCTCGGTGGCGGTTACGTTCCTAATATCATGTCTGTGGAAATTGTCTTTCCCATAATTGAAGGAAGATTTCCGATTCCTCGTTCAATAACTATTCGAGATCGTGCAGCAAAAGAACATATGGAAATCTCCGTGATCAGGTTTTCCATGGCTTCTGACGAGCAGCTGTTTCTCAGTTTGCGCAATGAATACTACTCCTCGTTCAGGTAGTCCCTATGGAATTAGACAACTGACTTCTCGGGAACTTGGGAGGATTTTCATGAAGAGACCAAGAGTTGCACTTATTGCTCATGATAAGAAGAAGGCGGATATGCTGATGTTCGTCAGAGAGCATTACGAAGTGTTCAAGAAATGTGACCTCTTTGCCACCAAGACAACAGGTGAACTCATTCAGGATAAGATGAAGCTTGAAATAACCAAAATGAGGTCTGGCCCAAAAGGTGGAGACCTTCAAATCGGAGCAATGGTTGCTGCAGATGGTGTTGATTTTGTGCTTTTCCTTCGAGACCCCTTGACGGCACAGCCACATGAGCCTGATGTTTCCGCGCTAATGAGAGTGTGTGACGTTCACAACGTGTCTTTGGCGACTAACCTGGCCACGGCCGAAGCTCTTGTTAAAGAGATCTCGATTCTTCAGAGAGATACATGATGCCTTTGTGGCAGAAAGTATTGAAGCGGGGAACAGCATGTATTTACCGAATCGGTCTTCAATGTTCAAGGCTACTTGCATGGGATCTCTCTTCTTCTCGAACAGGTGTATCTGTTCGCTTGAAGAACCAAGTCTTCTGAGACGCTGACAACTGATTCCCATAGCCCTTACCGGTTCACCGTTCCAGATCTTCTTCAAAAGCCAATGCGCGATTTCGTTCATTAGAGAAACTCCGGAAAGATAGAATGAAAGCTTTTTTGATATAGCGGAAACACTCATATCTGTGTATTTTACGTACATTCCAATTCCCTGGGATTCATACCCTTCTTTTCTCATACGATAGATCACTCTCGATCCCAAGAAACTTATGATATTCTCGAGTTTTTCAGGTTCACTTACGTCTCGGCCGAATGTCATTGAATGTCCCATAGATTTTGGAGCTTCTTTTCGAAAGAAAGCCTCTCTGTTGAAGATAGGGGAAGAAAGTGATTTCACAAGCCCGAGAAAAGAATTTCCAAGATTCTTGAAGAGATAGAACTCATCAGCCTTCAAAAGATCTCCGACACTCTCAAATCCATGACTCCTGAGAAACACGGTGGTGTGTTTACCAATTCCAGGAACGTCTGAAACAGGAATATTTTCGAGAAAAGATCGCTCAAAGCCTTCTTGAATGAAAGTAAAACCGTTCGGTTTTCTGAAATCGCTTGCCATTTTAGCGATTATTGGATTTGTTGCTATGCCGATAGATGCAGAGATATCAAGTCGCTTCTTCAACGACTTTCTGAATCCATCAAGTCTCTCTATAGTAGTCGAGATGTTTCTGAAATAGGAGAGGTCCACAAAGGCTTCATCAATGCTACTGATTGCCACGGAAGGCGACACTTCTTGAAGCATTTTCATGACAGTCTCAGAATAGTATTCATATTTCTTTCCGTCTACCTCAACTGGGATAGCTTCAGGACATAGTTTAGAGGCTTCAAGGACGGTCATTCCGGATTTTACACCTTGTCTCTTGGCCTCGTAACTGGCGGCCGTTACAACGGAATGTCGTAACGCTGATCCAGTTACTATTATTGGTTTTCCCTTTAGAGAGGGATTTGTTGCCTGTTCTACGCTTGCAAAAAAGGCATCCATATCCACATGCGCTATGTAGCTTACCCTGTCCATTGTCATTACCATCCGCCAGGCTGAGAATAGTACCATTGTTTGTCGTATTCGTCATATTCCATGACATAAGTTCCAAGTGAAGTTATCACAGAGAAGTTGTATAGAATTCTTTCGCTACCTCTTGATACTTTCCATGAGGCCACAACTCTTTTTATTGATATTTTCTGCTCTCTCATGGTGAAATTGACAGGGAAGAAAGAACCACGTCTGAATACCACAGTTACATCAGTAGATTTCTTGTCATCAAGCATTTTATACCCCCCGGTTACGCAACTATAAGTATACCAATTGGTATAAATAATTATATCACTGTGATTAGCGTTGACTCAACATACGATGATGATGATTATTCTTCACGTACTACAATGTAGTTAAGTTATAATCAAAATAAAGGGGTGTTCAACAGTTTGAAAAAAGTAGCGCTGGTATTCGGCACAAGACCTGAAGCAATAAAGATGGCTCCGATATATCTGGCTTTGAAGAGAGAACACGTGCCCGCAGTGGTAGTTGTAACCGGTCAACACAAAGAGATGTTACACCAGGTAACAGAGCTCTTTGGCATCTCTGCAGACCACGATTTGCAGGTTATGACGGATCGACAGAGCCTATCAAATCTTACGGCAAAGATGACAGGTTCCCTGGAGAAGATATTCGATGGAGAAGATATTGGTTTTACTTGCGTTCAGGGAGATACAACCTCTGCCTTTATTGCGGCACTCGTTTCCTTCTATCACAAAATCCCCGTAGGACACGTTGAAGCAGGTCTCAGAACTGATAATCTCTATGATCCCTACCCTGAGGAAGCAAACAGGCGCCTGATATCGGTCCTGTCTAATTACCATTATGCTCCAACAATAACCGCTCTTGAGAATCTTATCAAAGAAGGTCATCCTGGTCACCAGATAGTTGTCACAGGAAATACAGTTATTGATGCGTTGCAGTGGATTGTCAACAATAGGAAAGATGACCTGTCGCTCAAGAGAGAGAGACTTGGAATTAACGGTAGGGAGTATATACTCATGACGATGCACCGACGCGAGAACTGGGGTAAGCCGATGCGAGATGTCGCAAGGGCTGTCAGTGACATCGTTGGAAAATATCCTGATGTCAGGGTAGTTTTTCCTGTGCATCTCAATCCTGTGGTCAGAGAGACCGTCTTCAGCGAACTGGGTGAAAACCCCCGGGTGATTCTCACTCAACCAATGGACTACCTTGAGTTTGTGGCTGCCATGGAGGGAGCCAGGTTCCTGATGACTGATTCCGGCGGTATTCAGGAAGAAGCTCCAGCCCTGGGGAAACCAACACTTGTGCTTAGAAGGACAACTGAAAGGCCGGAAGCGATTGCTGCGGGAACAGCAAAGCTGGTTGGAACCGAACGGAGCACAGTTGTCGCTGAAGTATCGCGTCTCCTCGATTCTGAAGATTATTACAGCAAGATGTCCAGAGCTTCAAACCCTTTTGGTGACGGACAAGCAGCAATCAGGATAGTCAATCATATTTTGGAAGTGGTATTTAGCAGATGAATCTCATAATGGAAAACATAGAAGTCTTCTACAGAGTTGCTCTGTTCATCCAGGCAGCTATAGTAATTCCATTTGCTATCATGCTTGTACTGCTGAACAGAATTGTCTGGAAGTACTCCGCTTTTTGGGACATCCTGTGGATAGCTTTTGCTTCAAACAGGCTGGTCCATTTACTGAGTGGAGGCTCATACTTGGTGACTCCAACAGGATTCATCAGCTCTGTGATGATAACCTTGCAGGGTTTTGCTTTAGCGGGTCTTGCAACCGTCTATTTGAGAAGGAGGCTACTGCTGAACAAGTTGTTTCTTCTCTCACCGTTCTTCACAATGTTGCCTCTTTTAGCACTTGGGGTGTTCAGTCAATCACAAATTCTAACTGGATTGGGGATTGCTCTTCTCGGTTTGTACGGGGGAGTTCTTTCAGTCGTAATGATGTTATCGGAAACGGTTTCCAGGACACTGAAGATAGCTGTCGCGGTTGTCATAATGATTTTGGCCGGTCAGACCCTTTCCCTGGTGGTTATTCCTGAAGGTTCGTCGCTGCTTCCGTTGCGGTATGTAGGTAATACGATCTTCGTTATTGTGGCTGTCTTCTTGTTTTTCTCCCTGAGAGTAAGAGAAGAACTCGTATCAAGACAGATGTATCAAACGATGGCCAATGAGATACTCGAAAACGTTTCGGACATTGTATTCAGAGTGTCAACCGATGGGCGGGTACTTTATTACAGTAAGTCTTTCAAGGAGATAATGGGAAACAAAGAGCACTTGTCACCAGGACAACAGGGCGAAGCAGATGAGATGAATGACTCGTTGAAGCTCGAAACCCTGGTGGGCAGGATAATCAGCGACAAAGACGTTGAAGAAGAGACATGCAGGGTGCATTTGTCCCAGGTCGATCGCTGGTATGAGTTCCGAATCAGGAAGAACGATTATGGGCATAAGACAGTCTTTGACTTCATGGGCAGAGACATACAGGCAGATATCGAAAAAGAGAAACAGCTGCAGAAAGAAAGAGAGAAGGCATCGGAACTCGATGAAGCGCGGGTTACATTTCTCTCAAACCTCTCACATGAACTCAAGACGCCCTTGACAATCATAATGGGTTACTCAGAGACTCTAAGAGAAGATTTGCCGCCGTCGAGACAACAGATGGTCGACGCGATTCTTGAGTCAGCAAAGTATCAGCTCCGACTCGTCAACGATTTGCTCGATCTTACTCGCCTTGGTTCGAAGATGCTGGATGTTGAGATTGAGTCTGTTGATATTGAGCAGATTATCAATGAAACAGTCGAGCAGTTTCGTCCGCTTGCAGAGCGTAAGCACCTGTTGCTTATGGCTTCGACTGGTGAATTACCGGAGCGTTTCAATACCGATCCAGTAAAACTTGTCAGGGTCCTGAATAATGTGATGGGCAATGCCCTGAAGTTTACTGAACAGGGGAAGATTTCTGTAATGGTAAGAAGGGAAAGTGAGGATGTTCTCCTGTTTCGGGTAGAAGATACCGGTATTGGCATCAGAAAGGAAGATCTGGGAAGGATATTCGAAAGGTTTGTAAGGATTAGCAGGGCTGGATCCAGCAGGGGAACAGGGCTTGGATTATCTCTTGCAAAAGAACTTGTTTCTCTCCTTGGAGGTAGGATCTGGATAGAATCTGAAGAGGGTTCTGGAACAATCGTCTACTTCACTATCAGAGATCTGAAAGAAGCTGCGTGATCGTAGAACTATTCAAAGACCACCAGGACGTCTCCTGCATCGACATTATCTCCTTTTGAGACTGTGATCTCTCTTATGACACCATCATGTTCAGAAAGTACCGTATTCTCCATCTTCATTGCTTCGAGAACAATCAACTTGTCTCCCTTTTTCACAGAGGCTCCTTTGGAAGACAGCACATCAAGAATCGTTCCTGACATCGGAGATACCAGCGTTGAGCCTTTTGATGTCTTCTTCTCGATCTTCTCTTTCGTGGCCGACTCAAGCTTTTGCTCAGTTCCTTTTGTGTCAGAAGTCACTTCCTCAGAGACTTGCTCTGTGGTGCGACCAAGAGGCTGTTCTATATGCTTCGAATGAGCAGACTTGCCGATTTCTTCGACTTCAACGGTGTACTCTTTTCCCTCGACTCTTACTTTGAACTTTCTGAGCATCTCTGCGCCTCCCTATTCTCCAGTAGACTACCGGGTCTCTCGTTTTCCACTTTGAAGGAGTTACCTCTGTCATTGACTTGATGCTGAGATCATCACCCATGTAAGCGGCTATTGCAGCTGTCACTGCAGCAATCAGTCTGTTATCTTCATATGCAACCTCATTATCCTCACCTTGTTCTGCAGGTTCAATAACACCTGCATCTTTCTTTGCAGGCGAAAGAAACTTGCCCATCAGAACAAAAGCAACATAGAGTATTGCCAGTACGGTAAACACAACAATTGGTCCGAGTATGGTGATCTCAACGTATTCTGGCATCTTGTCTCTTACAGAGGGATATTGCCGTGTTTCTTGTTCGGCCTTCCCTCTACCTTTGTTGAAGCTATCTCAAGCGCCCTGACGATCTTGATGCGCGTTTCTGCGGGATCGATAACTTCTTCAATATAACCTCTGCCTGCAGCAACATAGGGGTTTGCAAATGTTTCTCGGTACTCTTCAATCATCTTGATCCTTGTTTTTTCCGTATCCTGGGATGACTGAATTTCCTTCCTGAATATTATGTTTGCTGCACCTTCAGGTCCCATGACGGCGATTTCTGCTCCTGGCCAGGAAAAGACAAAGTCAGCACCAAGGTGTTGGCTTCCCATGGCGATATATGCTCCACCGTATGCTTTTCGGAGTATCGTCGTGATCTTCGGAACTGTTGCTTCGCTATATGAAAAAAGCAATTTCGCGCCGTGCCTGATTATTCCTCCGTGCTCCTGTGCTACGCCCGGAAGAAAACCAGGGGTATCAACAAATGTCACAATTGGAATATTGAAAGCATCAAGGAAACGAATGAATCGGGCAGCCTTGTCAGAAGCGTCTATATCAAGTGCACCTGCAAAGATGCTCGACTGATTTGCAATTATCCCAACCGATCGGCCTCCTATTCTGGCAAAGCCAGTCACCATGTTCTTCGCGTAATGCTTGTGGACTTCGAAGAAACTCTCACCATCGATGACCTTTTCTATTACATCACGAACATCGTAAGACTCTTTCGGATTCTCCGGAACCACTTCTCTCAGTTCTTCAAGCGTTTCCGAACCGGGTGAATCAATAATGGAAGGTTCTTCTGCTGAGTTCTGAGGGATGTAAGAAAGGAGTTCGCGTACAGTTTGCATCGCCACCTTGTCGTCTTCGACCAGGAAGTGAGCAACACCACTTTTGGAGTTATGTACAGACGCCCCTCCGAGGTCTTCTTTCTCAATTTCCTGTCCTGTTACTGCCTTTATCACCTGTGGACCGGTAATGAACATCTGCGAAATTCCTTCGACCATGAGAATGAAATCGGTTATTGCAGGAGAGTATACAGCTCCTCCAGCACAAGGCCCTGCGATCACGGTTATCTGTGGAATAACTCCAGATGCCAGCGTGTTTCTGTAGAAGATTCCTCCATAACCGTACAGTGAGTCTACACCCTCCTGTATCCTTGCCCCTCCGGAGTCATTGATGCCAACAATGGGAATACCCATTTTCATTGCCATATCCTGCAATTTCATGATCTTTTTCGCGTGCATTTCTCCCAGAGAGCCACCCTGAACAGTGAAGTCCTGTGAAAACACAGCAATCTTGCTGCCGTTAACATCTCCAAAGCCCGTTATAACGCCGTCGGAGGGAAAGACCTTATCACCCAACCCGAAGTTTGTTGCTCTGTGTTTCACAAATACGTCTATCTCTTCAAAAGTTCCAGGGTCACAAAGAAGATCGATTCTCTCACGCGCTGTAAGCTTACCAGCCTCATGCTGTTTTTCAATTCTGTCTTTTCCCCCACCAAGTCTGGTCTCTTCAAGGAGACGTTTGTATTCCTCGAGTCTGTCGCTCATCTCTGCTCGCTCCTTTGATGTGATCCCTCAACAAGTTCCACCAGGACGCCCCCGGTCGTTTTCGGGTGAAGAAATACTATACGCGTATTTCCAGCGCCTGGGGACGGGGAATCTGAAAGAGGTGTGTAACCATCTTCCTTGGCATTCTTGAAAGCCGCATCGATATCATCAACATTGAATGCTATATGATGTATTCCTTCACCGCGCTTCTCGATGAATTTGGATATCTGACTATTCAGATTGATCGGTTCGAGGAGCTCGATCTTTGTCTCACCGATCTTCAGAATAGCTACTTTCAAACCTCGCTCAGCGAGAACTTCCTCGCCGTAAACCTCAATACCCAGAAAGTCAGCGAAGAACGAAACTCTTTCTTCGATCGATTTGACAGCTATTCCGATATGGTCGATTCTCTTCGTCTTCAAATCATCCATCCTCCCGAAGTCTGTTTATGCATTCCATGATTGCTTCTAGTTTAACACCTCTGGAGTGAGCTTCTTTCAGAGCAGAGAATGCAGTGTTCAGCTCTGCGATTTCTCTCCGTCTTTGCCTGCTTTCTTCTATTTTGCCACTCTTCTCACGTCTGTTCAGTTCTCCTATCAGAAGCTGATAGAGCCTGTCAACATTTGTTCCCGTTAGAGAGTTGGTCTTGACTATTTCTCGTTTGACATCCGCGAGGTCCAGGACAGATCTAATTCTGTTTGCAAGTTGATCAGCACCATGAATATCCATTTTGTTGACTGTATATATATCGCCGATCTCCATGATACCGGCCTTCATCATCTGTATTTCGTCTCCGATGCCAGGGGCCAAGACCAGTACGACAACATCTGACAGATTGACGATATCAGTCTCGGCCTGCCCAACTCCCACAGTTTCAACAATAATGTAGTGATAACCACACCGTCCGAGCAACTCCACTGCGTCAAATACGCTCGGGCTAAGACCACCTACCATTCCTCTGCTAGCCATTGACCTGATAAGAATCTTTCCAGAACGAGAAGCTCTATTCATCCTGATGCGGTCGCCCAGGAACGCTCCCCCTTTGAAAGGACTGGATGGGTCAATTGCTAAGACTGCGGTTCTGGAGGCATCTGAGAAGCTAACGCTCAACCAGTTAACCAGTGTGGATTTTCCCGCGCCCGAGCTACCAGTAATCCCAATCACATAGTACTCCCTTTCGGGGAGACTTCCAATAAGACTTCTGGCAGCAACTCTGTCTGACTCAACGACAGTGAGAGCCTTCGAGACGCTTAACTCATCGCCACTCAACAGGTCATTCCTGTTCATTTCTTTTCTGCGAGTTCCTTGATTCTCTGTTCAAGCTGTTTCAAGGATGTGCCCGGGCCAAACACCTCAGCGATCCCCTTCTTTTTGAGAATCTCAACGTCATCGTGTGGAATAATACCACCTACCACGACCGGTTTGTCCGCTATTCCTTTTTCATTCATCAGTTCAAGAAGCCGATCACAAATCCGCATATGAGCGCCGGAGAGGATCGACAGGCCGATCACGTCTGCATCTTCCTGCAAGGCTGTATTCACAATATCTGAAGGGCTCTGGCGTAGTCCAGTATATATCACTTCCATACCAGCGTCCCTCAATGCCATTGCTACTATCTTGGCCCCTCTGTCATGACCGTCGAGGCCAGGCTTAGCTACAATTATGCGAGTCTTCTTCATACTTTTCACCTCGGTTAAATTATTACAGATTCTGTATACTCTCCGAACACTTCCTTGAGAGCTTCTGTAATCTCTCCCAGGGTTGCGTAGTTCTTCACTGCTTCGATAATGGGTGGCATAAGGGACTCACCACTCCTGGCCGCTTCAGAAATCCTTTCGATGCTTCTGCTAACTGAGCTGTTATTCCTCTTCTTCCGAAGCCGCTCAAGGTTCTGGCGTTGCCGCTTCTCAGTTGACTCATCGAGTTTGAGGATATCTTCAGGTACTTCAGCATGCTCAGAAGTGAACTTGTTCACTCCAACAACTGTCCTCCCGTTGTCTTCGATCTCTTTCTGTGTTCTGTACGCAGTGTCCAGGATTTCCCTTTGCACAAAGCCTTCTTCTATGGCTTTGATCATTCCGCCGATCTTGTCGATCTTGTCAATGTACGATACAGCCTGATGTTCGATCCTGTTTGTGAGGTTTTCCACCAGGTACGAACCACCGAGAGGGTCTACGGTATCCGGAGCTCCTGACTCATGTGCAATAATCTGCTGCGTTCGCAATGCGACCCTTACAGATTCTTCAGTAGGTAGCCCAAGGGCTTCATCGTATGAATTGGTGTGAAGAGATTGGGTACCGCCAAGGACCGCTGCAAGTGCCTGATAGGCAACGCGCACGATGTTATTCTGAGGTTGCTGAGCGGTGAGAGTTGATCCTGCCGTCTGGGTATGGAAACGCATTGTGAGGGCCCTCTTATCAGAAGCACCGAAGCGCTGCTTCATAATTCTGGCCCAAAGACGTCTGGCAGCCCTGAACTTGGCGACCTCTTCAAAGAAGTTGTTGTGTGCGCTGAAGAAGAATGATATCCTCCTGCCAAAGACATTTGGATCAAGTCCGGCATCTATAGCTGCCTTTACATATTCAATGCCGTCAGCAAGCGTGAAAGCAACTTCCTGAACTGCGTCAGCCCCAGCCTCTCTGATATGGTAGCCGCTGACGCTGATGGTGTTGAAATATGGAAGTTCTTTCGAGCAGTATTCAAAGATGTCCGTAATGATTCTCATCGAGGGTTGTGGTGGGAAAATGTAAGTTCCTCTTGCTATGTACTCCTTCAGAATATCGTTTTGAATAGTACCCTTAAGCTTGTCTGGACTCACACCCTGCTTTTCGGCCACTGCAATGTACATTGCCAGAAGTACAGCTGCAGTTGAGTTTATGGTCATGGATGTACTGACTTTCTCCAAAGGGATACCTTCAAACAGGACTTCCATATCTTCAAGAGACGATATGGCAACCCCAACCCGCCCGACTTCACCATCCGACATTTCATGATCTGAATCATAGCCGATCTGCGTCGGTAGGTCAAAGGCGACTGACAGACCGGTCTGTCCCTGCTTTAGCAGGTACTTGTATCTTTCGTTAGATTCCTGGGCAGTGCCGAACCCCGCGTATTGTCTCATGGTCCAGAGTCTGCCACGATACATTGTCGGTTGTACGCCTCGGGTGAAAGGATAATCTCCGGGGAAGCCCAGGTCTTCGAGATAGTCTGTCTCTTCAATTGAAAGAGGGGTGTAGAGTCTTTCGAGTTCTTCTCCGCAAGAAGTTTTGAATGCCTGTTGCCGTTCCGGGTGCTTCTCTAGAGTCTTATTGACCTGTTCTTTGCACCAAATATGGAGTTCTTCACGAATCTTCTGGAGTTTCTTCTGATCGAACACTGAGATCCCTCCCTTGTCTACGCTTCAAAGTTAAATCAAAAAGACGCAGTAGTCAACAAGGGCTTTTCGGAAATAGAGTCAGCCAGAGACAAAGAGGTAAGTTATAATCTCTCTGGAGGTGGTCTCATGGACTTCGATAGACTAACAGAACTTGTCTTTGTTCCCGGAATTTCCGGACGAGAGGAACTTGTAAGGCAGAAGATTGGTGAAATGCTTCCATCTGGAATGGATTACAGCGAGGACAGATTGGGGAACCTTTCAGTAATAATTGGTGAAGGCGATACCACTATTGGCTTTGCTGCACATATGGATGAAATCGGACTTCTCATTACCGGGATTGAGGAGAACGGAACACTCTCTTTCAGGAAAGTCGGAGGCGTTCTTGATGAATTACTTCCAGGAAGGCATATGGATGTTATTACTTCTTCGGGGGAAGTCGTAGAAGGCGTTATTGGGGTCGTCCCACCTCATTTGAGAGGAAGTGGTTCAGAAAACGGGCAAATGCAAGTAATCGATGTGGGGGCACAATCTGTCGAAGAGGTACAAGACATGGGCATCAAAGTCATGGATTATGCCGTGTTCAGAAAACAGGTTTCCATCTTACGCGAGCATTATATTGCAGTGAGGGCTCTGGATGATCGATTCGGCTGCTCTCTTCTTCTTGATCTGGCACAGGTATTATCCAGAAAGAAGCCCAACTGCAGGATCGTTCTGTCCTGGACCGTTCAGGAGGAGATAGGATTGTACGGGGCACATGCAGTCTCGAACTGTCAGGATCTCGATGCCTTCTTCCCTGTTGATTCTTTCGGGTGCTGCTCACGTCTTACCGGGTCTGTAAAACCGGGACAAGGTCCCGTGCTCAGAATGTCTGACAGCAGGTCTTTGGCTTCTTATGAACTGTCACAGAGAGTTATTAGGCTCGCAAACCAGAAGAAGATCCCCCTTCAATATGGAGCCACTGGAGGTGGTACTGACGGGATCCCATTCGTGCAGAAAGGTGTCAGAATGGTCCCTCTAGCACTTGCGATGAAGTACCTGCATTCAGAGACAGAATGCCTCCATGTCGATGACTACGACAATCTGTTTAATCTCATGCAGGAGATATGCAGAGATCCTGAAGGTATAGTCAGGTGAAGAGTGCAGAAATAAGAAAGTGGCTTGTGCACTCAGGAGTTCTAAACAGAGTCGCAAAGCCTTCCAGATACATTGGTCACGAGCTGAACGCTGTTCATAAGAAAGGGGAAGATCTTGTCAGTTTTCTTCTGGCCTTTCCTGATATATATGAGGTCGGAATGTCACACCTCGGGCTTAAAGTCATGTATTCAGCGATAAACTCTATTGGATGGGCAAAGGCTGAACGTACTTACCTTCCGTGGAAAGACATGATTCTTGAGATGAACAACAAGGGTGTTCCCCTGTACTCAGTGGAGAGCTTCTCGCCTGCATCTGATTTCGACGTCATTGGAATAACACTGCAGTATGAACTCAGCTACACGAGCGCCCTTGCCCTTATAGAACTCTCTAAGACTCCGCTTCTTCAGGATCAGAGGAAGGATAATGACCCACTGGTAATTGGGGGCGGTCCGTGCACAGCTAATCCAGAACCAATGTCAAGATTCTTTGATGCCCTTGTCATTGGCGAAGGAGAAACTGCGATCCAGGAGATCGCCAGGATAATAAGGTCCGCAAAGCGTTCATCGCGCAGAACCGGAAGAGAAACGCTGCTGAAGGAGATTTCAGCCGTAAGAGGGGTCTACGTACCTAGCCTGGGTAAAAAGAAGGTAACCAGAGCAGTTGCAGCTACACTTGATGAGTCTTTTTCACAGGCATCTTCGATTGTACCGTTCACGAACATCGTTCACAACCGTGCCGTAATTGAGGTCATGAGAGGTTGCACGAGAGGATGTCGCTTCTGCCAGGCAGGCATGATTTACAGACCTGTTCGTGAACTCGGTCTGGAAGAAGCTTCAAATGGCGCAACACAGCTAATAGCTACCACAGGCTTTGAAGAAATGTCGCTGCTTTCGCTGAGTTCCACTGACTACAGTCATATCGACGAGCTCACCAGGGAGCTTCTGCCTGCAATGAAAGATGAGCAGGTGGCCTTTTCACTTCCATCAAGCAGAATAGATGCTTTTGGGGTTGATCTGGCGTCAAGGATCTCATCTATACGTAAGACCGGCCTAACATTTGCTCCCGAAGCTGGGAGTGAGAGATTGAGGCGAGTGATTAACAAGAATGTCGATGAGAACGATCTTATGAGAACCGTGGAATCAGCAAAGCAAAATGGATGGAGAAGGGTGAAGCTTTACTTTATGATCGGACTGCCCACAGAAACAGACTATGATTTGAGAGAAATTGTGCGGTTAGCGAGAACGGTCAGGCACATGGGAATAAAGCAACTGTCAGTTTCGGTGGCGATATTTGTTCCCAAGCCACATACTCCGTTTCAGTTCTGCAGGCAGGTTTCTGTGGATGAAGCTGAAGAGAAAGCAAAGAAGCTCTACGACATACGCAGATATGGTTTTCTCCAGGTACATGATCCCAGAAAGAGTCTGCTCGAAGGAGTACTGAGCAGGGGAGATAACAGGCTGGGAGAAGTGGTACTCAGGGCTTTCGGGAGCGGGGCAGTATTTGATGAGTGGCATGAAGAATTCGACTACGGAAAATGGGAAGAGGCGTTCGCAGAAACCGGTGTCTCCCCTCTTGAATACATGCGTTCCCGCTCTGTCGAAGAGGAACTGCCCTGGGATCACATAGAAATGGGGGTATCCAGGGATTTCCTTGTCAGAGAATACCACAAGGCCCTTAGAGGAGAAACTACCGAAGATTGCAGATGGTCGCGCTGTTCACAATGTGGAGTTACGAGTCTCCCTGAAGTGAAGCATGAAAAAACCGGCTGCTCAGCCGGTACTCATTTGCAAAAATAGAAAACTAAAGAAGTCTCATGTCATCGTGCAAAACTTCATTGCACTGAGCTTTGAGGCTTCAGTTATGTCACCAGCTCCCATGAAGATAACCACGGCGTCTCTAAGATCTTCAAGCCAGCTAAGAATATCACTATAGTTGCTTGCGTGAACAACCGGGGTTCCGTAACGGTTCAACCCGTCAACCACTTCTCTTTCATCAATTTCGTGGGGTTCGTTTTCGTAAGCCTCATAGAGCTTGTAGACGCATACTGCGTCTGCCCCTCTGAGGGAGGCGGCAAACTTGCCATTTTCACGAACAAGTCTTGAGTATCTGTGTGGTTGGAAAACAGCAACGATCTTCTTGTCAGGAAAAAACTCCCTTGCCCCAGAAATAGTATAGGCGATTTCATCAGGAGTGTGAGCATAATCATCAATCAAATCAAGATTTCTCAAATCGTTCTTTCCCCTGAATGAGAAACGTCTGTCCACCGGTGAAAACTGGAGCAGAGATTCCCTTACACTATCTGGATCAATGCCGAGTTCGACAGAAGTTGCTATCGCAGCAAGAGCGTTGTACGCATTGAACTCACCGGGAGTTCTGAGAACATAGTTTCCCAAAGAGTGATTCTTATAAAGAACTTCGAACTCCTGGACAGCAGCACTGTGACGTCTGCCTGTAATCTTGTAAAGCCCGCTTTCACGACCAAACGATATACATGATCCATTGAAGATGGATGAAAGGACAGGATCGTCGGAGTTATACACAAGCAGACCGCTCACGTTATTGCCGAAGTGCCAGAAGTGGTCTCTGAGACTTTCAGACTTGTTACTGTAGTGTTCGAGATGGTCATTTCTCACGTTTGTGATAACAGCATGGTTGCACTTAACAGAGGCAAAGAAACCATCACTCTCATCAAGTTCGGTGAGCAGTGGTCCGGATCCTCTTCGGTAGTTCCCGAATTCAAGTGAGGTATTGATCCCACCCAGGAGAACTGATGGATCACGACCAGCATCGATAAGGATTTTCGAGAGCATTGCCGTTGTCGTGGTCTTTCCGTCGGTCCCGGTAACACATATTGAATCATGTTGCATGGTGATGCGCTTCAATGCTTCCATTCTGTATACTACAGGCACACCACATTTCACAGCCTTCTGAACTTCTGGGTTATCCTCTTTCACAGCAGTTGTCCGAACAAGGATATCTGGATTGTCCCAATTGGAGGAAGAATGACCAATGTAGACACAAAAACCCTTGCTTCGAAGGAAATTCGAACGCTCGTTTAATTCGTTGTTTGAACCGTAAACTTCGTGTCCCTCAGCCCTTAAGTGCATCGCCAGTGAACTCATTCCAATACCGCCGATGCCAACAAAATGGTATCTCACCTTATACCCCCCGGAGTAAATATTCTGCAATAACTGCTGCTGGTTCACTTTCGGTATCCGGGAAACTCTGATCTTTCTCAGTACACTTGACAAGCTCTTTGAAGATGTGCTCTTCTGTCGCTGCATTTTCGAGTATAACACAACCAAGTCCTGCATTTGCAAGTGACAAAGCGTTGAAATACTGGTGGTTGTCGGTGGCCTGAGGCCAGGGAATGATTATTCCTCTAGTTTTGTATCGCATTAGCTCAGCGATCGTCGTGGCTCCTCCTCTGGCTATTACGCAATCGGAGAAATACATGTAGTTATGCAGATCTTCGACATAATCGAATGACCTGACAAACGAGAAGCTTCGAAGTCTTCTGGTCGCCACGGGATCCCCTGTTACATGAAGAAACTGGAAGTCAGGTCTTTCTTTTTGTACAATAATGTAAAGCTTTTCGCAAAGAGTGTTAATCGCTTCAGAACCAAGGCTTCCCCCCATTACTACAAAGAAAGGCAAATCCTGCTTATAGTGCAGCCCAGATAGCAATTCTTCCTTTTGTTTAGAAGGGAGCCTGACAGGATTACCAGACAGTATGATTCTTTCCTGCTCGATTGGAACAAGTGTTTTGCTTTCTTCAAAGGATACGAAGAAGAGTCTAGCGTACCTGGCAAGTTTTCTGTTAGCTAGTCCAGGCAGGGCATTCTGTTCATGAATGTAGACTGGCACGCTTTCGGATCTGGAAGCCCTTATTACAGGGAAAGAAATGTACCCGCCTGTAGAGAAAGTGAAATCAGGTTGGAAGTCCTTCAGAACAATTCTCACACGCGAAATATCAAAGAAGTGTTTCAGCAAAACCTTTGCGTTCCCGGGATGAAAAAGAGGTCTTTGAAGGCCGTGAAGCATCAGTGGTTCTCTTCTTACACCTGGAAGGTCTATTTCAACTCTCTTGTCATCAATTCTTCCTGAAGAGGTGAAGTAGACAACCTCGCAGACAGTTCTCTTCTGTATCTCTTTAATCACACTCAAGGCAGGATAGTAGTGTCCCGCAGTTCCTCCGCCGCAAACGGCAACTCTAAGCGACTTCGGCACTCTCTTCTTCCTTGTCTGAAAGGATGCTGAACACCAGCCCAAAACCTATCATCAGTGATAAGAGAGAGGATCCTCCATAACTGATGAAAGGCAATGTGACTCCAGTAGGAGGGAAGAGCCCAAGGTTAACAGCGATATTCACAGACGCCTGTAAGAGTACATATAAAGCGAAACCTGAGATAAAAAGCTTCCCTTCGACCGATTTCGCTCCTCTTATGCCTGCCAGAATCAATTCTCGACCAAAACCAATATATGCGATGAGAAGGATTATTATGCCGATCAGTCCCAGCTCCTCACCAATCACAGCGAATATGAAATCCGAGTAGCTGACGGGAATATAGTATTTCACAACACCCAGGCCCAATCCGGTTCCTGTGAGTCCTCCTGACGAGAGCGCCATCAGGCTGTATGAAATCTGTTCATGTTCTTCTCCGCCGAAGGATGAAAAGAACGCTGTGATGCGTTCGAGTTGGTACGGCTCAATAAGCTCGTAGACGAATCCCACCACCACAAGCACAACCATCAGTGAGATGACTGCAACAAGATAGCTTATTTTGACGCCACCAATGAGCATCATCATCAGGGTCAGGACTAAGAGGATACCTGCTGTCGATAGATCAGGCTGAATAAAGACAAGTCCTATAAGCGGTATTGCAAGAAGGAAAGGAATGATGACCGCTCTAACTATTGTCTGCTTCTTCTCTCTCAGGTCTGCGAAGTATTTTGCCAGCAGAAGAATCAGTACGATTTTCGCAAATTCGGAGACCTGAAGATTGAAAAAGCCGAGATCGATCCATCTTCTGGAACCTCCGCGTTCAGGGAATAGGAAAACGGCACCGAGTAGCAGGATGATAGCGGGATAGTATATGGAAAAAACATATTTGAAGTGTCGCGATCCCCCAAAATAGACGATCACTAGTGCCCCTGCAAGGCCAAGGGCGAAAGCTACCAGTTGCTTGAAAAGAAAATCAGATGCTGAAAGATACGGATTTCTTGCCTCCATACTTATTCCAGCACTATAGATGAACACAAATCCAAAAGCAAGAAAGACACTTGCGTATATTGCCAGAGCGAAATAAGATCTTCTCATTTCTGTCTCCTGGCCAATCCCTGGACGACACTGGTAAAATGCTGCCCACGTTCTGCGTAGTTGCTATACAGATCATAACTCGAACCACCGGGACTGAGCAATACATAATCTCCTTGAGTCGACGATCTCATTGCCATAAGAACCGCATCTTCCATCGTAGGAGCTTCAAGGTAGTTCAGTTCAGCACATTTCAACGCTTTTCGAAGGGCCTTCATTTCCTCACCCAGAACAACGATTGATTTGACTCTTCGAAGCTCCTCTATCAGCTCTTCATATGACTCCTTCTTCTCTCGACCGGAGAGTATAATAGTTGTCCTATCTGCCGGAAGGCTTCTAAGCGCTGCAAGAACTGCGTGTGCGTTTGTTGCCTTAGAATCATTGATGAAGACAGTGCCTTCCACACTACCGGCGCTCTGCATTCTGTGCTCCAGGAATGCGTAATTAGCAATCTTTTCAGTTGCATCATCCACCGAGACACCTGCAAGGTGAGCCAGTGTCACTGCAACGAGATAGTTCTGAGCGATATGATTGTGAAGCAAAAAACGGTTGTCGACAGGTATTTCAAGTTTGTGTATCCTTAAGAGCTTTCCCCTGATTTCTGCAAAGCTGGTTTCTTTGGAGAATCCCAGAACCCTCTGCTTAACTGGTTCTATTGCCAGGGAATACAGGTCTTTTATGTCTTCGGGAATAAGGGAGTAGCCTTCGGTGAGGCGGGTAATTCTGAGTTTGGAACTCACATAATCCTCCAGGGTACCGTGGAAATCCAGATGATCTTGTGCAATATTCGTGATCGCAGACAGATGAAAATAGCTGGACTCAAAATTGAACCACTTGAGCTGAAAAGAGCTCACCTCAACAACAAAAATCCTTGTATCGTCGTCAAGACCTGATATCAGAGGATTACCAAGATTGCCGCCAGTGTACGACTTTATTCCTGTGGAAGCCATTATGTGGCCAAGCATAGTCACAGTGGTAGACTTTCCGTTTGTGCCTGTGATGCCTATTGCCAGTCTCCGTCCTGACTGATGTAGGATATCCAGTGATATTTCAAGTTCTGTGGTAATCCTCTTTTCTGTGGATAACAGCATCTTACCCGTTTCTGAAACTGGGGATACTCCAGGACTCACGACAAACATATCACAATCAAGAAGTCTGGAGGTGTGTCCGCCATCTTCAAATTCAACGTTGTGTTCTCGAAGCTGATTTCTAAAGTCATCAGGCATTACCCTGTTATCAGAGACGAAAAAGTCATCATGAATTCCGGCTTCAAGTGACGTTTTCAGAAGCTGCCTGTTTGAGATTCCGTAACCCACCAGACCGACTTTACCTTTGAGCATTTCAACCCCCATTTATTACCAGAAGCCCTATTAACGAAGCAGAAAGGGCTACGATAGAAAAGACAACAGCGATTCTGGTTTCTTTCCATCCCTTCAACTCGAAGTGATGATGAATTGGTGCCATTAAGAAGACACGTTTCCCAGTTGCCTTGAAATAGCTTACCTGTATGATATCACTCAGAATTTCTGCGACAAATACAAAGCCAAACAGCAGCAGCAATAGCTCCTGACCTGTGACGACGAAAGCTGTGGCGAGCATTCCACCCATTGCCAGCGATCCCGTATCTCCCATGAAAATCTTCGCAGGATGCCAGTTATGAAGCAGAAAACCAGCGAGACTCCCGATCATCGCAGAAAAGAATATGCTTTGCGGAGAAACAAGCACAAGCGGCAGAATAGCAAAGATCATGACAGATGCCGCGAGCCCGTCAACACCATCGGTGAGGTTAACGCCATTGCTCATTCCAGCCAATATGACCAACGAGACTGGTACTCTGGCCCATCCAAGTTCAATACTCACCGGTCCCAGTCGCAGAATGTAAAACGATTCGGGATTCAAGTAATAGACCAGAACAAGCACAATTGCTCCTGAAAGAAACTGAAGAAGAAGCTTGGTCCAGGCGTTTACGCCCCGTGCATTTCTCTTCCTTATCTTGGCTACATCATCGATAAGACCAATGTACCCAAAGAGAATCCCAGATAAGACAATGATTGCGTTTTTTGCGTTGAAATCAAAGATCAGAGTGAAAGCGATTATCAGTGAAACGAATACCAGGCCTGCTGATGTTGGTGTTCCGGTCTTGTGGTTATGCAAATCAGGACCTTCTTCCCTGATAAACTGACCGATTCTTCTTTTCTTCTGGAAAGCTATGAATGGTTTCAATAGAATAGATGAAGCAGAAAAAGAAAGCAAAAGCACAAGGACTTCACGAATCATCACTGATCATCTCCAGGAAGGTTCGAAGCACTGTCTCCATCTCTACTGCTCTGGATGCCTTGAAATAGATCAGATCATTTGCCCTCGCATTCCGAGAAAGCCAGAAGGCGATTTCTTCAGGAACAGATGATCTGAAGCTGACTTGTAAGGCTTCTTCCATTGATAGAACCTGATCATCCTTCGTGTAAAGAATCACGCCTTCGAAGTCTCTGAGATATTCACCGGCTTTCTGATGACTGGCAATAGCGTTGTCACCCTGTTCGAGTATTGAACCAACAACAGCAAATCTTCGGCCCGTCTTGTGAAATCTGTTGATTGATTCAACGGCAGCCCTTATTGACTCTGGACTACTGTTATATGTGTCGTCCACCACAGTGATACCATTCAAAGATCTCACTGCAAAGCGTCCATCATTTCTCAGAACATAAGAAGGGAGATATAGAGAAGGTTCATCAAGTCCCATAGCCTGTGCAGTGAGATAAGCTGCTCCAAGATCCAGAATGTGGCCGATGTGCCAGGTACCGTTCAAGCGCATCATCTTAGTCCCCTCTGGTGTGTCGAAAGCAAGCAGTGTCTTGTCTTTTCTGTAATCGTAATCACGTATTCTGAAATCTCCTCCAGCCATTCCGAAGAAGTACTTTCTGCCTGGAAAGTCTTTCAGTCTCTCAAGTATCCTGTTGTCATCGTTATTGGCAATGGCAATGCTGATCCCTGCATGAGAGAAGAAAACCGAGAGTTTCTCCTCAAACAGGGCCTGTCCGGATTCGAAGTTTCCTACATGGGCAGTGCCCACGTTCAAAAGAACTGCTGCAAATGGCTCGATTAGTCTTGTGAGTTTGGCGATATCTCCGGGACCATCCGTAGCGACTTCAAAGACGGCGAAATCTGCTGCAATGAGTTCCTCGGCTCTTTCGACAATCGAAGCGGGGACCCCAATATCTGTGTTCATGTTTCCCGGTGTTTTGAAAGTCTTGCCCAGTTGAGATAACAGAAATGCGGTTATCTCTTTCGCAGTGGTTTTTCCGTTGGAACCGGTGATCACAATCTTCTTGATGTCTTTCAAAGTTTCGATAACCAGCCTCGCAGCCTCGAACAATACTGTCACGGGGTCTTCCACTACCAGTGAGACACCTGAACGTTCTTCGCTTGCTACTACGACCTCTGCTCCATTAGCCCGGGCCTGTCCGATAAAAGAGTGGCCGTCCGTTCTCTTGCCTTTCAAGGCAATAAAGACATCGCCGGATTCAACAGCTCTGGAATCAAGGCGGATCCTTCTTCCTCTGGCAAGATGCAGTAGTCTTTCAGCTTCCGATGCAGTTCTTTTCACTTCTTCACATGTCTCCGGAATTTAGTTTCCAGAATCTCTTTGACCACTTGTTTGTCGTTAAAATTGATCTTCCTGTCTGCCAGTATCTGGAAATCCTCATGTCCTCTTCCAGCGATAATGACTGTATCTTCGCGGTTTGCGAGAGTTAGTGCAACAGATATCGCTTCATAGCGGTCTGCAATAACGAGATAGGGTTTAAACTTGTTCATCCCCAGCTCGAGGTCTTCCAGAATCTCTCTGGGGTCATCCTGCTTCGGATCATCTGAAGTAAGAATAACGACACTGGCAAATTTTGATGCCACCGAAGCCATAAGTGGTCTCTTGCCACGATCGGCACTACCACCTGCTCCGAAGACAAGGATGATTCTTCCTGTCGCAAGCTTCAGGGCGGTCTTGAGGAGCTTTTCGAGTGCATCTGGAGTATGCGCAAAATCCACGACAACATCGAAACCATACTTGGTGGATTCTTCGACAAACTCGTACCGTCCCGGGACGCCGCTGAATGTAGATATTGCCTCCACAATGTGTTCCATATCGTAGTTCAGTGTGCTCAGAACCGCTATGGCTGCTGCAACATTGTAGGCATTGTGCTCTCCGAGCAGTCTTGTGTAAACTCTGCTAACTGTTTCGTTGGGGGTATGAATGAGAAACTCCATACCGGTTCTGGAAATCTCGAGGTCTTCCATTCTGTAGTCAGATTCATCCCCGAAGCCATAAGTAAAGACACGGTTTCTTGGTACACGAATGTCTCCCAGATCAATCTGGTCTGCATTAACCACCGCCATTCCTGTGGCTTTCAATCGCTGGAAAATCCTTAACTTGGTCTTATAATACTCTTCGAAAGATTCATGAAAATCAAGATGGTCTCGCGTAACATTGTTCAGCACTGCAACATCAAAACGCATGCCATCGATTCGATGCATTGACAGCGCGTGGGAAGAGACTTCCATCACGAAGTATCTACATTTCTTATCCAGGGCTAGTTTCAGATATCTTGCTAATGTTGACGGACCCGGTGTGGTATTCTCAGGATTTGCTATCACTTTGTCCCCAATGATGTTTCGAACTGTACCAACCAGTGCTGGTGAAGACTCAAATATGTTGAGGACATGATAAATAAGAGTTGTGATGGTTGTTTTTCCATTTGTTCCGGTAACACCGATTGTAGTAAGATCCCTGTAAGGATTCTTGTAGAACTCCATAGTAAGAAGAGACTCGGCAAGCCTTGAGTCCTTAACGTAAACAATCGGCACAGGGATGTTCTCTTCATTTTGGAGAGGCTTCTCAGCAATAATCGCCGAGGCGCCAGCATCAATCGCATCTCTGGCAAGAACATGAGAGTCAAATGAATGACCACAAATACAGATAAAAAGGTTTCCGGGCTTAAGAAGACGGGAGTCACTTTCTATACTGGTGAGTTCAATATCTGTTCCATCAAGTCTGCTGATTTCAGAGATATTATTGCCGAGGAGTTCAATGACCTGAGACAGCTTCAACTAGAAACCCCCCCTTCCGCTTGAACGTATTCTATCACCGGTTATTTACCTTGACAATACGGAAGCCCCATGCTAAGCTTAATTAGCAGTCGTATGAGGTGAGTGCTAATGACAAAGAGGAGCTCGCCTTCTCCTGAATTGAACGATAGACAACTAAGCGTACTGTATTGCGTGGCCAGGGCTTATGTTTCCAAAGGCAAGGCAGTGAGTTCGAAACATGTACTGGAGAGCTCGAACCTTGATTTTAGCTCTGCCACCATTAGGAATGACATGCGAAAGCTCGAATATCTGGGATACATTACGCAACCACACACTTCTGCCGGGAGAGTTCCGAGCGATAAAGGTTTGAGGTTCTATTTCGAGTCTGTGAAGAACCTTTCTCGTGAACTGGATGCACCTTCCGGGGATATTGCGGTAAGAACCACAAATGTTATTGGCGACATAGAGAAGCTGTTGCGTACGACGACCAGGTTTATTGCCAAGGCCGCCAAAACACTTGTCATAATTGAGAAACCTGATGTTGGGAAACTGACTGTCAGGAATATCGGAATTACCGAAGTGGCGGAAGGATACCTGAATTTCACCATAGTGACCGAATTAGGTGTCACCATGAATGTTACGGTCTTTTCGGGTCCCTTGCAAGAAGGATTGAGCGATCTTCGCACAACGGTGAACGATGTCGTTGCAGGAAGGACTGTTGGAGAAATCAGACATGGCATACGAAATGTCAAGTTGGAAGACGAGCGATGGTACAGAAAAGAGCTGCAGCAGATCATCTATTTCCTTGAAAATGTCTTTGACTCAGAGATGGATGAAGAGAACTATCGATATGGGTTTGAATTCTTGATGTCCAATCCGTTCCTTGATTGGGATGACATCGTGGGAATTGTACAGCATGTTGAAAATCCATCGAGTCTTGACGAACTGTTGCAAGATCTTTGCCAGAAGGAACCGGTTAGTGAATCGCGTGTATTCATTGGCGAAGAGATTGGAAAGGCGCAATTGAGGAACTTCGCTGTCATGATAGCACCATATAGCAGGCACGAAGAGGTGCTGGGAAATGTGATCATAATATCTCCGAAGGTAGTGCTTTATGAGAAAGTCTTCTCGCAGCTCGAATTTGCTGCCAATAGGCTCACTGAAGTGTTTTCGAGTAGATAATTTTCTAGAGGTGATCGCAAATGGATAGCAAGAAGAAAAAGGATTCTGCTGTTCGAGAAGATCAGGGTAACGAGTCTTCACAGGAACATGTTGAGCAAGACAAGAAGGATGCGGCCCAAAAGGGAAACGAACAGGAGATAGAAAAACTCATAGCACAGACGGAGGAACAACGTAAGAGCATTGAAGAGCTCGAAGCCAATAACTCAAGACTGAGAGCAGAGTTTCACAACTTCAAAAAGGCTGTTGCCAGAGAGACACAGGAACTCGTCCACAGAGCAGAAGAGAACTTGCTGTTCAAGTTGCTTGGACTCTACGAAGATCTTGAGAGAGCTCTTGACCATACTGAAAAGATAGACGAAAACTTCCTCAGTGGTGTGAGAATGATTTACAGACGAATGCTCTCGATTATGCAGGAGGAGGGTGTTGAGGAAATCAATCCTGAAACAGGCAAGCTTTTTGATCCGTTTCTTCACGAAGTGAGTGAGACTGTTGAAACAGACTCTTTCGAAGAAATGACAGTGGTAGAGGTTGAAGAGAAGGGGTATTCCTTCAGAAGCAAGGTACTTAAACCAGCCAGGGTTATCGTGGCAGTGAAGCCGAAGGAGAAGAAAGAATCTGAAGGCGAATAATCAGAGGGTGGTAATATGGCCGCAAGCAGAAAAGACTACTATTCAATACTTGGCGTTTCACGAGATGCCTCCAAAGAAGATATAAAAAAGGCGTACAGAAAGCTTGTCAGGGAATGGCACCCGGACGCTTACAAAGGTGATGACAAAAAGGAAGCCGAGGATAGATTCAAGGAGATACAGGAAGCGTACCATGTGCTAAGTGATCCCGAAAAGCGTGCGATGTTCGATAAGTTTGGCTATGTCGGAGAGCCATCTGAAAGAGTTCGCCATGGAAGAACTGCCGGTACCAGCGGAGGCTTCTTCGATGAAGGCTTTGGTGATTTTCAGGATATCTTTGATGTCTTCTTCGGGGGTTCCAGGTCAAGAGGTGGGCAGTCGCGAGGAAGGCAGGCGATGAAAGGCGAAGACATTCACGCCTCCGTTACTGTTGACCTGAAGGATGTGATCAGCGGAAAAACGATCTACCTGGAATATGACAGGAACGCGGTGTGTGCCGCTTGTGGAGGAAATGGTGCTGAGAATGGCATCAGTTTCAGAACCTGCCCGAGCTGTGGTGGGAGTGGTTATGTTAGGGAAGAACACCGTTCATTCTTTGGTGTCTTTGCAAATACGACAGTCTGCAGCACATGTGAGGGAGCCGGCAGGATGGTAGATAATCGCTGTGGAAAGTGCGGCGGTTCCGGAAGCATCAAGGAGAAGCATCGGGTAAAAGTAAACGTTCCACCGGGTGTAGAAGATGGCTCAACTCTTAAAATATCAGGACATGGCAACGCCGGGAAGGCAGGCGGACCTAGTGGAGACTTGTATGTGATGGTAAGGGTTAAGATACCGGATAAGTACAAGAGACGGGGAAATGATCTATATTACATCGCAGAGATAGACTATGTTGAAGCTGTTCTGGGAACAACAGTTGAGGTTCCTCTTCCTGAAGGAGGTTACGAGAATCTCACGATTCCGCAGGGAACGAATCCAGGTACAGTGTTCAGACTAAAGAACATGGGCATTCCTTCCATATCGAATAGCAGGCGTGGCGACCTCAATGTTTCGGTGAAAGTCAAAATTACCAAACCATCCAGCAAGGAAAGGAAGATTCTCCACGAGGTGGCGAAATTGAGAAAAGCAAAGGTGATGGAATGAATGCTCGGGAGCAAGGAGTTGATTATGTACTAATAACCGCTGGATCGTTTCTTACAGCGGTTGCTGTTGTTAGCTTCATGTTACCCAACGGCATAATAGCCGGTGGTGTAAGTGGACTAGCCATCATCCTCAATAGTCTCTTTGGCTGGTGGGTTGGTGCTCAGATGCTTGCCTACAATCTGTTTCTCTTTCTTCTTGCTTTTTCACTTCTGGGACTCGGTTTTGGTGTCAAATCCATTTATTCTTCAGTCGCATTGTCGATCATGATAGACCTCATGAATTTTCTGGAGTTCCCGGCATTTAAAGCGACATCAGTTTCCGATGGTGGTTTGCTTGTTGCGATTTATGGAGGGGCACTTGCAGGTCTCGGAATGGGGTTGGTAATGTGGAGAGGGGCTTCTACAGGGGGAACAGATATAATTGCCATGATTCTAAACAAGTATATGGGGATAAGTACGGGCTCTGGTCTTCTCCTTACTGATACAATAATAGCGTTGCTGGCTGTGCTGGTGTTCGGTCCTCTGGCTGCTATGTACGGGATAATAACGATCTTTGTTACCAGCAAGGCGATAGACGGTGTTCTGGAAGGAGCCGGAAACACAAGAACAGCTTTCATAGTAAGCAAGAGCTTTGTGAGGATAAAGGAGCGAATACTCGATGAGATGGATCGTGGTGTAACAATGCTCAATGCATTTGGTGGATACACTGGAGAAGGACGCCCATTAATAATGGTTGCGCTTCGAAGACGCGAGATCCCGCAGCTTAGAAGAATTCTGAAGGATGAAGACCCTCAGTCATTCATGGTTATGGTAAACAACTCAGAGATCTTTGGCGAAGGATTTAAGAGAGTAACTTCTTGAGACTATGAGATTCCTATTCTTCGACAGTTCATCATCCAATCTCTTTCTTGCAGTAAGAAATGGGGAAAGAACGTGCTTTATGCAATTCTCTGGAGACGATAAGCATGGCAGCTCTCTTGCCCCGTGTATTGACAGTATTATGGGGCAGGTTTCCTTAAGACCCGAAGATCTTGATTTTATCGGGTGTGGTATAGGTCCGGGATCACTCACAGGTGTGAGAATAGGTATGGCTACAGCGAAGGGACTATGTTACCCGCATGAGACGCCCCTGCTGCCGATATGCTCGCTGGATCTTGTTGCCTCACAAATGGCGCACCAGGAAAGAATCGTAATCAGGAGAGCACGTGCAGGATACTATTACTGGAGAAAGTATCGTGCAAGTCACGACTGTAAAGTGATACCGGACAGCGAGCCGTCTTTTTCAAGTGTTGAATCTATCTGTAGCGCACTCGAAGAGAGCGACTCATTCCTTTTCGTCGATGGTCGTTTCGACCAGGACGATTTTCCTTCAATTGAGTGGTTCTTGGCCTCCTCACCTTCTGCAGATGCGGTACTGCATATAATCGATGCAGCACTGGAAGATATCGGACCAAAACCTTTCAGGGAAGTCCAGCCATTATATCTGCAGAGATCCCTAGCTGAGGACAATTGGGATAAGCGTCATGGAAATGAATCTGCTAAAGATCTATGAACTGCTTTTTGAGGAACACGGTCCTCAGGAATGGTGGCCAGCCGATACTCCCTTCGAGGTTGCTGTAGGAGCGATACTTACACAGAACACCAGTTGGCTCAATGTAGAAGCTGCAATTGATCAAATGAAAGAAGCAGAAATGCTTGATGCAAAGAAACTTGCAGAGGAATCGACAGAAGTTATTGGGCACCTTATCAAGCCTGCTGGTTTTTGGAAGGCAAAGGCAGGGGCGATAAAAAGCATTGCAAAACTGTTTTCTGAAAACAGTTTTAGCGAAGGCCGAAATGCCCCTGGCAGGAACAGACTGTTGGCCATTAAAGGTGTTGGAAACGAAACAGCTGACGCGATACTTCTGTATGCATTCGGTGAAAATGTATTTGTCGTGGACAAATACACAAGACGCCTTCTGACTCGTCTTGGAATGAATCCTCCTGAAGGTTACCGTGCCTTACAGGACATTTTCGTGAGAAGTCTGCCCGATGATGTCGAGCTGTACGGGGAGTATCATGCTCTGATTGTCAAACACAGCAAAGCCGTGTGCAAGAGTACTCCCTCATGCTCAGACTGTTGTCTCAGAAGCTATTGTAATCGGAATACGTAGTTGCTTCTCCTGATTCAGAGTAAGTGTACTGCAGAGACACGTTCACCACGCCCTTTCTTATTCCTGATCCGCTGTGTTATGCCATTTCGGAGAACAGGAGTGCGCTGATTACCAATGTGGGGATGTTATCTGTCGATGAAAGAGAGATTCTCTGGTAGAATATTAATGATATGATTAGCATTACGAACAAGTTTTTTTCAAGACTCAAAGGCATCTTCTCCACGAGTTTTCCAGCATTAAAGAACCGTGATTACCGGTATTTCTGGACGGGTCAGATGATATCCGTTACAGGGACCTGGATGCAAACTACTGCTCAGGCATGGCTGGTATTAACACTTACAGAATCGCCCTTACTCCTGGGGATCATGGGAGCGGCTCGGTTCGCCCCTCTTCTCGTCCTATCCCTGTTTGCAGGCGTGATAGTCGACAAGGTACCAAAGAGGACGATACTCCTTATAACTCAATTCGTCTCAATGCTTCTTGCACTCATACTAGCGGCGCTTGTGTTCTCTGGCTTTGTGCGCTACTGGCATATTCTGGTTCTTTCAGCACTGCTGGGAACTGTCAAGACATTTGATATCCCGGCCAGACAGGCCTTCATGTTCGAGCTTGTCGGAAAAGAGACGCTTTTGAATGCGATTGCGCTCAACTCTTCAGTGTTCAACCTGGCACGAATAATCGGTCCATCAGTGGCCGGAATTCTCACTGCTGTTGCGGGAATGGGCTGGGCATTTCTGATTAACGGGGTCAGCTTTATAGCTGTTATTGTAGGTCTTTACATGATTCAGACCAAAGGGACTCCGAAGCAGGTTAGAAAGACCAGAACCATGCCTGAAATCAAGGCAGGATTGAAGTATCTCATGAGTTCAACGAGTTTGAAATCAACAATGGCGATCCTGGCAGTCGTGGCTACGTTTGGGATGAACTACAATGTCTTGATTCCAGTTTTTGCCAGGGAAGTGCTCGGTGCAGATGCGACAGGGTTCGGCTACCTGATGTCGAGCCTTGGAGTCGGTTCTCTTATCGGAGCTCTCTTTGTTGCTACGAGAAGTAAGAGAGGCCCTCGCAAGATAAGACTCTACATAATCCCCCTCGTTGTTGCAACGCTTTTCGTGCTTACAGGACTGAACACATCGTTTTTTCTATCAGCAGTTTTGGTCGGTCTCATAGGATTCTTCAATATTGGTTTCACAACAACCGCGAATTCCTTTGTACAGATCAATACGGAAGATAGATATCGGGGACGTGTGATGAGTGTCTACTCTCTGATATTTGCCGGCTCCAGTCCGTTTGGGAATCTGTATGTTGGTGGTATTGCAGATGCTCTCGGCGCTGGAGCATCATTCGTGATTGCAGGTTTGACGACAGGTGGCCTTTCATTACTGATCTGCTGGAGAAGACTGAGGATATGGCTTAAGAAGGAAAAGACTACAGAAGAGACGCTCGGTTTGATTGACTCCAAGGACGATCAACAGTCCATTGATATCACTCAGGACAGGAAGAGTGCCTAGCGTGATCAGCTTGTTTACATAACCAAAAGCAGCAAATGGTATATTTCTCCTGGTCTACTCTCCCTTGAATCTCAAGACAAAGCCTGAGAAGAGGCTGTTATAGCAATGTCGTAGGTCAAGATCAGGATTCTTGTCTCGTTATTATGAATGACACGTATAGTACAATGAAACATAGTGTAGAGCGAACCATTGTGCTCATCTTGGAGGAAAATCTCTTGAGTTGTAATGAACATCTTCTCACCGTAGTTAAAGCATTGAAGCATCCTGCCGTAGTTGTTTCGGAAGATTCGAGTATTGAGTGTTTGAACGAGCGTTTCTGCGATTATTTCGGCATAGTGCCAGAAGAGGCTCGAATGAACAGAATTGGTTCGCTTATGGAGCAGCATTTTGGGAATTGCCCGGAAGACATTCTCTTTCTGTCTCGAATAGATGATCAGAAAGAACTCAGTCTGAGAGAAGGCATAGACCTTGTGATAACTCCTGTTTCCCTGGAATGTGAAAGAAGAGGATTCTTGATGGTCATCTACCACATCCCCGATGAGAATCATAAACGCAGTCTTGTTGAAGAGGACACCAGGTATCTGATATTGGGCTCTCTTATGGAAACAGTGCTTAAGTCAACGAATATGGAAGAAGTACTTCAAAACATTGCAGAGGTGCTTCTTTCTGTTATCCCCGCAGAGACTTCCATAATCTCTTTATGGGATGAGGAAAGCAAGAGACCTGTTAGAGTGGCTGTGGCGGGCGAAGATCAAGAGGAACACCGCAAGGTAGTCTTCGACCCGGGAGAAGCTACTCTTGGGAGAAAAGCACTTCAAGACCAGGAAATTGTATTTGTGGAATCAACAGAAAATAGCGAAGTGCTCAGTGATCGGCTGCGCAATCTATTGGGAGTCAAGACAGCTGTAGCTGTGCCGCTTACAGCCGGTGACGTTCGACTGGGAGTTATAGTTCTTGCATTCAAGAGACCCTACGAGCTTTCTGACTCTGAACGCGAACTACTTGAGATAATAGGACGCTACGCATCTTAT
>LDZU01006176.1_pt1 | contig 30217 bp, 25 predicted proteins | sample 615531 | NCBI WGS metagenome assembly LDZU01 (sample SAMN03408293, study PRJNA278302) | terrestrial metagenome | isolation source: oil reservoir sample SB2 | place: USA: Alaska, North Slope, Schrader Bluff formation | collected 2011-09 | reverse complement strand
AAAAATGCCACGACCTATGCACCGGAATACCTCGGGAAAAAAGACATCCTGGTTTGTGGAGAGAATATCCTCAGTATTTCCAAAGATATACCTTCCGAGAGTGTTGCCAGCCTTGGAGGGGAGATTATTGACTGTTTCTCTAACATAGTAGTTCCCGGTTTCGTTGACGGGCACGTTCATCCACTTGGTGGGGGTGGTGAAGGAGGTTTTTCCTCACGAACTCCGGAAGGCTTTGCCGAGGATTTCATAGAGGCAGGAACCACAACGATTGTTGGAATGCTGGGGACAGACGGTATCACCCGCGACCATGTATCACTTCTGGCGAAAACTCGAGACTTTGGGGAGAAGGGACTGAATGCATACATGTTGACCGGGTCATACAGGTATCCCGTCAAGACAATCACAGGAGACCTGGCAAAGGATATTGTACTCATTCCTGAAATCATAGGCGTTGGAGAAGTCGCCATCTCTGATCACAGAAGCAGCAACGTGAGCGCCGAAGAACTACAGAGACTGGCAATGGATGCACGTGTGGCGGGACTGCTATCTGGAAAGAGCGGAGTTTGTGTTTTTCATCTTGGTGATGCACAAACACGCCTTGAACATCTCTTTAAGGCCACCGAAGATGGTACTCTTAGCCCCAGACAGGTAATGCCAACTCACATAAGCAGAAGTAATGAACTGCTCAAAGAGGGCCTGAGGTGGGTGAAAGAAAGAGGGGGTTATATCGACTTTACCGCCAATGAAGAATTCACTCATGTCATATTGAAGGACTTGTATGATCAAGGTGTTGATTTTGGGAAGATCTGCGTTTCGTCTGATGCTTGTGGATCATTGCCAGTATTCGATGACCAGAAGAATCTCATTGAGTTAAAATCTGCGCCTGTTAACACTTTAATGAAGGTGTTCGTTAACATGGTTAATGAAGCAGGAATGGAAATATCCAAAGCACTGATGCCGTTTACCGTGAATCCTGCTCGTTTCTACAGACTTGTTGATATAGGGATAGGCGTTATCGAAGAATCAAAGAGGGCAAACCTGCTAATCATGAGCAAAGACCTCGAAACCCTTGGTGTGTTTTCGCGCGGGAAGTTCTTACTGAATAGAGTGAGTAGGGGTGAGTAGTATGAAAGGTATGGTGGTCTATTACAGCAAGACAGGTTCCACAGGAGTTGTTGCAGAACGTCTTGCGGAGAAACTAGGATTTGCCGTTGAAGGACTGGAAGACAAAAAGCCCAGGCCATCTGCAGCACCTGTTCTGAGTGGGATACTCAATCTGACTGTTGCCCTGCGGGATCCGCTCCCGGATATCAAGAATGCGGATCTCATAGTTCTCGTCACACCAATATGGGCCTGGCATCCCACGCCACAGATGAGCACTTTTGTTAAGAAGGTGGGGATTTCCGGAAAGAAGGTCTTCCTTGTTGGTGTTGGTGCTGGCGTGCCACCAATAAAAAGGCCATGTCAAGATTTGCAAGGAGGATCAGTAAGAAGGGTGGAAAAGTGATTGGGACAAAGAGTATCAAAGGTCTCCAGCTAAAGCAGGCACTTGAAGAAATAGAGGCAGATCTCATCAAGACAGCAGATGACCTGGCTGACAGCATAATAGATACAATCAAGTGATACTGTATGTCACCCTTTAGCCGATCCTGAGTTTCTCTGTAACCCGTTGCATAAAGAAGAAAAAAAGATCCCCAAATAATGTGGGGATCTTCTCCTGTAAGAATCTTCTGGCTCCAGCGGAGGGACTCGAACCCCCAACCATCCGGTTAACAGCCGGACGCTCTGCCAATTGAGCCACGCTGGAACGCAATGATATTCTATCGTGCTTTGTGCTGGATTTCAACTACTACCAAGCGAAGAGGATCGTCGCTTCGCGACAAGAAGCAGAGCAGACAGAAGCAGTCTGCGAAGCCAAGTCACAGGAACAGTGACGAAGCGGAACCACAAGATGATTGGCGAAGCGGAGTGTGCAAGTTAAGCACACGAAGCTGAAGACCAAAGCAGGTCTGAAGCCAACCGACGAAGACCGCGTCGAGAAGCGGAAGGCGAAGAGCATGCCTGAAGCGGAAGATTCGGAACACTTCGATTGGATTCTTGTGTTTACTATATTGACAACTATGTCTGGGGAATCCGCAAGATGCTTGCCTATCCTTCTGTTTGATGCTGAGCGTGATAGAGTTCTATACTAGGTGATTTAGGTAGTGGATCTGAAAGATCTTCAGGTATGGAAATCTGGTATTGAACTTTGCGGAAGAACCTATTTGAAGACTTCTTCTTTTCCAAGTTCTGAGGAGTTTGGACTGACTGCTCAAATGCGTCGAGCTGCAGTATCTGTTCCATCAAATATCGCGGAGGGAAAAGGTAGAGGAACTGCAAAAGACTTTGCGAACTTTCTTCATACAGCAAGAGCTTCACTATATGAACTCAAAACTCATGTTGAACTGGCAAAAGAAGTTGGATTCTTAAGTTCTTCTGATCATGAAGAACTCGGCAAAGAAATCGATAATCTTGCCCTGAAGATTGGTAAGATGATCAACCATCTCCGCAACAAGAGTAAGAAATAGAGTATACACCGTTCCTGGGCATTCGCTTCTCCGGCTCTCTATGCCGAATCCGCTTCACAGCCCGTTCTTGGTTGTCTCGCTTCTGCGCAAAGGAACTTCTCTTGTGGCAATGAGCGACACGCCTTTTCCGTCGATATCCTTGACAATTACCTGTCCGACAGAGACAGGGGCGTCAACAGAGATTTGCTTGATCTCTTTCATTTTCTCTCTGATGATGGAAAGGTCTATAGGTCCGGAAGTTCTCACAGAAGCAAGTTCGCATGACCCCCCGTTCACTTTGATACTTGTGGTGAGAATCCTTGTTGGGTTTATGAGCTCGTCAATGGCGTATTGCTTACCTCTTGCACACTTATTTCCTTCGATCACGTATTCATTGCCATCTTTCTTCACAGAGATCCTGCAACCTACGGGACAGATAGTACATGTTATATGTCCCTTCATGACAGCACCTCCACAGTAAGTTTATTCAGGTCTCTTATCCTATCGAGCTTGTCTTTATTTACGACAAGTTGGATCATCTCACTGGGAACTCCGTAAACGAAGCTCTTCTCTATCTCGAGTTCTCTTATTATGACTTTTCCCTTATCCATAGGGGCTTTCAGCCTTAGGTAGATTCGCAGATGTTCGTTAGGATCCACCATGTTAGGAACAAGTACTCCAACCATGCCCTTTCTGACAACAGGGATTCTCTGTGACTGGTGTGCTTTGCCCAGAGCGTTAAAAGCAGCATGTCTGCCAGCAATCCAGCCTTCCGCTGCCACATAATCAACGAGATCAAAAACAGCCACATTATTGCCAGCTGCAAATACACCTCTAACATTTGTCTCACATGTATTGGAAACGCTTAGTCCTTTGTTGACGGGATCTGTGTCGAGATCTCTCACATAGTCTTCAACTTGAGGAATGAGTCCGGCAGAGAGAATAAGTGTATCCACTTCGAAGGACCTTTCCTTTCCCGAAACGGGATTGAATTGCTCATCGACTTCAGATACTTCAACTGATTGAAGCCTTCCATTTCCCCTGACTCTTGTCACCGTATTTGAGAGAAGCAGTGGTATTCCAAAGTCCTCAAGACACTGAACTACGTTCCGAGTGAGACCACCTGGGTAAGGCATGCGTTCTACCACAGCTGCTACTTCCATTCCTTCAAGCGTGAGTCTTCTGGCCATAATCAGGCCGATATCTCCAGAACCAAGTATCAGTGCTCTGTTTCCCGGCAGATGGTTTTCCAGGTTAACGTACCGTTGAGCAAGCCCTGCCGGGAAGATGCCTGCAGGTCTGTCACCAGGGATCAGAAGTGCGCCAAACGGTCTTTCCCTTGCTCCGGTTGCTATGACAATTGCTCCGGCGGTGATTATCTGTGCCCCAGACGGTGAAATTACGTAGACTGAATTGCTCGAGAAATCAATGTATCTTACATAGGACCCACAAACAACATGAACATCTTTGTCTCTCAGCTCATACTCGAGCTTGTAAGAGAACTCAGGACCGGTCAGTTCCTGTTGATAGAACTGCAAACCAAAGCCATTATGAATACATTGATTTAGTACGCCTCCAACTGCGTCTTCGCGTTCCAACAGTATCACATGGGCCCCTTCTTTTGCTGCACTGACGGCAGCTGCCATACCACCAGCGCCGCCTCCTACTACTAGCACATCTGTCTTGGTGTTTTTCATGGTCTGACCTTCCCATTCAGTATCCAGGCGTCTTTTTCGTTGAGTCTGACTTCTGAAAGCTCTATTCCGAGTTCTCTTGAGAGAATCTGAGCAATTCTCCAACCGCAGAAACTCCCCTGGCACCTTCCAAATCCTGCTCTAGTGCGAAATTTAACACCATCGATCGTCTTAGCGCCCTCTCTGATTGCATTGATGATCTCCCTCTCAGAGACTTCATTACACTGGCACACAATTCTTCCATGAAGGGGATCATCGTCTATCATCCGAGCAATCTCCTTGAAAGGTAGCTCATTGATCTTCTCGGTTTTCGGTAACCTGGTTACAATTCTCTCCTTTGGTTCTGCAGAGAACTCAAGTATTTGTGGGATCAGTTCGTCTACGACCAGTTCAGCGATCGCTGGTGCCGCTGTGAGTCCAGGCGAACGAATGGCACCAACTGTAATGAAGTTCTTGACCCTATCATCTGCCTTTATGAAGAAATCTCTTTCGTCTGTGTCAGGTCTTAGCCCCGCAAATGATTTGATGATCCAGTTGTAGCGAGAGATACCTGGCACCAGTGAATCTGCAGCATCTATGACATCACGAAGACCCTTGTCAGAAGTAGCTACGTCATCAGGAGTGTAGCTGTCAAGCCTTTCAGATGTTGGACCAAGCAAGACTCCCCTGTCGACAGTCGGGAGAACGAGCTTTCCCTTTCCCTCTTCAGATGGAGTAGGGAAGATTATAGACTTTATCATTCCGCCTGCAAGCTTGTCCAGAAGAATGTATTGGCCCTTGCGAAGCTTCACGGGTGGCGTAACGACACCAAAAATCGATGCCACCTCGTTGTAGTGCACACCCGTTGCATTGATGACGCAGTCTGCGGTAATTCGAGTCCCCGACTCCAGGATAATATCTTCCACATGTCCATCAGAGATATTACACCCGGTGACCGGATCTCCTGTAATCACTCGAGCCCCGTTCATTCGTCCGATATTTGCTGCAGCAATTGCTATCATCCAGGGTTCCGTTATCCCTGCACTGCTGCAGTGAAGAGCATGTTTATAGTCTTCCGAAAGATTTGGTTCGATCTTTTTCAACTCATCCTTGCCGATGATCCGCAACCCTCTGGCCCCGTTCTTCTTCCCATTCTCAAGCAGTTCCTCAAGCTTTTTGATCTCATCAGGATTGTCTCTGGCAACAACAAGCGATCCCGTTCTCTTGAAAGGAACGTTCAGTTCTTCGCACAAGTCTGCGAAGAGATCATTTCCCTTTACACAAAGAGCGGCTCTGACAGTTCCATGTGGATCATCGTAACCACCGTGAACAATTGCGCTGTTTGCTTTCGTTACACCTTGTCCAAGATCAGATTTTGCTTCAACAAGAACAGCGCTCACGTTTCTGAGCGCGGAAAGCTTCCTCAAAATCAAGCTGCCACAGATGCCACCGCCTATAACGACAATCTGCATAACGGGCCTCCAAAAAGAAAACCACGCCAAACACGGCGTGGTTTTCTCCAAATAGTCTCTACCACGAATAAATTATAGCATGACAGATCTCATGATATTCTCTTGTTCACATTGGCAGTATATCATTTCACCAAGGAGGTTCACAATGCTTAGGGGAATTATCGCTGCACTATGGGAAAAGAAAGTTACTCCGGACGGCATTTTGCCATCAACGGTCTTTTTTCTGGACGGAGGGTTGAAGGAGCTTTCGAGAAGGGTTGATCTGTTCAAGAATAGCGGAAAAACAGTGTTTGTTGATATTGACTTTGTCTCGGGACTCCAGGGTGATAGAGATGGAATTGATTACCTCAAGAGCATCGGAGTCGACGGCATAATAACAGCGAGAATGAGAACTTACAACGTTTCTACCAGTGCCGGTCTTCCTACTCTCCTCAGGTTCTTTGCCCTCGACTCCAGGGCCGTTGATAAAGGGCTTCAACAGGTATCTCAGAATAACGTCAGAGCAATTGAGATACTCCCGGCTATGGCGGCTGCGAAAATCGCCAGCAGAATCAGGGGGTTTGTCCCCAACATAAATATCGTTGCCGCTGGTCTGGTTAGTAATCTGGAAGAAATAGAAGAGCTCAAAAAGCATGTTGATGCCGTATCTACCAGCTCAGAGAGGCTTTGGAATGCAATGTGGTAGTAATGAAAAAGAGGCAGGGAGTCTTCCTCCTGCCTCTTCTTGTCGATAGTCTCTTTATCGCTAACGAATCCGCATGGGATCGTTTCTGTTGGTGATGTTAAAGAACAGGATGTCTTCTGCGTTTATCAGTGCCAGTACCCTGTCTCCAGCTATAAGTCTGCTATTAGAGTCTATCCCGGGAATGTCGGCTACATCTCTTATCACAACCGGAGCCCCTGGAATGGAGATATCGACTATGGTCAATCCACAATCGGTCAAAGCATAGATAGTACTCGCTGACACAGCAATGTCGTTGCATAGGAAATACCTTCCTATCTCTCTCTTTGACATGGTGGAGAGATTCAGACTGTAGAGTCCTCCCTGGGCACCTGATTCACCTATGAAAGCAAAACCCTCAACATACTCGACAGCGCGGGTGAACCCATCAAGAGAAGCCAGGCCAGCTATTTCATCCATGCTTGATCTGTATGTTCCTGCATCGGTCCTCTCCAGAATCTTAAGACCCGACAGGGCGTCGGCAATAAACATTGTGGACAAATCCTGGTCAAAGGCCATGTCAGAAGGACTGATGAGACCGCTGAAGACGCTAACAGGGGTTCCTGGAATTCCTTCTGAATCCAAAGGTACCCTGAGCACTCTTCCGGAGCCCCTTGAGTCAAGTATCCACAGAAAACCGTCTGCAAGAAGTAGTTGTTCTGCGGTGGAATTGGTAATCTGTTCGGCCACCAATGTTACTCCCTGAGGCGCAAGTTCATAAGTTTTGAGGACTCCGGTTCTGTCTATGACGTAAAGTTTATCATCCAGAAAAACTGGAGGAACGACCGCATTTATTCCCGTAGCAACTGTTGTAATTGTGGGTGTTGTCCGCGCATCAGTGAAGTATGCCAGGCTCACATTTCTGTTGATCACATAAGCGATCGTATCAACAACCTGTTGTGTGCGGAAACTTGCCACAGGACTTTCAACCGCTCCTGCGTCTCCCGAATCAGCAACAACTCTCCAGAAGTACCGAGTGTTCGCCTGAAGAATCCCGGGAATCCTGGCACTCGTTCCACCTGTCTCAAGGACCGGTTGAAGGTTATCACTGCTTGTACCCATGTAAACTCTGTATGTTACAGGATAGCCAGCGGAATCGCCTCTAGTCCACTGGAGCTCGGGAATCAACCGAACGTTCCTCTCTTCATTTGCAGGGGACCGAATCTCTGGTGCGATCAGAGGTATCTCCCCAGTTGTAAGAGTTCTCGTTTCAGAAGTTACGGTATCCCTTCCATCGCTTACATTGATTCTCCAGAAGTACTGTGTGTTGGCTCTATACGTTCTTATTGAGAGGCTTGTCTGAGTAGTTGTTTCGATCTTCTCAAGATTGTCCCGAGTTCCGAAGAAGACTTCATACGTGAGGGGATCATTGTCCAGGTCTTCTCCCTGCCATCTGAGAGTGATAACTCCTGTTATCCCTGTAGCATTGTTTGCAGGAGATAGCAATCTTATGGTTGGAGGATGGTTGCGGGTAGTGAATCGCCATACGGGAGATCGTGAAGTATTACCATGTTCATCTCTTGCAACGACCTGCCAGGTGTAAGTAGTGTTTCCTGAAAGACGCTGGTCAAGTGTTACACTTGAATCCTCGAGATTTCTGAACAGCGGGGTGTTCATGTTGTTCAGGTAGACATCAAATCTGATGTTATCACTATCTGGATCTTCGTAACTCCACGAGAGGACGACATCTGTTACAGGAACATTTGTCATGTTGTTTGAAGGGGCAGGGTTGAACAACCTGGTCGGTGTATCAGGAGTTCTGAAACTGAACACAGGCCCCTGCTCTACCCGTTCGCCCACTGCGCTGATGCTCCAGTTATAAGTTCTGTTACCCGGCAGTTCCTCTGGGTAGACAAATGAAGTCGATGTTCCCGCGTCATGACTGTCAACCAGATTGCCTTCCTGATCGAAGAGATTGAACACGAATTCAGGATCATCCTGTGTGCCTCTGTAATTCCAGGTGAAAATTCTTTCTGCATCAAGATTTGCGCCGTCAAGAGGCCTTGAATATGTCAGCGCACCGGTTCGCGCCCGTATCAGCACGGGTTCTTCAATGGAACCTACTGCACCATGGGGGTCAGTCGCCCTTATATAAGCGTAATAGTCAACACCAGGGATCAGGTCTTCTCTATATGTGAAGGAATCAATGTCTTCACCGCTTGCGATGACTCTCATGTCTTCGACATGTTCTGATTCGCCTAGCAAGAGTTCAACAAACACTGGTTCACCCTCTGGATCCTGAACGTCCCAGACAAATCTTACGGGACTTGTCAAAGCTATCATCGAAAGTCTGTCGGGGGAAAGCAGCCTTACCTGAGGCGGAAGGTTTCCTGTTCTGAAAGCACCTCTTGTGCTTTCGTTGGTCTTCCCCTGACTGTCTTTCACTGTGACCCACCAGGTATACTCCGTAAAGGGCCTTAAGGATTCCAGGACGTACTGCATTCTGCCCATTCCCATACCTATGGGTATCTCTGTAGCATCCCGACCTACCTCTGATATGTGAAGAATCACTTCAATCTCGTCATCGTCAGGATCGTAGACTGACCATTCGAGCATAATATCCTCGGTACCGACACCTTCAGATCTGTGAGATGGTTGCAGCAGTTCCGGCCTTTCCGGAGGAAGGTTCAGTGTTCTGAAAGACCACACGGGTCCAGCAGTTTGATCCTTGCCATCGTCTGCGATTACCTGCCAGTAGTATTGTCTGTTTGTCTCCAAACGTTCCTGGAGCTCGAGCCTGGTACGCTCTGTAGAGAAGACCTCAGGATCTTCAAGATCCGGGTCAGTACTTATTCTGACTTCATAAACGAGCGAATCACCATCAGGATCTGAGCAAGACCAGAGTAATAAAGCGTTGTCAACTGTAACGCCCGTAGCTCCAGGTTCAGGAGCTACTACTACAGGTACGTCTGGGGGAGTATTTATCGTGTGGAAGACTCTTTCCTCACTCCAGGTCTCTGCTTCCTTTGAATCAACGGCTCTTACTCTCCAGGAGTATGTCTTTCCAGGGACCAGATCGTAAAGACGAACCTCTGTCTCCTGAGTTTCAAAGGACACTTCTTCGCCGTCATCGTCGACAATCAACAGGTCAAAAGAAACGTCGTCTCCATCAGGATCATACGCTTCCCAGCTAATAAGCACTTCAGCAGGGTAGAGCTCTTCCTCATTCTCGGGAGAAATCAGGTTCACCACGGGTGGTCGATTATCTACGACAAAGGAAGCCTCAAGAACAGTCTCGCCACCGTGTTCATCGGTTGCAATTATCGTTAATGTGTATCTGGCAGCACTTTCAAGCTCTTCCAGCGTGACTGATTCCAATCTTGAGTCTGAAAGAACAGGAGAAGGCTCATCATCATTTCTTGCAACCAGAACGTTGTATGTAACGGTTGTGCCGTCAGGGTCATAACCTCGCCAGCTCACAACGACATCTCTTGGCACACCGTAAGCACCAGGTTGAGGAGAGAGGAGTTCAACCACAGGCGGTCTTGTTGTCGTTTCAAATTCCCATGTTTCACTTCGGGCAGTTCTTCCGCGTTCTGTATCTGTGGCTACAACATACCACGAATAGACAGAGTGAGAACTCAGCGTTCCTATCTCGACTGACATCTCTTCTGTCTTTCCAATGGATACAGGATTTTCACCGCGACGGGCAAAGAAGACCTCATACTCAACTGGCCAGTAATAGCGTTCAGGGGAGATACTCCATCTTAGAGTGACAAAGTCTGGATTGACATCGTGATTGCCATGTGATGGTTCAGGATCAACGGGTGTTGCGCGAGCCGGAACAGGTTCAGTCAAAAACCCCGCTGTGGTCGAGAAACTCTCCCCGCCAAAGGGATCTCTTGCCTCAACTCTCCAGTAATACCTCGTAGAGAACTCAAACACCCTGAGTTCGTCCACCCTGAGAGAGGTTCCGGAAAGATCTGTAGCAACAAGATTGTCGGCTGTGAGTCTCGGGGTTAGCCCGATATATACGTCATATGTGACAGGATCCCCGTCAGGGTCAGAGGATTCTTCCCACGAGAAAAGAAGATCTCTTACAGGGACGTCTACAGCGTTGTTAGGAGGATAGATGACTTCCGGTCTCGTTGGAGGGTGATTTCGCATGGAGAATCTCCAAGGACCACCTTCATCTGTCTTGCCATTATCGGAAATAACCCTGACCATCCACCAGTACTCAGAATGCGGCTCTACTTCTGTTTCATATGTGAAAGATACGATGCCTTCTGCCTCACGTTTTCCTGATACCGAGTCAGCAACCATTGTGAGATCATCTCCCGATCCTCCAATGTAGAACTCAGCCCTCAATTGATCTGCAGGCCCTGAATAGAGCACTTCACAGTAAAGCTCGAACGGATCTGTGAGAAAGACACTGGCGGCATTTGCTGGCCTTGGAGAAACGCTACTTATATGAATTGTGGGTGCTGGCTTTGGCCATGCAACAACCGTTATCGCAATTATTGCTACCAGAATACCAATCAGAGGGAAAAGGAGAACTCTGTAGTTTCTACGCCTTCTTCGCCTGTACACATTTATCTCCTCCTCAGACACTTGCTCTCATTGTTTCATGTTGCTCATTTCTTGTTCCCTGAGCGATCTTGAACTGACGGTCACTCAGCTTTCTCACATGATTTGTTTCCAGTTCCAGATCTCCGTTATAGCAGGAGACAACAAGATAGAATAGCTCTGTCTTTCGTTCAAAAGCCACTGAGATATTCTTATCGATAAGTTCAATCAGTGGTCTCCATGTGCCGGTATTTGCATAGAAGTTGTACTCACCGCCAGAAGGGATGATTCTCAATGAGTGTCTGTGATTATGACCCATAACGACACCTTTTAGATCACTCGGAACAAATTCCGGGGTCCGCCCCCCAAGGTCTGCAAAATGCTCGGGTTTCATCGCCTTCTTGTAACCCTTTTCGCCACGTGCTCCCAGTAGCTTCTGCCCCGTTTGAAGAAGATAATCGGTTCTTCTCAAGCGTCTTAAAGTCATAAACAATCGCACTATTGTGTTTCCAATTCGCATACCTGCAGGACCGTTAACAAAAAGGTTAGAGAAGAATCTAAGCCTTGGATAATTATTCTTCATCCAGACTCTTACAAATGGTGTATCCATCATATCCACAAACGCACGCGTCCACAAGTCGGAAAGATTCAGCCCAATATCGTAGAATCTACGGATGTATTCGAACCACATGAACAAGTCAAGAGTGGGATGAACCTTGTGGTAGTTCTGTATGATTTCAACAGGAGCATTCTTCTGAAGCACGATTTCATCGAAGTGCATCATCATATAACGTTCGAGATATTCTCCCAACGGACCGATCAAATCACGGGTCTTTTTGTCTCTGCTGAATCGATTCATAGCGTCGTACTGGTGGCCATGAATTGCCAGTATGTTGAAGTCTCTGTCGAGCTGATAAGGGAGTATTCTTATGTTAGAACTTTCACCGCCAATCACTGTTACAAGCGCATCGGAGAGCTGTCTTGAATGCAACAGGTAATTGTCATGGTTTCCCACGACGAATGTGAGTTTCCCAGAATGCGAAAACTCCCCAAGGGCCGAAAAGACTTCTCGGTGTCTCTCTGCGATTCTCATAACGAGAGAAGGACTGATTCGCTTGGTAAGAACAGTATAGGGGACCAGACCATGGGATTTTACCTCTGAAGAAGCAACAAGTTCAAAAGTGTCACCGACAAATACTATCTCCCTTATTCCCTCAGTAACGGCCTTCTCAAGCAATGTTACGAGTTCCTTGTCAAACTCGAAATCGTCTCTGACCGACCGATCTCCAATATGAAGATCGCTGAGGTAGATCTTCTTCACTTCCTTCAACCATATCACTCCATCGGTGGCGTGCCCTTGGAGCAGGCTATTTCGGCTGTGTTGTTTGATTTATCTGACGAGATTAATTATACTAGTCTCGACAAGATTGACAGCAGTTACTCTTTGCCGTCCGGAAGAAACACACCTACGGATTTCGTAAAGATTCTAACATAGTAGTATTAGCTGGACATTTAGATACGCGTTCCTCATGAGAAGTATTGTCCTTTATTCTCGAGACTTCGAGGTGTTTGTGATTCTTTATATTGTAGACCTGCTGGTTTGTATCCCGGTTCTGGTACTGGGGTTTGTTGAGATGGTCTGGGCAGTTATATTCTGCTTTATTGTTTCCTTCATGAGTCGTGCTAACGAGCGCAGAACCTTTGTAAAAGACGCTGAACGCCATGCATCTCTTCTCACTTCAGTGGCGATACTCATGCTTGGCGGCATCGTGACATTCCTGGTAGGCGAAGTGATTGTAATCCTGCCCGCATTTCTGTTGACTGTCTTCAAGTATCTGTTGCCTGTCAGGATTCTTCTGAAGATAACAAGACAGATGCAGGAGAAGATAACCCCCGAAGAGATCTCTGCAGACGCCTTCCACAAGAAGCATAATGGCACCGCAAAGAGGTTTTTGGACATTGTTGCAGGTTCTTTCCTGCTGGTGATACTCAGTCCAATTCTCCTGCTCTCAGTCCTGCTCGTTATTCTTCACTCAGGAAGGCCTGCAATAATAAGACAAGAGAGAGTAGGCAAAGGAGGAAAGCCGTTCATGATGTTCAAACTCAGAACCTTCTCCAGGCAGAACGGAACTCATGCTGTGAACAGCGTTGGAAAGCTCCTGAGACCCCTTCGTATAGACGAGATACCACAGCTTTTCAATGTCTTGCGCGGGGAAATGAGTATAGTAGGTCCCAGGCCAGAACTGCCGGATTTTCACGAAATGGGGATCAAGTGTGTGCCAGACTATGAACTGAGATTACTCGTCAACCCAGGGCTGACTGGTTGGGCGCAGATAAACTACAAGTACACAACAACTCCTGAAGAGTACCTCGAAAAAACTCTGTACGATCTCTTCTATGTTAAGAACAGAACGCTCCTCATGGACTTCAAGTGCATGGCAAAAACCCCCCATGCGCTCGCAAGAGCGCTTCTGACGAAAAAGGAATAAGAGAAAAGGGAGGATCCCTTTTTGGAATCCTCCCGAAATATCATTCGTGGAACTAACTCACTTGACCTTTTCCAGTTCTTTCTCCCTCTCGATTACGGATGCCTTTCTGTTTGTGTATGTGGTGTGGAGCAGTTCATGGGAAAGATGGCTCAAAGGCTTCCCAAGGTAGTCCTCGTATATTTTAATAATCGCAGGATTCTCGTGTGATTTCCTGAGCTTCTTGTCTGTGTCAATTTCGTAGATGGATTTCATTCTGTCCTGAAGATAACCAATTCTGTTCGACTTGGGCTGGCCACCGCCGCCGATACAACCACCAGGACAAGCCATCATCTCAACGAAGTCATATTCTGCTTCGCCAGATTTTATCTTCTCCATCAGTTTTACCAGATTTGCACCACCATGAGCGACTGCCACCCTCAGTTTGGTTCCCTTGATATCGACAACGGTCTCCTTAATACCTTCAAACCCTCTTACGTCATCGAAATCAAGCTTGGGCAAAGGTTCTCCGGTGTGCAGCTCGTAAGCTGTTCTAAGAGCCGCTTCCATTACACCGCCTGTAGTTCCGAAGATTGCAGCGGCTCCGGTCGAAATTCCAAGAGGTTCGTCGTAGTCCTCTTCCTCAAGAGATTCATAAGGTATCTTATGCATCTTGATGATCTTTCCCAGTTCTCGAGTTGTGAGGACGGCATCGATTGTCTGAATACCATCGACTCGCTGCTGAGGTCTTTCGGCTTCGTCTTTCTTTGCAGTGCACGGCATTATCGATACAAGGAAGATATCTTCTGGCCTTTTTCCGATCTTCTTGGCGAAGTAAGTCTTGACCAGAGGGCCAAGCATCTCCTGCGGAGATTTTGCGCTGGATAAATTCTCTGTGAACTCGGGGTAGTACTTCTCTACCAGGTTTATCCATCCTGGACAACAAGAAGTGAACATGGGGAACTTGCCGCCTTTTTTCAAACGCTCAAGCAATTCGGACCCTTCCTCCATTATCGTAAGGTCAGCGGAGAAGTTCACATCGAACACATAATCGAACCCGAGGCGTCTCAAAGCAGCCACCATTTTACCTGTTGTAATAGTACCCGGTTCCTCGCCAAACTCTTCACCCAAAGCGACTCTGACGGAAGGAGCCGTCTGAACAACGAGTACCTTTTCTCTGATATCCAGTTCATGAAGAACCTTTCTGAAATCCATACGTTCAGTTATTGCACCAACAGGACAGACAGTGGCGCACTGACCGCAGTTAATACAATCCGTGGCACCTATCGGTGCTCCCAGAGAGGGAAGCGGTAAGACGTGATAACCTCTCTCTACTTCCGATAAAATGGACAGTCCCTGCAACTCCGTACAGGCCCTCACACATCTGCCACAAGTGATGCATTTGGTCATATCTCGGAAAAGAGAAGGGCTGGAAGTGTCGTATGGAACATCACGCAAACTCTTCGGGAACATGTCTTTAACGTCATACTGGTATATGAGATCCTGGAACTCACAGTTACCATTCACATCGCATGTCATACAGTCGTTGGGGTGGTTTGAAAGCAGGAGTCCAAGGTTGAACCTTATGGCGTTATTAACTCGTGTTGATTTCGTCTTGATCTGCATGCCATCAGTCACCTGTGTAACACATGCAGGCTGAAGGTTTCTTGCTCCCTCTACCTCAACCACACAAACCCTGCAAGTTCCTACTGTTGACAAAGCTGCGTGATAGCACAGCGTTGGGACATTTACTCCAAGTTCTCTGCATGCCTCAAGAATAGTCTGACCTTCCTGAACCTCGTGTTCTCTACCATCAATGTGTATCTTTACGGCCACAACAGCACCTCCTGCAACCTGGCTAAGACGTTGCTTGTGATTTTTCTATCAAACAATTCTAGCATAGAGTTCATTGAGCCGCCTTCAAGGCAGGTTAAAATTCTGATACCCTTAGACTATACAACTGGACGAAGCCAGCGCTTTGAAATAATCACAAGTCCTGCAGCTACTGCAATTGCCATGTTACTGAGGAGCATCGCATAGTAGATTCCCATAACACCCATGAATTGACCAAAGAAATAGATTGCTGGAAGCCTTATTATCCAGAGTCTGGCAATATTGAGGATCATTGACTTTACCGTGTGACCCGATCCTCGTAATCCTCCATCAAAGATGTTGAACGTCGTAAAAAACGGAACAGACAGAGAGACTATTCTGAAGAATTTCGCCCCTTCCACAAGCACGTCAGGTTCATTGATGAACAGCGCTGTTACCTGACGTCCGAACAGGAAAGTGAAGAGACATATTGCACCAACGACCGCCATGTTGATCGCCGATGATCTCCACACAACCCGATAAGCATCGTTTCTGCGCTCTGCCCCCAGATACTGCCCTACCATTGCAGAAGTAGCCTGAGCAAGGCCCATCGAGAACATTGTGGCAAGTGATATCACTCTGTTTCCCACCCCGACAGCAGAGGTGACGACCGGTCCAAACTGAGCTATCATTGCTGTTATGATGATGAACGCCACCGATGTCACTGAACCGCCAATAGAAGATGGAAACCCTATACGTACTACACCAAACATCATTTTGGGAGCAGGGATGAGGTCTGAAAAGCGTATTCTGAAACCCTTCTTTCCGCTGAATAGCAGATAGAGTGCGTAAAATAGGACCACTCCTCGGGAAAAGACTGTAGCCAGTGCTGCTCCCTGCACACCAAGTCCGGGGAATCCCACGCCGAATATCATAATAGGGTCTACTACTGCATTAAGGGTCACAGAAGCGATCATTATCTTCATTGGGGTAATCGTGTCACCCCGACCGGAGAATATCGAGTTGATCAGTAATGTACCAAAAGCCAGCGGTGCTCCGTAAAGTATAGTCTTCAAGTAAATGTTTGTGAGGGGGAAGAGTTCTTCCGGGATTTTGAGAATCGACAGGATCCATTCACTGCCAATGCCACCAAGGACTCCAAGCACTGTGGCTACCGAAAAGCCGACTATCAAGGTCTGCCCGGCCGCCTGAGATGCAGTTCTGTGCTCCCCTTTGCCTGTGTATTGAGAAACCATGGCGATGCCTGCGACAGACAAACCCATCCCCACGGAAAGAACCAGAAAGATGATCGGCCAGGCTATTGTGGGGGCTGATACTTCCAGCTTTCCAAGCTTTCCCAGCCAGAACGTGTCAATGATATTGTAGAGGCTCTGCAATAGGAAAGAAGTAACAGAAGGCCATGCCAGTTTGAGCAAAGCTCCGGTCATTCTTTCGTTGAGTATGTCGACCTTTGATTCTCTCATGGCCGCCCCTTATGTTTGGTATGCTTATCGAATTTAACACAGATGTCTGGTCTGATCAACATGCACGCGACCTCTGACAAGTTAGCATATGTCGAACTTATGGGGAAACAACTTGGTATACTCTAGATAGTAGTGATTCAATGAAATCTTCTGGGAGGCGAAAAGTATGAAACGGCTTCTTATGGTCATCCTGGTGATCACTCTCTTTGTAACCCCGTTCTTTGCTTACGATTATTTTGCTCCTGACAAGACTGCTTCGGATTTCGGAGGCAAAACTGTACTGATAGTGAATTACCATCGCTACAAAGATGACTACGGCGGCTGGAACCTCTGGGTCTGGCCTCATGAACCTGTCAGTATGCAGGGGCAGAGCTACCAGTTCACTCAAGAAACTGAATTTGGAAGGAGAGCGGTTGTTGTTTTGCCTGAGGCGCATACGAAACTAGGGTTCATTGTGCGTTTACGTGAATGGGAGATGAAAGATGTGACCCCGGACAGATTCGTCGACATACCTGAAAGCGGGGTTGCTGAAATCTGGGTGCTTGAAGGTGAAATGGAGTACCTGACGGATCCTTCACAAATAGATCTCAGTCCAAGGATAAAGGCAGCCTTTCTTGACAGGCTGGACGAAATCTACTGCCTTTTGTCAACACCTTTTGATACAAGAATGTGGCGAGAAAAGGTTCAAGTTAAAGTCGGCGGAGCAGAGATAGCTTTAAGAAACGTGGAGAAAGCAGATCCGGTTGATATATCTGTAACGAGCTACATCAAGATATCGCTGGAAGAACCGATCGATCCTTCGGGAGTATCTGAGTCTATACAGGTTAGCATCGATGGTTATATCGACCGAACCGTAATTGTCAGAAAAGCTCTTGATGACGATGTTTTCTATTATGAAGGAGAATTGGGTGCAATCTACGAACCTGAGAGGACCACATTCAGGATATGGTCTCCTGTTTCTTCAAGGGTGTATCTGCTTCTGTTCGATACGCTCTATGGCGCGACTTATGAAGTGATCCCGATGACACGATGTGATAAAGGTATCTGGGAAATCGTTGTAGAGGGTGATCTCCATCTGACAGCGTATAAGTATCGATTCTTCTCTTATGGCGAAGTCAGGGAGACGGTTGACATGTATTCCAGAGCTGTTACACACAATAGCCAGAGATCAGTTGTGGTTGACCTTGGCAAGACAGGTTTTGAAGGATGGGAAGACTACAAAAAGCCGCGCTCTGATTCTCCACTTGATGCGATCATTTACGAGATTCACGTTGGTGACATTACAGCAGATGAATCTACCACAATCACTCATAAAGGGAAGTATCTTGGACTTGCTGAGCGAGGTGCAAGTGGACCAGGTGGAGTAAGTGTCGGACTTGACCATCTGATTGAGCTCGGGATCACACATGTTCATATAATGCCTATTTCCGATTTCTTCTACGTGAATGAGGGTGAACCGGGAGCGTATGGGTGGGGATATGACCCTCATCTTTACTGGGTGCCGGAAGGACACTACAGCACAGATCCTCGAGATCCTCTCTCTAGGATTGTCGAGACAAAGAAAATGATCAAAGCACTACATGAAGCTGGTATAGGAGTTATCCTGGACGTTGTGTACAATCACACGGCACAGACAGGCGAGAACTCTCCATTTGATCAGACCGTTCCACATTACTTCTATAGAACTGACAGGGCGGGGGCTTACACAAACCACTCAGGTGTTGGGAACGATGTGGCTACTGAAAGGCCCATGATGAGGAAATTCATCGTTGATTCGCTGCGTTACTGGATGGAAGAGTACAACGTTGATGGTTTCCGATTCGATCTTATCGGTATTTTCGATAAGGAGACAGTTCTTGAAATTGATAGGACGCTCACAGAGATTGACCCCGGTGTAATACTCTACGGAGAACCATGGGGTGGTTTTGGAGCAGAAGTCACGTTTGGAAAAGGAGATCAGAAGAATACAAACATAGCTTTATTCAACGACGGATTTCGCGATGCAATCAGGGGAAGTGTTTTTGAGCATACTGCCCGCGGTTTTGCTCTTGGAATGCGGGCAAGAGAGACCAGGATAAAGCGTGGAGTTGTCGGTAGTATTGAATACGATTACCTGATTTCGGACTTTGCCGGGAATCCCAGAGAAACAGTCAATTATGTGTCTTCTCATGACAATCAGACTCTTTGGGACAAGAATTATTCCGCATGGCCAGAGGCAACCACAGAACAGCTTAAAGCAGCCCAGAGACTATCAAATGCGATAATACTGCTGTCACAGGGTATCCCCTTTCTTCATGGAGGGGTTGATTTCTGCAGAACAAAGGATGGAAACGAAAACAGCTACGATGCTGGGGTCGAAATAAACAAGTTCGATTGGACAAGGAAGGCGGAATTCCTGGATGTATTCGAGTACTACAGGGATCTGATCTCCCTGAGAAAACACCACCCTGCTTTTAGAATGCGTTGTTCTGAAGACATTGTTAACAGCATCAGGTTTCTGGACCTCCCGAGAGAACTGCGCCAGGTAGTAGCTTATACTATTGATGGAAGAGCTTCAGGTGACGAATGGTCGGAGATACTCATAATCTTCAACGGGAATCCTGAAAGTGTTGTGTTTGAATTACCGGAAGGTCCATGGCAGATGGCTTCTGATGGGCACGTTGTTTCTCTGGAGAGTCTCGGAGAATACTCAGGAAAGCTTGAGCTTTCAGCTACCAGTGCCTACATTCTCTTCAGAAGCGAATGAAGCTCAGGAGGAGATTATGTACCAGAGTTCGATTATCAGGGTGATGGAATCAGGTTTTCACAAAGAGACAGAGGAAGCAGTTTCAGTTTGTAGTGGCATTCTTGAGAGTCACCAATATACCATCTACAAGAGAAACGATGTGTGTTCCGTTCTCACAGATCTCAAAGACTCTATGTATGCGCTATCAAGAGAATCTGATCTTGTTGTGATTCTTGGGGGAACAGGGTTTCTTAAAGAAGATAACTCTCCCGAGTCCGTGCTCTCAATCATCGACAAGCGAGCCACGAGTTTTGAGATCGCTATGACAAGCAACGCCTTGAAGAACGATCCAGAACTTGTCCTTTACAGAACAGTGGCTGGGACTGTGAGTAACTGTATGATAATCTGCATTCCCGGGTTGCCAGAAACAGTGCCTTTGTATTTGGAACCAGTTCTGGAACCACTAAAGAAGCTCATTGATTCCTGGAAGAATTAGGGGTAGACATCGATGTTTCTCACAAGATTGCGTGGCAAGTATATCGCTATCGAAGGTGTCATAGGCGTTGGCAAGACTACACTTGCACGCTTGCTCTCGCAGAAATACGTTGTGCCTACAGTTCTTGAGGTTGTAGAAGACAACCCCTTTCTTTCTGATTTCTACAAGGATATCGATAAGTGGGGATTTCAAACGCAGTTGTTCTTTCTGATGAGTCGTTTCGATCAGCAGGCAACTGTTACGAAAGCGCTAAATCAGGGGACAGGGGTTGTTTCAGACTATACTTTTGAGAAGGATCACCTGTTTGCAGGTCTTATTCTTAAGGGTAGACAGTTGCGTCTCTATGAAAAAGTCTACAATATTCTGAGCGAACAGGTTCCGTCACCTGACCTTGTTGTATATCTCTATGCTCCCCTCAACATTCTTCAAAAGAGAATAGCGGCAAGGGACCGTCCATTTGAGAGGAATATGGACAACAACTACCTCGCTGTACTGATCGAAGCTTATGAAAGACATTTTCTAGAGAATTCATCTTCAAAGGTTCTGAGAATTGACACCACGGCGATTGACTTTGTCAGTGAGCCGGACGATCTCAGATCGATACTGAACAGGATTGAGGATGCACTCAGGTGATAATAGGAGTGAGTGGGAATATCGGTGCCGGAAAGTCTTCGCTTTCCAGAATTTTGAGTGAGAAACTTGGGTTTGAAGTTGTTTATGAAGCTGTAGACGAGAACCCCTATCTTGCGGACTTCTACAAGGATATGAAGAGATGGGCCTTTCATTCCCAGCTCTTCTTTCTCATGAAGCGTTTTGATTTTCTCAAGAGAGTCGACTCAGAAGGACGCGTAATAATCCAGGACAGGACGATATACGAGGATGTCAACATATTCGCAAGGAACCTGTGGCTCCTTGGGCATATCGATGACCGGGACTGGGGTTTATACCAGGACTCCTTCGAGACGATCAGTGAACACCTTAAGATGCCTGCGGGATTTGTTTACATTCGTTGTTCCGTGGAGACACTAATGAAGAGAATCAGCACAAGAGGCCGTGACTACGAAAGCAGTGCGTCTGTCGAGTACATAAAGAAACTCAATGATCTGTATGATTCCTGGTTTGACGAACTGGAACCAGGACGGAAGATTATCATTGATGGTGATCGTCTCGACTTTGTCCTTTCTGAAAGAGATAGGCAGACCGTAACAAGACAAGTATCAAACTTCGTCTCCCGGCTTTCCGCAGGGGTTCAGGCGAAACTATTTGATTCTTGTTGAAAGGTCTTATGTCTTTCGCTGGCAAGCTTATTCTTTGTAGCGCATTTCCAGATACGATTCATCAAAACCCAGTTTCTTATATAGATTCCTTGCCGGGTTGTCTTTTTCAACATGAAGTGCTATGTTTCCATCGCAGAGTTCCTTGGCTGACTCAATGAGCATCCCGCCAATTCCGAGTCCCCTTGTATCTTCATGCACTGCAACGTACACAAGAACATGCTCAGGAATGTACCCTTCCATTCCGGTATCATTTATGACCAGAGCTCCGACGATCTCATCTTGATCCTGGGCTACCAGGATAAAGCCGCCTTTTCCTTTTTCGTTTGAAAATGCATAATCGATGGAGTTTTCTATAGCTTCTCTTGAATCACCGTACTTGCCGAGATGAACGAATAAGAAATCGATAAGTCCCTCTCTACCAAAAGTCTCTTCGAGATCCTGGTCAGTCCGCAAGATGGTTATCTTCAGTTCTTCGGGCATCTCTTTTGTAACAGGCATGTCTTCACCTCCCTGTTTGCTGTCCTGCTAATCAACGGGATTTACCAGGACAATAGATAACTCTGTATCTCAAAAATCCAACAAGCGGGTCCTCTTTCACGTTTCATCGGGACATTCTGTCTAATTATACCACAACAAGCAATTAGGACTGATTATCAGCATTTTCCCTTTATTTTATCAGTTTTTCGAGCGTTTTCAGATCTTCCACGTGTATGAACATCATGCCAGTATTTGAGGCTGCACCGTCAAGTACAGGATCGTTACCAACCATGATGCATTCTTCTGGTGAAGCAGAAACTGAAGAGGCTGCTTCCAAGAAGTACTCCTCCTGCGGCTTCACATAATGGCTGTTTTCCATCGTGGTAATATGATTGAACAGCTCAGGAGCAAGTCCGATCCATGAGAGTCTCTTGTGAATTGCTTTGGAAGGAAAGATTGGATTAGTTGCGAGAACGAGTGGAAACCCTGCATCATTCAGTGCAACGAGGGTGTTTGTTATTCGCTCATTAGGACGAACAATGCTCTTCAGGGCGTCGTAGGAGCTATCATAGAATCTGGTGAAGAAATCCTTGTAGAAGTCAGCACTGTGGTTTGGCATACTGGAAGCAAATGTCTGCATGAATACTTCGTAGTTGTTGGTTTTTCCGTCCCTTTCAGATGCCAGGCGATCAAGAGCGACTTTTAACGCTCTGAGGAAATCCATCATTTCGAAAGCACCGTCGCTGTACTCCGCAATCAGGTTAAAGTACTTTCTGGCAAACTCCTCGTCGCTGATATCGGTCAGTGTACCGTCAAGGTCAAACAGAAACACGCTTCTTTCTCTGCTCATTCAAATCTCCTTTCTGATAAAACAACCAATGATCAAGTATATTATACATGTGTGGCATTGCCTTGATTGAAATCGCCCCTGTCCTAAACTATAATGGTTGAGAATATGGTTGAAAGGAAGTGCAGAAATGTCAAAGAGATGCGATATCTGTGGAAAAGGCCCAAACACCGGACATACTATAACTCACTCTGACAAGAAGAACAAACGATGGTGGCGCCCTAACGTGAAGAGGGTCAAGATAATGAAGGACGGAAAGCCCTCAAGAGCCAGAGTATGCGTAAGCTGTTTGAGATCCGGGAGAGTACAGAGGGCGGTATAAAGGGCGCATCAAGCGCCTTTTATTTGCGATGCTGAGCAGGGGAACTCTTGCTGAAATAAGTCTTTCCTCGTATAGACACAATCTCCGCTATTTCATCGAGCGGGTCTATCCATCACATGTAATGGCTGTGGTAAAAGCAGACGCTTATGGTCATGGGGCGTTGAGGATTTCTGAGGCAGCTATGAATGCGGGTGTAGATTATCTTGCTGTGGCGTTTATCGAAGAGGCTCTTGAGCTACGAAAATCAGGGATTGATGCTCCAATACTCGTATTCAACCACATTGGTAGGGAGTACCTTCATTCTGCCCTATCTGAAGACATCTCCGTTACAGTTTCTTCTCATGAACAGCTGGATTACTGGGGTGCTCTTCTATCGGACCTGAGAGGTCTCAAGATACATCTCAAGGTAGATACTGGCATGAAAAGACTGGGAGTCAGGCCCGAGGAAGTTTCGAGGACGGCCAGATCAATAGTTAGAATGGGTGCGATTCTCGAAGGGGTTTACTCTCATCTAAGCTGTGCCGATGAGAGAGATGAATCGTTTTCCTTGAAGCAGAAAGATGCCTTCGACAGTGTTCTTGATGAACTCGATAGCGCAGGGCTTCTACCTGAACAGCGTCATTTATGCAATAGTGCTGGATCCTTCAGGTTCAACTCTGATAGGTATTCACACGTTCGCCTGGGCATCGCCAGCTTTGGATTGCAGCCATCCGCGGAGGTCTTCGATTCAAATCTTGAGCCTGTGTTAAGATGGAAAACCGTGATATCTATGGTAAAGGACATTTACCCTGGAGAACGCGTAAGTTATGGCGGTACGTTTGTTTCTAAAAGGACTATGAGAGTTGCAACGATTCCCGTCGGTTATGCAGACGGGTACAACAGACTGCTTTCAAACTGTGGAGAGGTACTCATTTCAGGTTCCAGGTGTCGAATTCTTGGCAGAGTCTGCATGGACCAGTTCATAGTTGATGTGACCGGTCTGCAAGATGATCCAGAGATTGGCGATGAAGTTGTTCTTCTTGGTAAGCAAGGAGCGGAGTCGATCACTGCAGAGGAAATTGCCAGCAGAATTGGGACAATCAACTACGAAGTGACCTGTTCAATCAGTAGAAGGGTTCCGAGGGTACTTATATGAAAGGGGTAGAACTATGAAGCTCGGTGATTTGGTTTCAAAAGATGTGCTCGGTGAGTTCGGGCTTAAGAGAAGGGCAGAAGAAGAGATGCCCTACGTTTCAGACCTTAGAAACGGAATGGCGGTTACGATAGATTTGAGGGTTCAGTCAAAGCGCATGCAGGAAACAAAAGCAGGCGATCCGTTTCTGCTTCTCACTCTGTATGACAGGACCGGCGCCATCAGGGCGATTGATTGGAACGATGCGGTTACAAGCGATAGGATCGTTGAAATCGGAAAAGTCATAAGAGTTCGCGGAAGGGTCACGAAATATGAAGAAAGACTTCAGATAAATATCGATAAGAATGCTGGTATTTCAGTGATTCCTGACGACAAGATTCAACCGGAAAGATTCATTTCTGCTACGAGGAAGAACGTTCCAGACCTCTTTGAAAGACTCCTGTCGTTCATCGCTGGTACTGGCAACGACTACTTGAAAGAGCTTCTCACCAGCATCTTCACCAAAGACAAAGGGTTTGTGGAGAGGTTCATACTTTCTCCAGCAGCCTCAAGGGTTCATCATGCTTACAAGGGAGGCCTGCTTGAGCACACTGTTGCCGTGGCGGAGCTTTGTGAGTTCATCGGATTGAAGTACGGAGATTCTGTTGACAAGGATATTCTCATTACCGGGGCTCTCTTACATGACATTGGAAAGGTTTTCGAGTACATGATAGCGCCCTCGGGCATTGACCATTCACGTCGGGGAGAGTTAGAGGGACATATTTCGATAGGTGTTGAATTTGTTTCTGACTATGCATCGAGAGTCTATAATTTCCCGAAAGAACTCCTCATGGAGATAAAACACCTGATCCTGTCACACCACGGAGAAATGGAATGGGGCTCGCCGATTCTTCCTAAAACAACTGAAGCGATCGTGCTACACATGGCGGATAATCTGGATTCCAAGATTGCTCAGTTCCGTGAGATTGAAACACGCGAACACTCTGGAACCGATTATGAATGGAGTAACTACGATAGGTACCTCAATCGCAGGATACTAATGAAGAATCGAGAAGACAGCTAAACGAGGTGATCTCGTGTCGAAGAAGTTGGTCATTGTTGAGTCTCCCGCAAAGGCGAAGACGATTTCCAGATACCTCGGAGATGGTTACGAAGTAACAGCTTCGAAAGGTCACGTCAGGGATCTTCCTGAGTCAAGTTTCGGCGTTGATCTTGAAACGCTGGAACCTACCTATGAGATACTGAAAGGTAAACAGAAGGTTGTAGCTGATCTGAAGAAGATGGCCAAAGGAAAGGAGATACTGCTTGCTCCTGATATAGACCGAGAGGGCGAAGCGATCGCCTGGCATATTGCTGAGCTGCTCGGTATCTCCGGGAGTAGCAGGGTAAGACTGGTCTTCAACGAAATAACCAGAGAGGCGATTCGAAGTGCTGTGGCTTCCCCCAGAACGATCGACATGCACAAGGTGAATTCGCAGCTGGCGAGACGAGTTCTGGACAGGATAGTCGGGTATAAGCTCAGCCCACTACTCTGGAGGTCAATCGCAGGTGGGCTTAGTGCCGGAAGAGTTCAATCAGTAGCTCTGAGATTCATTGTAGAGCTAGAAAAGAAGATTGCCGAGTTCATTCCTCACGATTTCTACAGAATCTATCTACAGATCGGAAACGAAAGAATACCTCTTACGAAGATTGATGGGAAGAAATTCGGCACGGAATCGATAACCTCAAAGGACAAACTCGAAGAAATCCTCAAAGAACTTAGAAGCAGCAAGTTCGTGGTGGATACCGTTACCCGGAAGAAAAGAAAAAGGAACCCGCCTCCTCCATTCATAACATCGACGCTGCAGCAGGCCGCTGTCTCAGGTCTTGGATGGAGCGCCTCAAAGACCATGAGGGTAGCACAGCAGCTATATGAAGGGCTGGAGACTCCTGAGGGAAACGTTGCATTTATTACATATATGAGGACAGACTCAACCAGAGTGTCCGAGGAGGCTAAGAAGAAGACGGGCCAATTGATCGAGGACACTTTTGGAAAGGATTACAGGGGATATGGCAAGGCTTCACCAAAGAAGCACTCAAAGATTCAGGATGCTCACGAGGCAATAAGACCAACGTATGTCGAGAGATCACCGGATCAGGTTAAGAAACTCATCTCCGGTGATCAGTTCAAGCTATATTCCATGATTTGGGACCGCTTTGTAGCATCGCAGATGGCCCCTTCTGAGTATGAGGTTACAAGTGTGTCCATAAAGGACCATGATGGGAAGTATGCTTTCGACTTTGAGAATCAGAAGATGCTGTTCGATGGGTTTGAGAAACTTCTTCCTCAGCCTCGTTTTGCGAAACAGGTTGAACTGGAACTGAAAGAAGGAGAAGAGGTGGTCCCGGATGCTATTACAAGCGAACAGGATACCACAAAACCCCCTTCCAGATTTAGCGAGGCTTCTCTCGTAAAAGAGCTGGAAAAGAGGGGCATCGGTCGACCGTCGACTTACGCAGCGATAATCGGAACGCTAATCGACAGGAAGTACATAGTGAAGTCAGGTAGAGAGCTTATGCCAACGCTGCTTGGTAGTGTTGTATCTGATTTTCTTACCGCACGATTTCCTGACGTAATAGATGGAAAGTTCACAGCCACAATGGAAAGTGAACTCGATGGTGTAGAAAACGCTGAGAAGGACTGGAAGAACGTAATAACAGACTTCATGAACAGTTTTGCGAGGGATCTTGACCTTGCCGAAAAGCAGATAAAGAATGGAAGAGGCTCCCTCGAATATCGAACTGATAAACCATGCGAGTGCGGAGGATCTTACAAGCTCGTTTTCGGAAGATACGGCGGGTACCTCAAGTGTTCAGAGTGTGACAGAAGAGAGTCCCTTGATATGACACTTCCTCTGCCCACAGTGAATGGCGAGATTCAACTCAAGGATAAACTGTCTGAGTTCAATCTTAACGCTACCCTGGACGAGAAGTGTCCCAAGTGCGGTGCAGATCTTATGGTGAAGAGAGGGCGTTTTGGGGAGTTCGTTGCCTGCAGTGCCTACCCGAAGTGCAAATACACAAGAAACCTCAGACTGGATGTACCTTGTCCGAAGTGTGGAGGAGCTATCGAGAGGCTCAGGAGTAAGAAGGGCAAGACTTACTTCAAGTGCAGTGATTGTGGAGAGCTTTTCTGGCGGGAGCCGACCAAACACAGATGTGATAAGTGCGAGGGTGTACTCTCGATCAAGTACAAACGAGGAGGTAGTAAAGTCCTCCACTGTCAGAATTGCAGGCTGGATTTCCCAATGAGAAAGGAAGAAGATGGGAACTGAAGTTGCTGTTATTTACGGAGGGATTTCGCGAGAACGCTCAGTATCGCTAAAGAGTGGAGCCAACATAATCAGCTCGCTTGAGAACCTTGGCTACAAGACGGTTCCTTTTGACCTGACTCTCTCCAACATTCGGGATATGGAGGACCTCAGAAAATGTGATCTGGTCTTTAATATGCTACACGGACGATTCGGTGAAGATGGTTGCGTACAAGGTTACATGGAATTGCTTGGAATCAACTACACCGGTTCAGACACCCACGCCAGTGCAATCTGTTTCAACAAGGAGACAACATACAGACTCCTGGCAAACTCGGTCAGATTACCCGCATGGAAAGCTGTTAGCAGTCTGGAACAAGCCGAATCGTGGGAATCCTTTCCGGCTGTTGTGAAACCTGTGAGTGAAGGCTCAAGCATTGGGATTGAGATCTGTGACGACTCCGGGATACTGAAAGATGCGATCACCAGGACTCTGAAGACCTACGATCGTGTGCTTGTTGAAGAGTACGTTAGGGGTACCGAGGTAACTGTATCAGTATTGACGAAGAACGGAACTCCTGTTGTCCTTCCGGTTCTTGAGATAAGGCCCAAGAAGAGGTTCTATGACTATGAAGCCAAGTACACTGCCGGGTTGACAGAGTTTACGGCTCCTGCAGAACTGAACAAAGATGCACTCGAAGAACTCGAAACAATGAGCAAGAAGATATTCACGGAACTTGGTTGCAGAGATCTTGCACGAATAGATGGCATAATCAGAGACGGAGTATTCTTTTTTCTCGAGGTAAACACCATACCTGGTATGACAGATCTAAGTGATTTGCCTCTTTCTGCCAGGGCCCAGGGGATGACTTTTGAAGACGTTACTCAGTGGATAGTAGAAGAGGCAGGATCGCGAAAGCAGAGGTGACACAATGGAACAGATGCATGGAACAACAATTCTAGCCCTCAAGAGAGGCAGAAAGACAGTAATTGCAGGAGATGGACAGATCTCGTTTGGACAGACTATCATAAAGAGCACAGCACGAAAGGTTCGTAAACTCGGTGATGGAAAAGTGGTTGCTGGATTCGCAGGATCTGTGGCAGATGCGCTTACCCTTTTCGACAAGTTCGAGGAAAAATACAGGGAGAGCAATTCGAGTTTGCTCAGGGCGGCCGTGAAACTTGCGCGTGAATGGCGCACAAACAAGATCTTGAGGAATCTTGAAGCACTTCTGCTTGTTGCTGACCACGAAAACCTCCTACTGGTATCTGGTAGTGGGGAGGTAATTCAGCCGGATGAAGATGTCATTGGAATCGGTTCCGGAGGAGCTTACGCTCTTGCAGCTGCAAAAGCGCTCATGAGAACGACCGAGCTTGATATAGAAGAAATTGCTGCTCAGGCTATGAAAATAGCCAGCGAGATATGTGTATATACAAATGAGAACTTTGTTGTTGAATCTGTTTCCGAGGAAGCGAGTGAGTCCTGATGGAGAAGTTGAATATCAATGAACTGACGCCAAGAATGATAGTAAAAGAACTTGACAAGTACATAATTGGCCAGAATGAAGCGAAGAAGTCGGTTTCTGTTGCGTTGCGAAACCGAGTTAGAAGACAGAAGCTGTCGGATGATCTGAAAAGAGATGTGATTCCCAAGAACATACTTATGATGGGCCCTACGGGAGTCGGTAAGACGGAGATCGCAAGAAGGCTGGCAGAGCTTGCGAGAGCTCCCTTTGTGAAAGTAGAAGCCACAAGATTCACTGAGGTCGGCTACGTGGGTAAGAACGTCGATTCGATGATCAGGGAACTGGTTGATACAGGAATCAACATGGTCAAGCAGGAGAAGATGAGGGAAGTCGAGGAAAAGGCAAGATATATGGTTGAAGAACGAATCCTTGATTACCTTATTCCAGGAGCACAACCAAAGCAGCAACAGCCCAAAAACATCTTCGAGCTTTTCCAGGGTCCTCAGACACAGAGGATCTCACCTGAAGAAAGCGAACAGCAGAAGAGCAAGAGAGAACAATACAGGGAACGTCTGAGAAGAGGAGACCTGGACCAGCTGGATATTGAGATTGAGGTTGAAGAGCAGACCCAATCAATGGTGTCGATTCCCGGCATGGAAGATATGGGCATCGACATGTCAAGTATGCTCGGGGGTATTCTCCCCAAGAAAGTTAAGAAGAAGCGAATGACCGTTTCCGAGGCAAAGAAGGCGCTACTACCGCTTGAGTCAGAGAAGCTTCTGGACATGGACAAGGTTGTCATTGAAGCAATCGATCGTGTTGAAAATCGGGGTATTGTCTTCATAGATGAGATTGACAAGGTTACATCAAGAAGTGGGCTTCACGGTCCTGATGTTTCCAGAGAAGGCGTGCAACGCGACCTGCTTCCGATCATAGAAGGCACCACAATAAACACCAAGTATGGACCGGTAAGAACGGATTTCATCCTCTTCGTTGCCGCGGGGGCATTCTCTGCAGTAAAGCCTTCTGACCTTATCCCGGAACTTCAGGGACGTTTTCCGATCAGGGTTGAGTTAAGTGCGTTGAACGAAGAGGACTTCTACAGGATTCTCACTGAACCGAAGAATGCGATAACCAGACAGTATACTGCTCTTCTGGGTACAGAGGGGGTTCTTCTTGAGTTTACTGACGATGGAATAAGGGAGATCGCCCGAATCGCCTTTAGTCTGAATGAAAAAATCGAAAATATCGGAGCAAGAAGATTACACACGGTGGTAGAGAGGGTGCTGGAGGATCTATCGTTTGAGGCTCCTGAAGTCGCGGATGAAGTCGTGATTAACAAAGCTTATGTAGATGACAAGATCAAAGATGTCGTTGACGATCAGGATCTCAGCACATACATCCTTTGATGGATAGAAACACATTCGCTGCCCTGTATATCGCTGGGGACCTTTCACGTTCTGAATTTGACTCAATTCGAGCATTCTCTGATGTCGAATCAATACT
>LDZU01005538.1_pt1 | contig 30410 bp, 18 predicted proteins | sample 615531 | NCBI WGS metagenome assembly LDZU01 (sample SAMN03408293, study PRJNA278302) | terrestrial metagenome | isolation source: oil reservoir sample SB2 | place: USA: Alaska, North Slope, Schrader Bluff formation | collected 2011-09 | reverse complement strand
ATAACAGGTTATCCCGACGGCAGTTTTAAGCCGGACAGCAGCATTACCAGAGCTGAATTTGTTGCAATCCTGGGCAGGGCTCTGGGCTGGGAGGAAAAAGCGGGCAATCCCGCTTTTTCTGATGCGGCGGAAATCCCGGACTGGGCCAGGGGATACATCTTTACGGCGGTGGATAAAGGCGTCATCGGCGGCTATGAAGACAATTCCTTCCGGGCAAACCAGCCGATCACACGTTTGGAGATTGTAATTATTATCGTGCGCGCCCTGGGCCTGGGTGACGGCGCAGCGAAATCAGGAACATTGAGCTTCAGCGACGCGGCAGAAATTCCAGACTGGGCAGCGAACGACATCGCCATTGCTGTGGAACAGGGCATCGCCACAGGAAAACCGGGGAATGTTTTTGCCCCCAATGACAACGCCACCCGCGCTGAGGCGGCTTCATTGATTGCCAGGATGCTGAGCAAATTTTAACCTTAAGAATCCTGCCGGTAATCACAAGCCGAACCGGGGAATTATTACAAATTGGCTAATTGTTTAATAAAAAAACTTCCTGCCGGATTGTTAGCCGGCAAGAAGTTTTTATTAATGTTGAGATAATTGCAATATCACGGCGACGGCAAAAAGGGGGGCGAGGGGAAAAAAGAAAACAAAGAGGATGGTGAAGGTTAACAGGGGGCGGGAATAGCGCCCCAGGGATATAAAGACCGGTTGCGAGCTCTTGCCGCCGATTACGTCGTATTTTTTACCCCTGGTGACGAAGTGGGAGCCAATTAAACCAATACCTGCAATTATTCCCAGAGTTATGGCCAGGGCGGAAGCCACAGCAAAATAGTTCGGCATACTGAAATTGTTGATAGTGTTGAAAACATTTTTAAAGCCCACCTATAGTTTTAATTTCGCTAGGGATGGGGCCATGATTATCAGGCAGTAATGACGTAGTGTGAAAAGCTTATAGAGGTCTATTTCCTATAGTAAAAGGGGGTGAGTTCAATAGGCATAATTAATTAAAAAGTGGTTCGTGAGGTAAATACGAACGGGGGAATGTGCTACAATATCACCCTAAGTTTGCCTACGCAAACCACATATTGAAAATATCTTATACATTAAGGCTGCTTAAGCAATGATTGAGAAGTAATATTCAATCTATGAGGAAATGCAATCATATTTAAATTAGGGGCAAATCTAAGACATTTTTCAATGAGTGAGAGCTTTTAAAATTATATACTTCTTTGCCGGTGATAAAGTGATTAATTAATTGCTTATATAATGCTGCAATGCAACAAAAATAAAATTTAACGGGGGTCGGTATATATGAAATTATTCTTTCATGGGATTATTGCTGTTTTATGTATAACTTTCCTGTTAATAAATGCTACGAATACCGCATTTGCCGGAAGCGAGGAAAAGCAATATTTGATACGTTTCAAAGAAAATGTCGACAGAGAAAAATTTTTAACTAGAAAATCTTTGAATGCAAAGGTTATAAAGAAATTTAAGAAGATAAATTTATTGGCAGCAAAATTGAATTCAAATGAAGTTCAGGATTTGAAAAATGACAGCGATGTTCTATTTGTGGAGGCTGATTCCATAGTAAAAATAGCTTCTACAGGGCCCATTGGTGATCGGTTTACCAAATATATCAAATAGTAGAACCTTTTAACTGGGAATTGACTGCTTTTACCCAGGGTGACAACAGGCGTTTTCTGTTCACATTGGGGTCAACACCCTCACCAGCATAGAACATCAAAATCATATAGGCAGTCATGTCAATTCCCGCATATTCGAGTACTTTGTCCAACAGCTTGTTCGCTGATGTATAGAAGGCCGGTAGAGCAGCGCCGTGTCTTCCGCCGAGAGCTGTTCCGGCATGATATCGGTGATGTAGAGGTGATACTCCTGAGCCTCCTCGTCGAACGTTCCGACCAGACGGAATGTCTCTCTTGTCTTGGATGCGCCGCTTCTGGGACGGTAGACCTCGAAAGAGTCCCCTTCCGTTTTCTTGGTTCTGGAGGCGCTGGCCTTGAACTCGACCTCCACCAGGCAATCGATCACTTCCCGCTTCAAACGGGGGAGGACATCTTTCAGCTTCTTGCCGGTTAGGTCGATGGCGTTGCCCCGGTAGGAGCGAAGCACAGAGACGATCTTTGGGTTTGCGCCGCTTTTTAACCGGCTGACAAAGTGTCCTCCGTTCTTCCTGATCCTGCTGAACATCTCATATTTAAAATAGCCCAGGTCGAACAGCAGGATATGATCCCTTACCCAGGGACCGATACGGATAGTCTGGAGGTCGTTGGTCTTGCCGGCAAAGATCCCGATGCTCTTGGTGTTGCCGGTGAGCCCGATGGCAAGGCTGATCTTTAGTTCCGCCTTGTGTCTCGTCCCCGGGAACCTTTCAGCCAATGTATCATGCAGCTTGATGATCGTGCCGTCGTTGACAACCAGGTCCTTGAACCCCTGAAGTTTTTCTGACAGTGTCAGGCTGCCGCAACTGGCGAGATCTGCAATGCCGTGTGCCAAGCACTCCTTGAGAAACTTAACAAGGCCCTCGGTAAAGCGATCATAGAAGGCAGAGGCGACGATCGATTCCGCCGATGCTGTCTCGTAGGCCCTTCTCAAGGAGGCGATGGTGCGCTGCACCCCGACCCCGAAGCCGAGTACAAGGATCCAGAACAGGATCACCGGATCGACCTTTCGCTCCCGCTGTATGTACTTGACTCTCTTTGCTGCTTCTCTCAGCCAGTCCGGGGAGAACATCTTGTTTAGTGTCTTTTCGACCTCTCGTGGATCGAGATTGCCGGGTAGTGGAACCAATTTAAATCCCCCACCAACATGGTATCATCTGGAGGATAATTCCACATATGGAGGGTATCGTCCTGCTTGTCAAGGAGCAATTACGATATTTTATCGGGTTAATTACCAGGGATTAAGTGTTAATGATGGTTGCTAATGGGATTAATAGGACTTAACCGAACACCGATGCTACAGGGCCAGTCCAAAAGGAACATGATATTGTCAAAAAAATGAAAAAAGATACGGAAACTATTCCTTGGGGAATTCATGCAATAAAGGCCGACCTGACGTTAGAAGAGAATTACAATGGAAACAATGTAAATATAGCAGTGCTGGACACCGGCTGCACAAAGCATCCTGACCTGAAAGTCAAAGGGGGTATATCATTTGTTGCAAATACTGTAAGCTATTCTGATGATAACGGACATGGAACCCATGTGACAGGGATAATTGCTGCGGTGAATAACAGAATAGGAGTTGTTGGTGTTTCTCCGAAGGCTGAAATATATGCCGTTAAAGTCCTCGACCAAAACGGTTGTGGAACTTACAGCCAGGTAATTGACGGTATAGAGTGGGCCATTGATAACAAGATTGATATTATTAATATGAGTTTTGGCGGAATAGAGGATAGCATGGCTTTGCATGATATGATAAAAGAAGCGACTAACCGTGGAGTATTAATAGTGGCCGCGGCAGGAAATAATGGTGCTGGCGAGGAGACAGAAGTTTACCCGGCGCGTTATCCCGAGGTGCTGTCTGTAGGGGCTGTCGACCAGTCACTTCAGAGTGCGAGCTATTCGAGCACAGGAAATGAAATAGATCTTGTAGCGCCCGGTTCAGATGTTATCAGTACCACCTCAGACGGAGGATATGGCGTTATGTCGGGAACCTCAATGGCAACACCACACGTAACGGGTGCAGTTGCTGTTTTCTGGTCGAAAAACAAGAAATGGTCAAATGGACAGGTGAAAGAGAAGCTATATCAAACCGCAACACCATTAGGAGCTAAAAACATTTATGGCAATGGTCTCGTAAATGTGGCAAATGCATTGGGATTGACCGATTCTTCAATCACTCCCACACCGCAGCCTACACCGCAGCCTACACCAAATCCGGACATACCATTTGAAATTGTAAAAAAGGATGTCCAATTTGCCGAATATAAGAATAAACTAAGAAATATGTACGAAATGGCGAATAAAAATAGTGATACTATGTTAGCAAAAAGTATCGAAGAGAAGCTGAACGGATTAATAATTGCCGAAAATAAGGTACGCGTTCTTCCAGACGACCTAAACACCTTATCTAAAAACAAAGAAATGGCAGCAGAAGCACAGGTTCAAATAAACTCCTATTATGCTACAAAATCAGAAGATTTTATGAAGTTGGAATACAGCTATCAAGAAGCTATTGATGAATATATCTGCAAATTACAAGGTAGTGTAAGCGGTAGCGTTTACGAAAGCTCTGATTCGACAACTATCCAGTCAGCACAAGTTATTTACTTGAATACCCCTATTGATGTTAATTTGGCGACTGGTTCTCAGAAGATCTACCAATTCACGCCGTCCAGTTCTGGGACATACAATATGTTTACAGGTCCTTATGCCGGGACAGGCGGTTCAAACGATACATACCTTGAATTGTATACAGATTCAGCTTTAACCAACAGAATCGCATATGATGACGATTCTGCCGGAAACCTCTTCTCAAAGATAAGTAAATCTTTAACAGGCGGAACTACCTATTACATTAAACTGCGTCCTTACAACTCGAATATAGCAGTACATGCAAGGCTGACTGTCTCAAAAGTAGTGCCAATACAGACCATTTATTTGGATACCCCGATAGACACGCAGGTTGCTTTTCAAGAATATAACATATTCAGATTTACTCCTGCTGTGCAAGGTTTATATAAATTCTACACAGGACCTTATGCAGGAACGGGTAATTCGGACGATACGTATCTTGAACTTTATACCGACCAGAATCTGACAAATATGATCGCATATGATGACGATTCGGCAGGAAATTATTTCTCCTTATTGCAATATGAGCTACAAGCCAACATATCATACTATCTGAAGTTTAGGGGTTATGATTACGAAAGCACTAGTGCCAGGTTGACTGTCACAAATGTCACCGTTCCAGTATTAACAGCATTGTTAGAAACGTCAACAAAAATCGTAATAATTAATGGCCGGATAGCATCGGGAGTAGGCAAGCAGTTGGCAATAGAAGTTTTCAACCCGAAGCAGAACATAGAGAATATTGGTCAGCTTACATGCGATAATAGCGGTAATTTTATATATAGCTTCAAACTGAAGAGTTTAGTGCAGGGGACCTACCAGGTAATCGTTTGCGGAGAAAATATAGCAATTCCAGGAACCACTACGTTTGACTATATATCCTCAAGCCAGGTCATACCTATCACACTGGCAGCGCCGTCTTCGACAGTACCGGTGACGAAAACGGTCAGCTTCATGATTAATAAAATTCCTAATGCAACCATTTTAGTTCCGGATGCTCAATTTGAAGCAGCAGTTAACATAACTAACAATAACATCACAAATAAGCAGAATATATTGGTTTCTGTAGCATTGTTTGGCCCGGATAGGGCACTCAAAGACTTTGTAACGATTGGTTCCCAACTGCCGGCAGAGGGAACAGACAAATTAGGTGGTGGATTTCTGCTGCCTCATAACGTAGAAGGATACAAGGTTAGCGTGTTTGTATGGGAAGGTTCCAGTTTAAAAGAAACAAGTTTAGTACCGCTTTCCTCAGTAGTAAGCATGCTGGAAGTAGCTTCAAGCAGTATTAACATTAATGCTCCTGAAATTGATTCAACTACTTCCGCAACTAACTCTATTTGGGATAATATTGAAAAGTTTAATTCCAGACAAGCAGATTCTGAATCAGAAATAACAACACTCTCAAATAGTATTTCTGTTGTAGCAGAATTTACACCTCCTTATCTAGAGCCGAACGTAATACTTACAGCAAAAATAAAAATAACAAATAATCAATCTGTATCACAAGATGTATTACCAATTTTTCAGCTTTTAAATAATAAATGTCCCCAGGAATTAGGCTATTTTCAGATGAAACTTGCTCCGAAAGAAAGCAGAACTATAACTTATAGTATTTCACTGCCAAACGACATATCAAAATGTGAGTTTGATGTTTTTATTTGGAATATGTGGTCAGATAGTCCCAATTGGCAATCTCTTTGGGATCCTATACGTATAACAGCCCATAATTGGTACCGTTTCACTATTGATGACGCAGAAATATATCTATCAGATATTGGAGGAAATGCTGGTGAAAATACTGGTGTCATATATGCAATAGCTAAACAAAACGGCAAATATCAATGGAGACAATATGCCCTTATTGGAAGTACTTGGATAGATACAGATAATTATTACGCTTATGCCCCAGGTCAAGGTGGAGGAGCAGCGGCTGCTTCTCTAGATGCCAATGTAATAGCAACACAATCAGTTAACTCTATGGGTCTGGTCAATGATATTCAACAAGCAATTAATAATAAAAAGAATCAGCTTTTAAATATATTTTATAACAAAGTTGGTATTGATCCTCTTTCATTAACTGATGACGAAAAACTAATGCTTGCTAATGGTGTTATTTTCGGTCTTGATGATAATGTGTGTTTCGGGGTTGCCCAATGGATTTTGCACGTGACCCCAGCAGAAGATGATTATTGCTTTATGCGGGCTAAAACATTTACGGATGCAGTGTTTACTGCTGCTTATACAGTTGGCGCAGCGGGAAGTGCAGCTGAAGCTCTTAGGGCACTGGATACTGCAGGATTAACTGGAGCAATGGCTCTGGCAACTTCTGAGACAGGTGTAGGCGGGGTTGTATTTGGCGCTGCTGCAGTATCAGAACTGGCAGAAGCAGCGGTAATGACTGGAATATCTTTTGTCTCTACGAAAATGGCCGATCGTTCTAGAGGTATTTTAAGGGCTGATTCTCAAAAGCTAGACGGCTTAGTGAATGGTCCTAGCGGAGTAATAAATAGAACAGGGAAGATGGGATGGAGAAGAAATTCAGGTAACTTAGATAATTTCCTAAACAGAAAAGGATATACTAAGAGTGGTAACTCTAGACCTGGGGATATTGATGCAGAAATGCAAATATATGATGTGTACAATAATTTAGGAAAAAAAGTTGGCGAGATTCATATTAATCAACCTATAAAATTGCCAAATGGTACAAAGACAGGTAAATATGAACCATTGCATTTTGAAGAATGCGATGCAAATGGCAACATACCGTATTATGCAATCCATGAATGGTTTCCTGAAATGTATGGTTGGAGGGCTTAGAGGAGATAGAATGATGAATTTAGTAATGAATAAAGAAGTGAATGCTTACAAAATAGAATATATACGTAGATCAGAGTATCAAAAGATAATGCAAATTTTAAATTGTTTTAAAAAGGATAATGATGTAATCTTATTTATGTATCCTGACTATTGGGTAAATAATTATTTTCCATCAAAGACAAGTAATTTTATAAAAGAAAGAATTAAAAAAATAACCACAGGATATATATCACCAGGTATTGGGTATAGGGACGAAATGCCGTTATACTGGTTTGAGCTTCAAAATAATAATGAATTCGAGGAAATGACAGCATTAACAAAGAGTGAGCTTTTTGTTTGTATAGTGGTAGATAAAAATAAAGAACCTGTAGATTATTCTTTTGAGTTACAATTACGTGAATTTGGACGATTTATTATTCGAGAAAGCAATAACGGAAGTTTCATTGAAAATGTTTTTCCGAAGATTCAGTTATTAATAGGTAATCTTAATATTGTACAAGGCGCTGATAATGAAGAGTATTAGAGACTGGAACAGTTAGCTCATTCTTTGAGTCGGCTGCCTAAAAATGCAAGAAATCGTGCTTGCTAATGGTGTTGTTTTCGGTATTGATGATGTTATTTTTCAGTCCACAATTATAGGAGGCGAGCGCATGCCAATACTAATTAACAGAGAAGAAAATGTCGTATTAGAACTTAATTTAATTAAAAATCAACGATTTGATGTAAAAAAAGAAAGGCCGTATTTTGAAAACTGGATTCCTTTTGAATTTATTCTTCGAATTGAAGATAGTGAAGAGTATTCATACTCAAAACAGAGTGGCGCGACATTTTCTGTGGAAGATATCAACCTCTTGATAAAACGAATAGAGTCAGCAATCAGTCTGAAGTCAAATAAGAAAGAAATAGTGCGTTTATCATGGGGTCCAATAGAAAATTACTTTTCTCTGCACTTTTATGAAACATATGAAGACAACCAAATAAATATCGAATTATGGGTTATGATGGCTGAGTTGACTGAGGGAGAGTCGCATGGTTACAATAGGGGTTTCGATTTTGTAGTAACATTAGATTCTTTAGAAAAGTTTTTGATTGGATTTAAAGAACAATTGACAATGTTATTAAATAGTGTTGAATGACCTTGGTGTACTTAGTCAAACAGTGTCAATAAAAAAACCGCTTGCCGGTTTGGTATCCGGCAAGCGGTTTTTGTCATCAATGGTGAGACAGCTAAGATACATACAGTTCTATCTATGGAGATACTGTGATATCAATTTCCTTCGGTTCAGCCAGCGAACTCCAGGTGACACTGTTGCTCCAGCCGTTCCATAAAAAACATTTCAATGTAAAATTACCGCTCGCCGCCGGCTGGTAGAGGGCTGCGAATTCAGACGGGTTTTCCGTCACTGACAGGCGGGCGGCGTTTAAAAATTGGGGTTGGTCGATATTAAGAACTTCCAGAATTGATAGTGCGCTTATGCTTCCGGCGGTATTCTTTTTCGGTTTACATACCAGATAATAACTCTTTCCTGCTTTTAAAGGCCCCTGGTACGCTTTCTGCTGGTCATCGTAAATCCCCAGCCAGTCTATTATGGCTGTTTCCTGCGCCGGCTCTCCGGCTTGAGTGACTGTAACAATGTCTTCCGGAAAGCGGGGGCAGATTTCGGCCTCTCCCAAATAGGACCAGGCTATACCGGAAACATTTATAATGTCTCCTATTTTCAGGTTGTCAAGGGGGTTGTAAGCGGGTCTGACATCTCCGGTATAAATGAGCAGTTTTTGACCCAGGCCGTCTTCCACATAAAATTCGTATTCCGACGCTTCTGTCACTTTGACGTTTTCCACCTTGACAAACTGGTAAAGATATGAGCCTACGGCCTGTATTTCAAGGGCTTTCGGCGTCGGCAGCCAGGGCGTGCCTGTAATCTGGACATTTTCCGCGTCATTTAAATGCATCTGCTGCAATCCATTACCGTCGGTGGCTACCTTCCCTCTCAAGATAAGCCCCTGCCCATCGTAGAAAGCGGGTCTGCCCGCACATTCACCGGCCCACACGGTAATACCGGCTGTTTCATCCTGCAGAACCGGCATTTGCCCGTCCACAAAGGCAGCCGTAACCGTAGCCCTGACGGTAGCATAGCGCCCATGGAATTTATCAAAATGATCATAGATCTCTTGAATGGTTACTGTCTTATCATCAGCGAACTTGTACCATTGCGCCTTGCTGAATACTGTTCCATCGGCGGCTTCATAGCCAACTTCGATTTTATGATAATTATTATCGGGAGTGATATTCAGGGCTGCTTTCCCGTCGTACCAAACTCCTACCTTTTCCATATACATCGGCTGCCAGGCAGATCCGTCAATCCGGTAGAACAGTTCTTTTACCGGCTGCAGGGCGTCATAGGCCTGCACATTGAATGACGTATCTCCGTCAATGGCAATATCCACAGGCGAAGTGATGTTAATCTGCTGATTGGCTCCCAGTTCCTTATAAAAATGACGTACTTCACCGGCCAGGGGATAAACCAGGCGGTAGCCTATGGAGGTTCCGTCCTTGCCCACGGTTTCCCGCCACCAGCAGCCGCTGAACGAACTTGTGGCCTGTTCGGGAAAACCGTTATCCACAGCTTCGTCGGTATGCCAGTGCCCGGCAAGCATCATTTTTATTTTATAGCCGTCCAGGATATCACTTACCTCCGCCCAGTCTTCCCAGTTGGAAGAAGGCTGGTGGAAGAACAAAATGATATTTTTCTCCTTATTTGCTTCAAGGTCGTTTTTTAACCAGTTTAACTGCTCTTCGGGGAGATTGACGGTTCTGTCCAATTCCAGGGGATCTAGAACAATATAGTGATAATCATTCTGGTCAAATGAATAGAATGTCGGAAACCCTGTCTTTTTAGTAAAGAGCCCGTCTCCATAGTATTCTTTGAGATTTTCAGGAATGTCCTCAGGTTTTTTATAGTACTTTATTCCGCCCACATCGTGGTTGCCGGGTACTTGATAAAAGGTTATTCCTTCCGAGGTAACGGGATTGACAATGTTATTCAGATAGAGATCAAACCACTCCATGCCCTTTGCCAGAGATTTCGTTTCGGCCTTTGCCACCAGGTCACCTGTGGCTACGATAAAGGAAGGTCGCAGGGCTTTCATTTCTTCAACAAATACCGGGGCATATGCCAGGGGATCATATTTCGCCTGAAAAGTTTTTTGGGCATCGGTAAAATTACTGATGTGCAAATCTGTGACCTGAACAAATATATCCAGGGGGATACTGATTCTTCCTTCGATAGAGGAGCCAAAGGGCTGGTCCAGCTGTTGGACATACTCGACCAGGGCATCCAAATCTACCGGACCGTTTTCCCGTTCAGCGCCTTCTTTCAGGACGGTGAAATTATCGCCTCCGTCAGCCAGGAAGCTGTTTACCGTCACGCTATAAGTCTTTTCTGTTTCAATGGGCTGATCATTGACCAGGATTTTGGCGGGGTCCACCCGTTCGCCGGCCGGTTGGGCGGGATCCCAGGTATAGTTTAGACCTGAAATCTGTAAAACTCGGGGGTAGGGCTGGTCTTTCCATTGCTGTTCCAGCAGCGTCTCGATTTGGGCCCCGGTAAGATTCATTTTTACCAGGGTGTTGTTAAAGGGTTGGACGGTGTACAGTTCTCCCCAGGTTACTTCACCCGCCTCAAGATTTGCTCTGATGCCGCCCGGATTCATGAAAGCAAGCTCGCTGTCCATTTCCCATCTCTGGGCATCGGCAATCAAGTTGCCCAGGGCGCTTTCTCCCGCGTTATTCTGATCCTTTGTCAAATCATAAGCAGCCGTGCCGATTACCTGATTGCTGATGGGAGCCGCCAGTTCTTTATAACAATTCACCAGTTCTTCCACCGCGGTATCAGCAGGGATAGCTGGGTCGTGGTAAGTATCGACAATCTGGGCGCTTTTCTCAACTACGTCTTTTGTCGTCCGGTCAACAGTCAGATCAATATCAGCAAAAGCGGTGCCGTTGGAGTATGCCTGCGTGACTATTTTGCCGCCGATGTTTCCTCGGAAGCCGGTGTGGGTGTGTCCGGTGATAACAACATCCACTTCGTCGTCTATAGCGTTCACTATGCCAACTATTTCTCCCGAAATCGGCCCGCCCTGGCGGTCGCCCGCGCCGCCCTGGTGCAGGAGGACAATAATAGTTTCAACACCTTGCTCTTTGAGCTCGTTCACATATTTGTTGATGGACTGCGCTTCGTCGAGAAAACTGAGGGTTGCTACACCGGAAGGCATGACGATGGTGGGTGTCTCTTCCAAGTCAGCGCCAATAAAGCCTACTTTAACTCCTTCCACTTCGCTGACGGCGCAAGGGGGAAAAATAGGCTGTTGAGTTTGCTTATCCACTACGTTGGCGCAAAGATATTGTGTCGCAGCGCCTGGCCAGACGCCGGTGTAAGGTTCCGTTTTTGGGTGAGCGCCTCCGTTTTGCAAGCGCAAAAGTTCCTCTCTCCCTTCATCAAACTCATGGTTGCCCGGGCATCCGTAAACAAAACCGGCCACGCCTAAAATGTTCATGGTCGGTTCGTCCTGCAGAAGGGCTGATATCGGAGGGCTTGCCCCAATCACATCGCCGGCGTGCACCCGAAAGGTGTGAATCCCCTGCGCGGCAGCTTCATTCTCCCACTTATCTAAATAGCCGGCTAAAACCGCTGCGCCGCCAATAGGCTTGTTGTTTAAAGTTCTTGACTCCAGGGCCCCGTGAAGATCATTAATGGCCAGTATTTGCAGCTTGAGATTCTGCTCGGCAGCCAGGATATTGGAGGAAATAAAAAAAGAGACGCAGTAAAAAAGGAGAACCAGACAAATTAAAGATGCGAAAAGCCTGAAATTTAAAATTCTCCTTGACATATTAAACACCCCACTTTCATTCTTTTTAGACATCCATGCCGCTTGCGCGGAGTCATCGGAATGATGAGAATTATATTTTCGTACAGCAAGCTATGAATTAAATCTTTGGCGTTAATCACCTCTTCCTTAAAGATTCCTCACACTTATACCAGGCAACAATTGTCGTAAGGCCGTTTAAGCATATCCTGTTTACTTGTTTAATTGATTATAAAAAATATTTTTTAAAGCATTATTAAATCAATGCTAACTAAACTTTAATTTTTGGTTAAAAAAGTAAAATATTGCAATAACAAAATTAAAAAAGATTTTCTTTTTTTGGTAAATATTATTTCGAGAACCTTTTCCTGCATCACATTTTATTTTGCTTAATACTGTCTTAACAGCAATTTTACGACAACTTAATTTCCAGCTTACGGAATTTTAATAATTGTTTAAAGAAGATATGGCATAATATTTCTGGCCTTTTTAGCTGTTCTAAAAAGAGTAAGGACCTGGACAGAAGATTGTTGTTTTTACGGGGGGTGAGTAAGAAGTTTTCCATTGATACCGGATTTTGATTAAATCTAAAGAGGTGTTGGAAATGAGATGCGCTCAACACACACAACAGCTATGGCGCCGTCTGCCGTACCTGTTCATGACCATGGTCATCTTAATGGGGGCCATTTTTGGCGTTCCGGCGGGGACTGGAAAAGCTACCAATGTTGAGAATTTGTCCTTGTCGCCTGTGCCAGATTTTAATAAAATTGCTGTTTTCGCAGATCCGCATTACTTTGACCCCGAGCTTGGCGCTTCGGGCGCGGCTTTTGAAGAATACCTGTCCAATGACAGGAAAATGCTGGCCGAAAGCGACGCTATCGTCAAAGAAACGATTGAACAGATCAAGAATACTGATGCGGGCGTGGTTCTGATCCCGGGCGATCTCACCAAGGACGGCGAAAAGACATGCCACGAGAAATTCGCGGCACTGCTCGCGGATCTGGAGGACTGCGGTAAGAAGGTATATGTCATTGATGGCAACCATGATATCTATAACCCGGGCGCTTGCAGGTATGTAGGCGACCAGGCAATCCCGGTGGATAACTTGTCGCCCGGGGAATTCAAAAGTATTTACAGTCCTTTTGGTTACGCGGAGGCCATTGCCGAAGATCCCAACTCGTTAAGTTATGTGGTTGAGCCTGTGAACGGTCTCAGGATCATAGCGATGGATTCAGCCGTATACGGTAAGACCGAAGGCGCTTTTTCAGCAGACACTCTGAACTGGATCAAGGACCAGATCAGCGCGGCAAAACTGGCCGGAAAGACTGTATTAGGGATGATGCACCACAACCTGATCGATCACTTCTCCGTCCAGCGGCAGATCTTTCCGGAATATGTGATCAATGATGCCGATCAGATTTCTTCTGAACTTGCCCAGGCGGGGATGAATGTTGTCTTTACCGGTCACTTCCATGCCCAGGACGTTGTATCAAAACAGGTGGGCAACAAGTATATCTATGATATCGAAAACGGCTCGCTGGTGACATACCCCAGTCCTTACCGTCTGGTGGAACTGACGGCAGATAACAAGCTGATTGTAACCACCTCTCACATTGAGTCAATCAATTACGACACTGGCGGGAAACCCTTCCCCGATTACGCTAAAGAATTCCTGGTGAACGGTCTGCAAGGGCTGATTCCTCAAGTACTGGCAGGCATATTGATAAAACAGGGAGTTCCGCCGCAAGAAGCTTTACAACAGGCCGAACAGATGGCAAATACGGTTGTGGTTCCCCCTCTGACCATTAATGACTTGCTGGCTGATGCCATGGTAGCCCATTACCAGGGAGATGAGTCGGTTAATCAGCAGATTCTCCCGGTAATCCAGGGGATGGCTTCGTCTGCGGATAGCATGGTCAAAATGCTGGGTGGCGCACTACTGTCAATCTGGTTTGATCCTGCGCCGGAAGACAACAACCTGACCATAATTATCCCAGGTATAGAGCTTGATGTTAAGCCCAGCGCAATGCCGGGAGAAGCTTTGGAAATTAAAGGTAACTATATTGGGGAAGAGGTATCCGGCGTACACATAGCTATTACCGTTAAAAATCCAAACGGCGCACTTTCTTACGTGGATGAAACCAGTACCGGAACAGATGGTTCGTTTGGTTTTTATTTAACAATTCCGGCAAATGCTCCCACGGGCTTATGGACTCTGGATGCGGCCGGCGGCGGCTGCGCAGCCAACAAGACCTTTTCCGTGAGTGAAGCCACCGGTATGGTCAACGTATCTCCGGCTAGTGTCAAGCCGGGCGGCGTCGTAACGATCAGCGGAACAGCGCCGCAGGGCAACGTTCCGGTAGGCATTACAATTAAAGATCCAAACGGCAGTGCGACTTTTGTTGATCAGACCACAGCAGGCGCCGGCGGCGGCTACACCTTTCAATTCACAGTGCCGGCGAGCGCTCCCACCGGTACCTGGACCGCGGATGTGGCCGGCGGCGGAAGCGCCGGCAGGGCTGCTTTTACCGTTGCAAGCGGCAGCAGCAGTGGAGGCGGCAGCGCAAGCCCCTGCAAACAACCCGCGGCTGCCAGTTACCTTCCGCAGACGGGAGCCTCTAATGTGGCGCTGGATGCCGAAGTAAGTGTGATCTTTGACATTGCCGTAAGCAAAGCATCCACAAACTCATTAAACGGCATCACTATCACTGACGAGTACGGAAACAAGGTCGGCAATGTCGCAGCTGTTCTAAGCGGGACAAAGCTGACCCTGTCACATGATGCTTTTGAGTACAATACCAAATACACCGTTACCATTCCTGAAGCCGTTCTGGCAAATAACAGGTTATCCCGACGGCAGTTTTAAGCCGGACAGCAGCATTACCAGAGCTGAATTTGTTGCAATCCTGGGCAGGGCTCTGGGCTGGGAGGAAAAACCAGGCAATCCCGCTTTTTCTGATGCGGCGGAAATCCCGGACTGGGCCAGGGGATACATCTTAAGGGCGGTGGATAAGGGTGTTGTCGGCGGCTATGAAGACAATTCCTTCCGGGCAAACCAGCCGATTACACGTTTGGAGATTGTTATTATTATCGTGCGCGCCCTTGGCCAGGGGGACGGCGCAGCGAAGTCAGGAACACTGAGCTTCAGCGATGCTGCTGAGATTCCGGACTGGGCTGCGAACGACATCGCCATTGCTGTGGAACAGGGCATCGCCACAGGAAAACCGGGCAATGTTTTTGCCCCCAATGACAACGCCACTCGTGCTGAGGCGGCTTCATTGGTTGCCAGGATGCTGAGCAAACTTTAATCTAAAAATCCTGCACAAAAAGTATGGTACTTTTTCAATGTCGCTTTAATGGTTACCGAAATACATAAAAGAAGGGATTCTTGTATTTAAAAGCGGGAATCCCTTCTTTTAAAAAGCTTAAAAGATTAGAATTTGCTCCCAAGAATATTGGCCTTCCTTAATAAATTCTTGGAGATATCTGGCTTTACCTTAGTACCAGATTTAACAATCTTACACAATAGTTTATATCCCCCATAATGCAATACTTCATTAACTGCTCTAATTGCCCCTCTACTTTGGCCTGCGATAAAGTTGAACGGCCATGGCGTGGTACAGGCAGTTACTATAACCGCTGGCTTTCCCTTTTGGCGTTGGAAGGGCATTCCATTAGGCTTTTCTCCCATAAAAATTGGCACGTTCCTGTCAAATAAAAGCTTAAGTTGCGCACTCATATTTCCCCAGTGAGTTGGAGTGCCCACAATAAGACCATCAGCATCCCTTATTTTACGTCCTGTTACGTGACCGTCGTCTTGCGGCAAGATGCATTCCCGGTCTGTTCGACACTTCATGCATGCGGTACATGGCCTGATTTTAAGTTCGTGTACATCAATCCATTCAACCTCATACTTATTAGACGCACCGTTTGCAATTTCTTTAAGAAGATTGGCAACTGTTCCATTTTTGCGTGCGCTGCCGTTTAACACCAATATACGCATATTAACACTCTCCCAGTAAAGTAATTCTATAATGAAACATTTAACTGAATAAAGTTAAATATATATAAGGAAACAACAAAAAATATTTTTCCGGATGGTAACAACATCTGTTGCGCACCTAGTTGTTGGAGCTTGTCTTGTTAACCGGTTTGAATCTTTAAGCAACCCTTCAAGAACCGTTTCCCTGTATTGAGTTTCCTTATCTTGTATAAAAGGTTGCCTAGAGGATGGGAGGCGCCTTTTTATTGCCCATCCTCTAGTAAGGGGGGGGGTTGTTGGGCTTCTAGCCAAAATTACCTGCAAGGTAATCTTCAGTTGACTTTTCACTGGGTTTAACAACCAGATCAGCGGCTTTTCCGTATTCAACCAGGTTTCCGTTAAGAAAAAAACCAAGGTAATCGGAAATTCTTCTCGCTTGTCCGAGGTTGTGGGTGACAACCAGTACCGTATATGAATTCTTCAACTGAAAAAGAAGTTCTTCAATCTTTGCCGTGGAAACCGGATCAAGAGCGCTGCAGGGTTCGTCAAGCAAAATTATTTCCGGAGAGACGGCCAGCACCCTGGCGATGCATAAACGTTGCTGCTGCCCGCCGGAGAGACTCAAACCGGACACATTCAGCTTGTCTTTTACCTCATCCCAGAGATTAGCCCGTTTTAAACTGTCTATCACTATATCTTCCAGTTCTCTTTTTTTAATTTTAGGGTTATGTTCACGCACCCCGAAGGCGACATTGTCGAAGATAGACATGGGAAAAGGATTTGGCTGCTGAAAAACCATGCCGACTTTGCGGCGGATCATGACCACATCAGTTTCCGGCTTGTATATATTGTAATCGTCTATATCTATATTTCCTTCCAGTCTGAAGGAAGCGACCAGGTCATTCAGCCTGTTCATGCATCTCAAAAACGTGCTCTTGCCGCATCCCGAAGGTCCAATCAATCCTGTAATTGATTGCGGGTAAATCTCCATATTAACTTCTCTTAAAGCTTGAAATGATTTGTACCAGACCGACAGGTTTTTAACCTTTATTTTACATCCGTTATTTTCCATTGCCTCTTTATTCCTCCCTTAAGGTTCTGTACCGGCCCCAATAGTCAACCAGAGAATTCAAGGCAAATATAATTACGATCAAAATCAAACCTGCGCCAAAGGCCTTATCCGGTGAGTTTCCTTCACCGGCGGGTGAGGAATAAAAAATATAAGTAGTCAGCGTACTGCCCGTATTTTGCAGTGTGGCTAGCCAGTTCTGCGGTTGCCACCAGGGCTGGGTACCTGTTAAAGTCATGCTTCCACCGAGGCAGAGCCACACAATTGCCGTATCTCCGGCAATTCTGCCTATGCCTAAAACAACGCCGGTGATTATTCCAGATGTGGCAGACGGCAAAACTATTTTTCTTATCGTTCTCCATTTGCTGATTCCCATCCCGTAAGCGGCCTCCCGATAAGCGGAAGGTACGGCCGTGATAGCCTCTTCAATAGATTTGATAATAAAAGGCAGCACCATCATCGCCATAGTTATGGAGCTGACCATAAAGCTGCGGCCAAAAGCCTTGGCGTTTGCGACACCTTCAACCATCGTGCTGAATAATGAAAGATGCGGATTAGTGAAAATGGCCAGGCCGAAAATAGCGAAAACAATAGTCGGTACCCCTGATAAAATATCTATACCCGTCCGAATAGGTCCTACCCATAAATTTCCTCCAGAGTATTCAGCCAGATAAATCGCCGTAGCCAAGGCCCACGGCAGGGCAAACAAGGTTCCCAGGGCGACCAGTAAAAAGGTGCCTATAATGGGAGTAAAAATTCCTCCGGTGAGATTCTGGTCCAAACTCGGTTTGGGATTAGTCGTTATGAAATCCCAGCTTATAACATGAATTCCTTTTAGAACAAGAAATATTACTATAAACAACAAAAGAAATAAGGTAAGCAAACCGGATAACCAGCAGGCTGCATGGCCTGCCGCATTTTCTCCTTTACTTATCCGAAACACCCCCCGGCCGCAGCTTTCCTGAAAAGATTCTGGAAAAAGAACTCAACAGCACACATGACAGAAGAAGGAAAGAACCGCAGGCAAACAGGGCTGATTCGCAGGATGCGACACTCATACCTTCAGCGTTGTCTACAATAGTAGAAGCCAGTGTACGGACAGGCTCCAGAAAGAAAACCAGCCCGTGGGACGGATTAGGCAGGTTGGCCACGCTGCCGGTGACCATAGAAAGAGCAATCGCTTCACCAATGGCTCTGCCTGCGGCCAGTATGGCGCCGGCAACAATACCGTTACGAGCCGCCGGAAGTATTATTTTCACTATTGTTCGCCAGTGGGATAATCCTAACGCCAGGGAAGCTTCCTTATATTTTTTCGGCGCAGATTTAATCGCGTCGCTGGCCATGGCGATAAAAATTGGTCCGATCATCATACTGAGCACAATTATTCCAGCCAAAAGGCTTGTTCCATCCAGGGCGCAAATTTTGATCATTTTCAAGGAAAGTTCATTGCTGATCAGGTGTTTGGATAAAAAAGGCACTACGATCATTAAACCGATCAAACCGTAAATTACGGAAGGAATGGCAGCTAACAGCCTGACTGTAGATTCTAATGGCTTTTTCAGCCAGGCCGGACACATTTCTGCAAGGAAAATTGCACAACCCAGGCCAAACGTCAGACAAAAAGCCAAAGCCCCGGAAGTGGTTAAAACCGTTCCCGCAATTAGAGGCAAAGCTCCGAATCTCCACGCGGATTGTTCACCGCTGGTCTGCCACGCATTTAAGAAATTTTCATCCCAACCCCCGGAAAAAACAAAACTAAAGCCGCTGGCCTTCAATACGGGAATAGCTTTGCTGATCACGAAAAACATGACAAAGAATATGAGAATGCTGCTAAGAACAGTCAGCAGTAAAAGTATTCTTTCGATAATTCTCTCTTTAAACGGCTTCCTTGGTCTAGTAAAGAAGCCTGTTGCAGAAGGCGCCTTTTCCGGAATTATCACGGAAACATTTTCCAGTTCCATTTTCTCATCCTCCTTCCTCCTCTTTGAAAAATATCCCGCCTGACTTTTGAAAACAGGCGGGATCCGCTAAAGAAACAGATATTCTATTGAATGGAAATATATTCTTTTTTAACAATACTCTGTCCCTCTGAAGATAAAACAAAATCAAGGAAAGACTTGGCCAGTCCTGTCGGAGCGCCTTTTGTCACCATAACGAAGGGGCGGATTACCTTGTATGTGCCGTTCTTGGCATTTTCCAGGGTAGGTTTAACACCGTCCAAAGTTGGCGCCTTGACGCTCGAATCTAAAAAGCCCATGGAGATGAATCCGATGGCGTTTTCGTTTCCGGCCACAGCCTGGCGGACCAAACCGTTTGATGCGTGCTGTTTGGCAGTAGCGATAACATTGTCTTCACCTAAAAACTTTTCTTTGAAGAAATCAAAAGTGCCGGAAGGGGCAGTCCGGGAATTAACTATAATCGGAGCATTTTTACCGCCGATATCTTTCCAGTTGGTAATTGCTCCCGTATAAATTTTTTTGACCTGATCTGTGGTCAGCTTGTCAGCCGGATTTTTCGAGTTGACAACGATTACAATGGCGTCCTTGGCAATGGTCGTAGTTACAAGGCCCTTGGGATCGCTATCTTTCAGATCACGCGAAACGTTGCCTATATTTACCTTGCCGTCCGCCGCATCTTTAATACCTACACCGGAACCACCGCCGGTCACTGTAATTTGCACTTTGGGATTTTCTTTCATGAAAGCCTGCGTCAGTTCTTCGGCCAGAGGCTGCACAGATGTCGAACCGCTCATTTTTAAAGAACCACTGAGCTCTGCGGCAGCGGCGCCGCCCCCGCCGGTGGTGACAACAACCAGGTTCTTGCTGCTTACCCAGTCAACTTTAGCGCCAAGAGACTCGGCTACGAATCTTAAAGGGACAACAGTACGCCCGTTGCTTACTGCAGCAGGTACATCCAGATTTACAGTCTTACTGCCCACCTTTGCTTCTTTCTTGCCCATCCATAAAACTATTTCTGTGCTGCCTTTCTTGGCGGTTACTTTTTGCGCCTTATCATCCCATTTAACGGAAGCACCGAGGGTTTCGAAAATTGCCCTCATAGGTACAAGAACCTTACCCTGTTTAACAAATGGTTCCGAATCCATAGATAATACCTTACCGTTTACCTGCACGGAAATAGTTCCCGCAGCAAAGGCAAGTTGAACGCATAACAATGTCAGAACTGTAACTAAAGAAACAACCAGTAAGCGTTTTTTCATTAATTACCCTCCATTTCCTTTCGATGTACATTTAATCTGTAAAAATCTCTATAATACGACCCTCCGAACTACTTCAACTCCCCCCCCTCCTGCCAGTTGATGTATCAGATAGATTGTACCTTTAAATTGTTAATTCAATGCTGCAATTTGTTAAAGCAAGATTAATTTTGCATTGAAAGAATGTAAACATATTTGGAAAACAAGCATTGAGGAATGGTCGAAAACAGCGAATACTTCTTACCGGTATTAACACCGTCCTGAAGTATTAAAAAGAAATACGCGAGTTGAAACCGGGTATGAAAAGAGGATTATAGGAAGTTTAAGGCTAGACATCCATGCTGCGAGAGCGGCGCCAAAATTAATCAACAAATTCAATGCCTTAAGTGTGATTTTGAGCCTTTGTTTGTGACAAAATTGCCTGATTTGAAAAACACTTCAGCCCTGCTTTGTTAGCAGGGCTGAAGTGTTTTTCAGCGTATCTAATAACGAAAAAGGGCAGGTCCGGTATCCTTAACGGATTGGCGCCTACCCTTTTCCAGGAGCGTAGTGCAACTCAGCACGTCCTCCTTTTTTTATTTACCCCTTCTGATCCGCCAGTCTTGGCAGACTGCTTTTCAGATTAACCGGCTACTTCATGTAACAACTGCCGAAAAATAACTTTGTTAAGCTATCTCCTTCACCTATTACAAGTCTTTCACCGTGGCTTTTAATACCTGTTTATTTGAAACTTCTACTTCCAAGGGACATCTGCTTACTTTTAGGCTGGTTCCTGGTTTCCCAATTTACCTCCGAATTTCAGTTTACCGGTAGATTACTACTCGACTTCCCCAAGTAAAAGCTTTTATTACCAACAGGTTCTTAACAGCCCCGGCTTAGCCCGCCGGTTTTTCAGGGGTACCCCTCTTACTCGAGTGATCCCTTTCTGAGGGTATAATCATAATACTTTATATTTTTATTTGTGTCAATAGGCAATTATAAATATTTTATATTTTTTTAAAATACCGATATATGGAATTTTAATATTGGTTCCGGTTTAGGTTGGAACAGTTTTCAGATAGATATCCATGCCGCTAAAGCAACGCCAGATAAAATGATGAAAATTTATCAACAAAGGAAGGCCGATGCCTTAACTGTGATTTTGAACCTAAGCACGTTTAGTAGTTGACCCCCCTAAGGAAGATTTTTTCAAAAAAGGGTAGTTATATTGTTCAGTAAAATGAATAATTTTAAAAGGGAAAAGTGCATAAGTGGGGGCTTTAAAGATGAAAACATTGGAATTTTTATTAATCATAATACTCGTTGTCGTGATCTGCATTATGGCTGTGTTTACCCGCTGGCATATTTCGATCGACGAGTGTAAAAATAACAAGACAGTTGCTGAGTCAGTGCCAACGTCCAGCCAGTATGACGATCTGCCTATAACCAGGATAGAATTTCTGGCAATTCTCAGCAAAAAAATTGGTTTGGAAGAGTACGGTCCCGTTACCTTCACAGACATTAATAAGGATTCCTCCAATGTAAGATACATCTACCCGTTGCTAAAAATGGGCATCATCTCCGGATACACGGATAATACTTTCAGGCCGAATGACATTATCTCTAAAAATGAAGCAGAAATAATTATAGCCAGAGCACTTAAGCGTCCTACTCCAACATCGTATTCTAAAGGCCCTTACCTGACCAAAAAGCAGATGGATAATTTGCTTTCGGAGTTGGTTGATTAATTAGTAGGACGGGGCGCCAGCTTAAAGGATGAAAATTCATCATGAAAAATTTATTAATAAAGCGAGGCTAATGCCTTAAGTACGATATTGAGCTTTAATTCAAAGAACAAGTGAACCCGATGACAAGCGAGGAAGTGTTTGAGACGTGTAAACGCCGAGTTTTGACCGAGTCCGAGAGTGAACGAGTTCGTACAAGTAAAAGAGGTGAACATGAGCGCGTAGGCAGTTGGCCTTCCTAATACAAGTTGATTTTAAGGATAGGTTGGCGTGGAGGCCATACACCCCGCTGAATTTGACAATGTTAATTTCATAAGAGATCATTTAAGTGGGTACCAAGTGATACCCACTTATGAACTAAAAAATATTTAACTCATGAAATAATGTGAAGACCTCCTGGTCTTCACATTATTTTAGAGCTGGCCCTGGAAGAATATGTTCAGAGTTACGGCGCTGGCGGCGTTGACGGCGCTGTAATAAACCCTGGCATATTTTAAGAATACGGATGCTACCAGAGTAGTCAAAGAGTTTTGGTTAATGGTCACCGGTCCGTCCTCGTCCAGCCAGTTTGTGGCGTCCGGGCTGATTTGGAGTTTGACCAGAGCCTGCGCGTCCGGCGCCAGTGAGTTATTTACTACCCCGAAAGTATAACTGCTTAATCCCAGCACGTTAAATGTCGTATCCGGACTGCCTGCGGTATTGGTTATGTTAGCCCTGACTTCCGACACATCGGTGGTACCTAAGGTAGTAATCAGACCCGAAGTTGTAATCAACAGGCCGTTTACCGGCGGCGTGATAGCCAGGCCGGTGCTGGTAATGCTCAGGCCGTCGGTTGGCGGAGTGATGGAAAGACCGCCGCTGGGCGGCGTGATAGCCAGGCCGGTACTGGTAATGCTTAAACCGTTGGTTGGCGGCGTGATAGCCAATCCAGTCGAAGTTATGCCCAGGTTGCCTGTCGAGTCGGTGTTAAAAGCTACGTCATTTCCGCCGAAGACTTTTGTTCTCAACTGGTCAGGGGTGTCTTGAAATACTTTATAGTTTGGCAACTAAAATCAACCTCCATAATACTTGTTAATATGCCATTAATTAGATCTCCAATAATATATAATATTTTGCTTCATGTGGAATGTTCGTTTTTGTCGGCATATATTGTAAAAAAATAATTCCAAGAGGTATCTGGTAAACTAATGGATTCAAGAGTCAGCTTGTGTATGATTGTCAAGAATGAGGCGCAGAACATTAAAAGGTGCCTTGACAGCGCAGCCGGCGCTGTCGACGAAATAATTGTTATCGATACGGGTTCCACTGACAATACCGGTCAGATAGCTGCTGAATACGGCGCGCTGGTCCAATCGTTTCTCTGGAACGAAAACTTCAGCGACGCCCGCAACGCTTCCCTTGATTTGGCTACCGGAAACTGGGTCCTATTTCTGGATGCGGATGAGGAATTAACGCAAAGCAGCAGAGAAGCGCTGAGGAGAGTTATTGACGACAACGCTGTGGAAGGTTATTTTGTCAAAATAATCAATTACCTTGGCAACGACGGGTGGAGCGAAAGCTGTCCGGACCTGGTTTTTCGCCTCTTTCGAAACAGGCGGGATTACAGGTTCCGCGGGGCGATTCACGAGCAGATTGCCGGTGTAATCCTGGAAAAAAATAATCAGGCGTCCTACCGGATAGCTGAGGAAATTGAAATAATCCATTACGGTTATTTAGACAAGCAGATCGGAGAAAAAGATAAGAAGAACAGGAACATTAATATTATTCAAAAAGAACTGCTGCAAGATCCTGAAAACCGGCTGCTAAGGTATCATTACGGAGTAGAGCTTTTCCGCGCCGAAAAATACGAGGAAGCGGCCGTAGAACTGATCCAGGCCGCAAACGGCATCGATCCAAACACAATATATTTGCCCAAGCTGTTCCGTTATATCGTCATGTCCTGCCAATCAGCCAAACAGCCGGAAAAAGCGCTCGACACCGCCCTGCTCGGCCTTCGGTTTTTCCCCGATTATGCGGATCTGTATTATTACGCCGGGCTGCTGTTTCTGGAATTGAAACAGTATAATAAAGCCCGTGAATTTTTCCAAAACGCCGTTTCAATGCCGGCGCAGCCTTCCCTTTACGCTTCCTTTGGCGGCGTGAGAGGATTCAGGTCATATTACCACCTGGGTCAAATCGCGGAAACTTTTTTAGACTACGAGGATGCGCTAAAGAACTATATTTCAAGTCTGCGGGACAACCCGAATTTTACTCCCGCCCTGGAAAGTATGGTAAAAATACTTAAACCCCGTGAAAATCCTGAATACACGAAAGAAAGTCTGGAAAAAGTATTTGAATTCTGCACACCTGAGGCTAATCAAATCATGGGGGGAATATACTTCCGGCACGGGGCTTATCAACTGGCCCTGGAATATTTTGAAAGCGCCGCGGCAAACGGCGCTTCTTCCCCTGAAATACAATTATGTAAAGCCATCTGCCTAATCCAGGAACGAAGGCGCCTGGAAGCGTTAAGAACCATTAATAAGTTTAGCCGGGAGAGCCACCTTTATCCACTGGCAAAGATAAATGAATTATTATGTTTCTGGCTGCAGGACAAAAAGAAGAAAGTGCGCTCTCTTTTTGCAGAACTGCAGGCTCTAGGCCTGGTCGCGGATACAGAAAAGGTACTGAGTCTTTTTTTAGCCATCCCCGGCAAACAGAAAAAACATTGTGCAGTTACCCTGGGACAGGATGGGATGTCCCTCTTGCTGGACGTAATAACCAGACTGCTCGATATGGAAGAGATTAATAAGGTTGAACAGCTTCTGTCCGAGATTAGCGCAGAAAACCTGGCAGAGTACAGTTTGGCAATCGCCCGGCGCCTTTATGACTTCGGTTATAAGGAAATGGCGGAGGCGCTTTTAAGGGAGCATATCTCCGGGAACCAGAACGCGGAGCCGCATTTCCTCCTTGCGGAGATCTGTCAGGAGGCCGGGAAAAACATTGAGGCCGAACAGTATTATCGCCGTGCGCTGGAACTGGACCCGGACGTGCCGCAGTATTATATCAGGCTGCTGAATCTATATGAAAGCTCCCGTAAAAGAATCTTGCAGGAAGCTATGGCCAAATACCCCGGCGCCGATATTTTTAAGAAGCTATCCGGGGAGGCGCCGGCAGATTGATGAATGAAACCATAACCCTGGCGATGATCGTAAAAAACGAAGCGGGAAATTTGGAGAACTGCCTTATCAGTGTCAGGGGACAAGTGGACGAGATTGTCATCGTGGATACGGGCTCCACGGACGGCGCCATGGAAATAGCCCGTAAGTATACCGATAAAGTCTACAGCTTTTTCTGGCGGGAGGACTTCAGCGCCGCCCGCAACTTTGCTGTTGAAAAGGCGAGTGGTGACTGGATATTTTACCTTGACGCCGACGAGGAATTGGTCCCCGGCAGCGGTGATTTAAAATGCCTGGCTGCCCGGGATTTATGCCCGGAGGCTTATCTTTTGCCCATAAACAACCCTATTGACGGCGTTACAGGTGAATACAACCGTTTTTTTGTGCTCCGCCTCTTTAAAAACAATGGGCGTTACAGGTTTAAAGGCATAATTCACGAGCAGGTCGCGGTCCCGGAGAACGGTGTGGTCGAAATAGCTGAGGGGCCGGTTATCAATCACAGGAAGCTGCCGGCAGGAAACCGCAACCGTAAAAGAGGACGCAACCTGTCTCTTTTGATTAAAGCATCTTCCGCCGATCCCCGGAATCGCTTTCTTCAATACTACCTCGGCGTAGAGTGGCTGATGCTGGGCAAGCCGGAGCGTGCGCTGCAGTTCCTGCAGCAGGCTTACCGGAACCTTACGGACGAAAACCTTCTCTTTCGCGGTCCTGCTTTACGCTACTTGATCATCTGCCTGAATGCTTTAGGCAGGTTGGATGAAGCTATTTGTCTCTGCCTAGAAGCAGACTTGAAATATCCTGAATATACCGATATTTATTACCTGGGCGGAATTCTGTTCGAAGAAAAGCAGGAATATCAGCTGGCCATAAAATGGCTCAGCCAGGCAGTCAAATGCGGCACACCGCCCCCCCTTTACAGCCACCAGAACGGGTCGGAAAGTTTTTTGGCCTTCTACCACCTGGGTTACTGTCATGAAATGATCGGCCAGACTGATGCGGCCTGCGGCTATTACCTGCAGACCCTAACCGCAAACCCAAAATATATTTACCCTGTTTACAACCTCTTTCTGATTATCCTGGCTAAATCCGGTCCCTTAAGGGCGCTTGAATATTTTAAAGAAAAAGGTTGCTTAAACAATATAGAGATTGCTTTTACCGCCGCCGGGTTGTTCTTTAAATCGGGGTATCCGGATCTGGCCCGCCTTTGCCTGGAGGAAAACGGTACGGATCGGAACAAGGACGAGAAATTCCGGTTTTACCTGGGAAAGTACAGTATTTTTTCGGGAAATCCGGGCCAGGGGATAGAATTCTTAAAACAAATATCAGCGGAAAGCGAGTTTTTCGTCAGGTCGCAAATTTACCAGGCGATCGCCCTGCTGCTGCAGGAGCGCTACTCTGAGAGCAAAAGTAAGGCCCTTGCCCTGTGGAAAAACCGCCTGGCGAGGCGTGAGGCCAGAATCCTGCTGGGCTTAACCCGGCAAATGCAAAAGAAGGGGATACTAGATAATTGTCCTGCTAGAATAGGAGAAGACGACATGTTGGGCGCGGTCCGGGAAATCCTTGAAGAGTGCGGCCGCTGCCTGCCGGACGGCCGGGTTTCGGCCGGCTTTGATTCAATCGGGCTGATCGAGGAGCTGGAATCGATTACTAAAAATTTTTCACACAAAGGCTGGCTGACATTATATGAATATTACCGGGACAAAACCTGCGCCTGGCGTGACTTTGTTAATTACAAGTTCGGACTTGGGGGCGGCAGGTCATGAATAAGGAAACTGTCAGCCTGTGCCTGATCGCGAAAGACGAAGAGGAGTTCGTCCAATCCTGTATTAACAGCGTCAAGCATCTGGTTGACGAAATAGTTGTAGTAGACACGGGTTCCCTGGATAAAACGGCAAAGCTGGCGGTAGAGGCGGGTGCGCAAGTATACAGTTTTGGTTGGACCGGCGATTTTGCCCGGGCCAGGAATTTTGCCCTGGAACAGGCTTCTTCCGGCTGGATCCTGGTTCTTGACGCTGATGAAATTCTAAAGCCTGTAAGCGCCGGGGAATTTTACCGCCTGCTTCAGGCCGCCGATGTCGAGGGATACTTCCTGCGCGTGGAGAGTTTCCTGGGCACAGGCTGGGAGACAGCAACGGACCAGGTGGTCAGGCTGTTCAGGAACAAGCCGGCTTACAAGTTTGCCGGAGCCATCCATGAACAGGTGGCGCCTTCCATTTTAAGCGCCAACGGCGGAAAGGGGCTGGCGGCTGCGCCGCTGGTGATCAATCATTATGGCTATTTAAAAGCTCAGGTTATAAAAAAGAATAAATTTTACCGGAACACATCAATTATCAACAGGGAACTGGAGAGCAACCCCGCCGACCCGTTCCTGCTGTATTGCCTGGCAGTGGAACACTACCAGCGGGGAGATTTTACCGGGGGCCTTGATTGCCTGGAAAAAGCTCTTGTCCTTCTGCAGGGAACAGAGGGTTATTTTGAGGACGTACTCCTTAATCTCGCTTTGGGCTTATTAAAGACCGGCAGCATGGAAAGATTAATTGATTTTACAACCAAATCACTGCAGATGTTTCCGGAGCACCGTGATCTGATTTTGCTCAGGGGTCTGGGATATCTCAGCCGGGGGAAACATCTTGAAGCCATGAAAGATTTAAACAAGTCTTCTCAAGCGTCAGACGCCGGGTTACTTCATGGATTCGGCCCGCGCAAGTTGAGAAAGAAAAAGAACCTGCCGGTGAAGCTGCGCGTCCTGACAGCAAGCCCCGTCCGGCAAAAAGAAGCTGTTTTAAGGGAATTTTTGGAGTCGCTGCAGTTGCTGGATACCTCTGGACTGGAGTTGGATTTCGCTTTTATTGACGACAATAACCGGCATAACCTGCTCGGCGCCTTTTCTAAGAAGATGAAAAACGTCCGGATTATCCCGGGGGTAACTGCGGATAACTATCTTTGCGATGAAACTACCCATCACTGGCAGGAGAATTTGATCTGGAAGGTAGCGGGTTATAAGGACAAGTTCATCAGGATGGCGCTGGAAGGGGATTATGATTATCTTTTTTTGGTGGATTCAGACCTTTTTCTGCATCCCAAAACACTCAGCCACCTTGTCTCCCTGGGAAAGGATATAGTAGCGGAGGTTTTTTGGACCAAATGGGAACCGTACCTGGCGCCTTTGCCGCAGGTGTGGGTTTCTGACAGCTACCAGCTGTATCATACCCGCAGGGGGGAGGTATTAAGCGAGGAGGAACTGAATAAAAGGATCGCCGAATTCTTAAAGCTGCTCTCCAATCCGGGAACCTACAAGGTTGGGGGACTGGGAGCATGTACCCTAATCAGCCGGAAGGCGCTGTCCGCAGGGTTGTGTTTTAAGGAAATATACAACCTGGGCTTTAGCGGCGAGGACCGGCACTTTTGCATTCGGGCCGCTGCGTTGGGGTTGGAACTCTATGCGGACACTCATTACTCCCCCTTTCACATTTACCGGGAATCCGACCTCAAGGCTCTTCAAGAATATAAAGAGAAAATCTTTAAAAGCGACGGCGGGAGTACTCAAAAGAAACGCGGCGCGGCTTCGGCTCCGGGGCAGCGCCGGAAAAAAGAAAGAGCGCCGAAGATTACACTGGCTATGCTGGTCAGGAATGAGGCTGGCAGGTACCTGGAAAGAGTTCTTGAAAACGCCTCCCGGTATGTTGACAACGCTGTCATCCTGGACGACGCCAGCGAGGACAGCACTGTGGAAGTGTGCAAAAAGGTTCTGAAAGGAGTCCCATTGACCCTGGTCTCAAATAAGAAACCAGGTTTTGAGAATGAAATTGTTTTACGGAAGCAGCTTTGGGAAATAACAGTTGGGACAAAACCGGACTGGATCTTGATTTTAGACGCGGATGAAATTTTTGAGGACAGCGCGCCCGCGGCCATACGGTCGCTGGCCGCAAAGCCGGGGATATACCATTACTCCTTCCGGTTGTACGACATGTGGGATGAAAATTTATACAGGTCGGATCAGTATTGGAATTCCCATAACTTTTACCGCCCGTTTATGGTGAGATTCACACCCGGATTTAATTACCAGTGGAAAGAGACCCCCCAGCACTGCGGGCGTTTTCCTGTGAATATTACCGGGCTTGGAGGGGACTCAAGCCAACTGCGGGTCAAACACTTGGGCTGGATGAAGCCGGAGGATCGCCTGGCTAAGTACTGCCGCTATAAAAAGCTGGATCCTTATGGGAAGTACGGCGTCATGGAACAGTACTTATCCATTCTGGATCCCAGGCCGGGGTTGGCGCCCTGGGTTGAGTAATTAGGAAATTTAGCTGCCCTGGCCCTGGAACCAGATGTCAATAATCGAAGGCTGGCCTAAATTTGTTGATTTATAATCCACTCTGGCAAACTCTGTAAAAACCTGCGGCACAAGAACGGCGCTTTGACCGGGCGCAATATTCTTTAAAGAATCTACCAGGAAGACGCTGCCGTCCGGGCTGACTTTCAATTCAACAGTTACATCGTTTGCTCCGTTATTACTTACAAAGAAACTGACCATGTTTAGGCCGGATGTATTATAAAGAGCGGAAAACTGTATCTCGTCTGTTGTGGCAAGATTTCTTTCGGCATCGCTCACAAAAGAATACGTCGCAGGCTGGAATTCAACCGTCAGCAACGGCTGGATCCGTAGGGAAGTACTTATATTTTCGCTGCTGGCAAAAACTACGGGAGGATCAGTTGAAACCAGCGCCAGACCGTAATTGGCAAGTGCTCCGCTATGCCAGTCTTTGACCAGAGCTGTAATATCCCAACTGATAAAGGTCCCCGCCTGGTTTGTAACGACAGCTTCGGCAACCGGATTATCTTCATACAAGGGCTGGTTGCCATAGGTAATTTCATTTTCCAGCCAGGGCTGCAGCACCGGGTAGGCGCCAATCACCTTGCTGACCGATAGCTGAGAAGCGTTTAACAGGTAAAGATTCATCAAAGCTTGGGTGATCTTAGTTTCTAACGGCAGGTGGGATATGTCAAACATAATAAATGTTTGGTAAAAGTTTATTACAGTCGCGCCTACGTTCAATTCTGTACTTTCCCCAAAGTTAATGTCCCACTTGAGTCTGCTGACATAAGCATTTTGGGCAGCCAGAGAATTTAGAAGACTCATTTTTTTCATCCTTTCTAATTAATACTACAGCGATGAGTATTAAAGCTCTTTGACAACATTAAATAGCGACTTCGCCCAATATTTGGAGATTCCTCTTTCGGTGCGAGAGGTAGGCGAC
>LDZU01008367.1_pt1 | contig 30600 bp, 28 predicted proteins | sample 615531 | NCBI WGS metagenome assembly LDZU01 (sample SAMN03408293, study PRJNA278302) | terrestrial metagenome | isolation source: oil reservoir sample SB2 | place: USA: Alaska, North Slope, Schrader Bluff formation | collected 2011-09 | reverse complement strand
CCTATCGAAAAATGGGAAATTTCTGAAGAGATTAAAGCTATAAATAATTTTATTGGAGAAAAAATGAGACCTTTGAAGGGTAAGCTAAACAAAAAGTTAAAAGAAGAGGAAGAAATAGTAAGACAATCTAAGGTCTATACTTTTAGAGAATTCCCCTATTTTTTCTTTACTGCCAGAGCGGTTCAGAATCTCTTAAGAAAACAACTCTCTACCCCCCACCGATAATGGGAAATAATTTTATCGTGGTAGAGGAAGTAAGTAGATAATCTTCTTTGACGATTTTATCTCCTACCTTGATAAAAAATACATCAGCAGGAGAAATATTTGCATCCTTCAATACTTGACGGATAGTTACTGGTTTGAGATAGTGTAATTCTATAGGGCTGGAAGAATATTTATACTTTAAATATCCTTCCAGCATTAAGGTTATCTTCATCATCTGACCTCCTCAACCAGCCAATCAAGCCCTAATTCGAGTAGTTTGGCCGGTGTAGGAATTCCGGTATCGGGATTCCAGCCCATCAGCTGATAGCGTAATCTTATGGCCTTCTGGAAATCATCTTTATTGATAGCGCCCTTACCACTTAAAGGACCGTTTTTAAAGTTGTGAAAGAAGACCTCGGGTAGGGTACGGGGGACATAACCAAAGTCACAGACTCCTAAGACATCAAATACACTCCAGTAGATATCCAGTAATTTAAAGAGAGCTACTTTCTTCTCTCCTAGATCAGTAGGTGATAGGGGTTCTAAGATACCCAGTCCACTCATTTCTTTTAAGCCAGGGGAATCCTGGTCTTTAAAGAAAGGATCATGGGGGGCCTTCATGTGGTCTGCCCCGTAATCAGAGAGGGCATACTGTAGACCTACTCCCGTCTTTACTCGGGGGTCATGCATAGGAATCTCTTGTCTTTTTACCTGGTGGATAAACTTCTCTGTTCCTCTGCCGATTTTTTGGGAGGCTAAATAAGACCCTTCGGCTAAGAGGTCTCCCAATCCCTCTCGATAAGCAATCTTTTCGATTAGAATAAGGGGGGCTTCTTTGTTACCAAAGGTAAGTTCTATCCCTTCGGTGTCTTCTTTGGTAAGGAGTCCTTCTTGGTAGCATTGCATGGCAAAGGCGATGGTCATACCAGTAGAGATGGTATCCATAGTATATTTGTTACATAGTTCATTGGCTTTAGCAATGTATTTTAAATCAGAGATACCACAAATAGAGCCTAAAGAGGCGATGGTTTCATATTCGGGACCTCCGTAGGTAGGGTCAACTTTAAGATTTGGTTCATTTATCTGTGCTACTCTTTTACAACGGATGGGGCAGGCATAACAACCTACCGCCTTCTTTAGAATAGTTCTATTGTAGGTCTCAGCAGTGAGATTTTCTCCTTCTTTAAAATAGCCAGTTGTCCAGTTGTAAGAGGGTAGACATCCTGCTTCGTAAAAACCACGAACTACTCCAGGGGTACCTAAGTTTCGAAGATCTCTGCTTAAGGGATTATCCATAACTCTTTGGGTAATATTTTTAGTTATCTGACTTACTTTCTCCTTATCATAGAGGTCTAGGGTTTTAGTTCCTCTTACGGCAATGGCTTTGAGTTTCTTAGAACCCATCACTGCGCCCAGGCCATTTCTGCCATTAAAGTGTTTCAGTTCATTGACAATATTGGCAAAGCGGACTAAGTTTTCTCCGGCAGGACCGATCTGGGCAATCCTTACTTTATCATCGGCTAATTCTTCTCTGATTATTTTCTGGGTTTCTCCAGTATCTTTACCCCAGAGGTGGGTAGCATCTTTTATCTCTACCTTACCATCATTAATCCATAAATAGACTGGGGTGGAAGAGGCACCTCTTATGATAAGGGCATCAAAACCAGCCTTCTTTAATTCTGGTCCCCACCAACCTCCAGCTTCAGCTTCTCCTTCGGCCCCGGTTAAAGGGGATTTAGCACATACGGTGTAACGAGGCATAGCTGGGGCAGGTGTACCAGTCAGAACACCAGGGGCAAAGATGAGTAGGTTATTAGGAGATAAGGGATCAGTATGAAGTTTCATCTCTTTTAACATATAATAGAGGGCTAAAGCTCTACCTCCCCAGTAAGTACGGTAGAAGGTCTCGGGGGGATGTTCTATCCAGTGTTTTCTTGAACTTAAATCTATATGTAGAATGTTTCCAGTATAGGCATATGGCATAATTATCTATCCTCCTTGTGCTTTTATTTTACTTTAAAAAATTTATGGAAATCAAAACTATAATTAAATTAATTTTTATTTACTCTTTTATTTCTAAAGTATAAAATTATATCAGTAAACACTAAACAAAAATTTAGCATATACAGGTAAATTACTGAATCAAAATTATAAATTAATTTGTGTAATATACCTGAAAAATACCCTGTAAGCACAATTAATAAAAAAAATAAACTTTTGCCTTTATTGCTTCTTGAAGTATATGACTTGTAAATAGAAAACGGCCAAGCTGCCCCAAAACAGAGCAACATAATAGCTTCAAATATACTCATTTAGTTTATCCTCTTCTCTTAAGAAAATTTATCACAAATATTTTATTTTTAAAAAATTATTTCTTCTGTTCCTTGGCAAGTTCCAACAAGATCTCTCTTTTATTTAACTCAGATTTATTAATAACTATATCTAAAAGTATCCTCAGAATCTCTCCTATCACTTTCCCTTCTTGAAATCCTAAATTAATTAAATCCTTGCCGTTAATGGCTAAATCCTTTAAGGATAGAGGAGGTCTTTCTTGCAAAACTTCTCTGATTTCTTTTTCTATTTTCCCCAACTGCCTAAGTTTATCAGCATCTTTCCTCACTTTAAAGTGGGCTTTTTTAAATTCTAAAATACTTAGAACATTTTCCTCGCCAAGCTGGGAAATAAGTCGTCTGATATTTCTTCTGGAGGAAAAATCGGCTTTCCGCCAATCCTCCCGAATCAGAACATTTACTCTCTTAATTAAAGAATTCTTAAACCTCAAGCGGTATAATATTTTATTGGCAATTTCTTTTTTAGAATAAGAAGCTGTTAATTTCTTCACACCATAAAGCAGGATGGATAATCGAAGAACTAAGTCTGGAGGAAGATTGTCCAATATATCTAAAATATAACTAAATAAATCTTCCTCTTTATGGTTACTTTCAACATAAAATCCCACAGTTGATTCTAACTCGGGGAAAATATATTTCAGTAAACCCAATTGCTGTAATAATTGGAAACCCTTTTTAGGAAAGTTACTTATTAGTATTTTAATCAGCTCATCCCTAATCCTCTCTAAACTAACTTTTTTAATCAATGAGCTATTATCTTCTATCGCTTGCAAAGTGATTCTGTCTATTTCAAACTCCAGTTCACAAGCCAATCTAATTGCCCTAAACATTCTTAATGGATCTTCTTTTATCCTTTTGGCTGGCTCTTCAACTCCCTTTATTATCTTTCGTTTAATATCCTCTACTCCGTTAAAATAATCGATTAAGCCTTCCTCTTCTCTCCAGGCTAAGGCATTAATAGTAAAATCCCTGTGTCTTAAGTCCTCAAATAAGGTGGGTGGTTCAGCCAAAGACTTGCCCTTTTTAAAGGTACTTACTTCATAATTGATATGATTTATAACTATAGTAAGAGTTCCAAATCTCTTACCCATAGGGACAACTTTATAATCTCTAAAAACCCCGATAATTTCCTCCACGGTAGCATTAGTAGTTATATCCCAATCCTGGATACATTCTCTCATTATTAGATTACGAATACATCCTCCTACCACAACTCCTCTAAACAATTATAAACCTTTCTCAATCTACCAAAAATACATCACAACTAATTGACACTAATCAACTTTCTAAATATGCTATACACTCTATATGCCCTGATGGTATGGAATAGATAATTTTTGCTGGCTCAAAAACTATAATAGAGCAATATGGATACTGGGAAGTTGCTTTCTTTGGCTTTGTGGCATTTTAGAGAGACAATGACCATTACTAAAGTAATACAGTTGGCATATCATCCTGCATTTTACGTCCGTATGCTCGGTAATAATCTGGTTCGCTCTTATCAATATCAAATGTCGTAATCCAGCGCTTTTCTTTGAAGATGGATAAAATTTGCTCGTTAATCTCGTTGACTTCGAACTTTGGACGTTTCCGATTAAACAAACTTAAAAAGTCATTCATTTGTAAGGTGCACAGATATTCTTTTGCTTGTGCTTCACTCATGTCAGGTAGGCATAGCGCAAACAATTCTTTTTTAATTTCCATTTCGAGCTGATTCGACGCAAACAGTTCTGAAAGCAGTTCAAAAGGAATAGAATACTGCTCAGCCAAGATGTCTGCAATATGCTCGATTGAGATACTTTTTATTGCCGCCTTAACATCGACACTTTCTTTCGGGTAACAACTGAGCAAAAATGGAATATCATTCACATCCAGATTGTGATTGAGAATGTGTAGTTTAACTGCATCAGAATATCTTTTTTGCTTTAGCGATATTTCATCCGATGTAAATTCTAGCAACTTAACTTTATATTCATCGTCTACATTTTCTTCTAACACTGAAAGCATTTCACTCAAAACGAAGTTTTCTTCGTTTATTACTTCTTCAGTGTATTGATCGATGTTATGCGTAATGAACGGCATCAACTGGTCTGGATAATGTTCTCTCATAAACATAAGCACCGAATCTGACATCCGTATTATGTTGAGCTTGATAAGTATTAGGATCTTGTCTTCTTCAATGTCAGTATTTGAAAACGATGTGTAATACATATTTAGAGCTCGCAAAAAAGACTCATATCTTTCGTTGGTTAGCTCGTTACAGGTTACAATAGCATTAAAGAAATTTGAAGCGGAATTTTCGCCAAAATCGCTATTTATAGAGTCATTATCAAATTTCAAATTATAATTGAAGTCATTGATAAATTGAACCAAAAACGAATCTAATCCATTTTTACTAAGGAAGAAATAGTTTAGTATATTGTTCTCAGAGTAATTAACCAGTTTTTCTTGTAATAGCATGCTCCATAATTCTTTGTCAAGAACAGTTTCAATTCGTTCAATTACTGTTTGCAGGAAGCTTATATACTCTTTCTTATTTTCTCTATCAATCTCTGAATTGTTGAGTATTGCCAATGCAGTGGGTTCTTCATCAGTTATGCACTCACCACAGTTGTCGAGCATAATGTTTATGTACTGATCTATATTCTTGTTTACATATTGTGCCAACGGCTCGTCCTGTTTAGAAATAATCAAAGTATAATTTTTGTTATTGAAGTCACTGCTTTTCTTTAAACCGTAAACTACTTCTAAAATTAAGCAAATAAGGTCAAACGTCAGCTGATACAAATTGTTTTTATATACGGCCGCAAAAAGATCTTTGTTCGATACATCATGATTAATCCATGCAAATCTAACACCAATCAAAGAAAACCCAGCTATAAGTTTGTTGATTTTAGGTTTATTAATGTCCAGAAAATCAGGACTGCTGGATATAAAGGCTGATAGGCAGCTGTTCTCGTTAAGTGCTTCAATATCTGCATCCGACGAATAATATAACGTATAGATAGCATATTGTTTTTTCTGTGCATCGCTAAAACCACTCTCAACGAGGATACAATGGAAAATACTTGGCCATATATTATTTATAGATTCAACGAACAAACTTGTTTCTGTCTGCGCCTCCAAAAACTCACCAATAAATTTGTAGTTTTTGGTTCTCATTAGTTGCTGGAGTAAACTGGTCAAATATTTGTCGTTGTTTGGCTTCGTTTTCAAAAGATAGCATAACAAATCAAAGTTGAGGATTTCTACATGATCAAAATCGACAACTCGTAATCTAGAAAGAACTAATTGCGGATTTTTTAGCGAATAGGAATAATCTTTTGGTATTTGGTCTGTAACACTAAGAAGAAAATTCTTATCTATCCGACTTAGGCTGTTCTCATAAAAATATGTCATATAATCTGAATATGTTTCATCAATGAATCCATTTCGCACCAAGTATTTTATGAGAGGGAAATAAGGACTTGCCTTAATTTCTTCATATTTGTTTTCTTCACCAATTTCATTTATGTAGGTTACGCTAAAAATGTTATCAATATTTTCTTTAGTGATAATTTCTCGCAATCGACTATTTTGAATAATGGATTTTTGTTTTTTCAATGTTTGAATTTCAGCTTTCAAGTTTTCAATTTGATTGTCAATCTTTCTTTCAATAGCTTCTTTTCGCTTAATATATTCTGGATTTTGTAAAAGTTTCTCAAGCTCAGATGTTAAATTTAACTGCCTGTTACCATGATTAGGGACATAATATTGGACATCATTAGGATTATCCTTCATAGCTTTAACCAATTGCACACGTGTTTTATATGCAGATATGTTTTTCCCAGCAACATAGGTTATCTGATAATTGGATAGTAAATAGACAGCATCAAGTTCATCAATAGAATCAAGTATCTCATCGTTTGTTAATCGAATCTTCTCTTCAATTTCTTTAATTTGTATATCAATATTTTTTAGCTCTTGTTTTATAAATTCAGTTTTGTTTTCAAACAAAGTATGTATAAAACCCATGCCAAGTTGCAAATCACTAAAATCTCTGGGAAAAATGTTTTTATAAGCAATGATTGCAAGGAGCCTATTATTGTTTAGTTCTATGGATTGTATGCGGTTATGGTATATAACAAACTCGTTATAAATATTTTTCAAGATTCGCATGTCATCGATGTATAGTGACAACCCTTGCAGAAAAACCTCGTCGAATAACTCAAAAAAACCTCCTTGCTTGAAATGTTCAATAAATTGGTCATAGGAATTAGATCCATCAATGACTGGAACAATTGGTATAATAAAATCAAAAAACTTTGTACGATCTTTTGAAACAAAAATGTCATCCCTCAATAGGTAAAAGAAACGAATTGGTGTTTTCTTTTCTTTGGTCTTTTTATTATTAATAAGAGTATTGATTTCCCTTAGCTTCTCGAAAATTTGATTCACATTATACCTGTCCATATCTTCGAAAATAATTACATCCGCGTCAGAGTTTTCAAAAAGGTACAATACTTCATTGAGGTACTTGTCAAAGTAAGAATCATCGTTCTCCTCAAATATCTCAATCTCATTGCCCTGTATATTGAGTTTTTTAAAGATATTTTTGTTCTTTTGAGTCGTAATAATAGAGTATGTCACTATTCCAAAGATGCCAGCGCATAGCAATCCACTCAACAGCAGCATGGCACTATTTGTTGTCCACATCAACATATTTTTTAGCCATTCCAGCGTTAATGCCGAAACAAAGTTGCACCAATCGTAAAAGAACCCTATATAAGCTACTAAAATTAAAAATGAAGTAATAATTGCGGTGCTTATAATGATCTTCCTAACAGATACTTTTTGCTTCACCTTGAAGTTAGTCTGTGGAATTTTGTCTGGGTCAATCTGGTGAATAAGCTGATTTAGAATCTTTCCCTCTAAGACAGCTTCACTATATTCAGTAGGATTACCGCTGTCTGATTTGGTTGATTCAAAATGTGCAAGAGAAATATGTAAACAACGGATATCTGGATGTTTGCTTTTGTAAGTCTCAAGCACGCTACTTTTACCAGCGCTGTATGGACCGGATAGTGCAACATTTTTAATATCATCGTTGTCAAACACGAAATTTAGTGCGTCATCATATATTTTCAATTCGGCATTATTAATCGGTGTTAACTTTTGAAAATTGTAGTTTTTTTCACTCATCATGATACCTTCTTTTCAACTTCACATTATTAACATAATTCCATCAACAATCACATCATAATCAACCACAAAAATACCAAAAGATTATATCTTGTCTTTAGCTTTTATACGAGCATCTGCAGGCTTGTCTGCTTCTTTTGGAATTGCCCATGCCCATCCTAATCGAACCGCTCCCGCCACTCGTCCTTGCTCACATAGGAGTTGAACCCTGCGCTGGGATATCCCCCATTTTTCTGCTGCTTCTTTTGCTGTAATATAATCCATTCCTTATACCTCGCAGAAATATTTTCCATATAATATTGTATACGAAGAAACGAATGAAAACAATGAATTTTGTGAATATATTTCTGTAAGGTACTATTCAAGCAAGTACTATACATTAATAAAACAGCCGCCATTCTGCTTTTCGCAGTTTGGCGGTTGTCTCTTCTCGGTAATGTTATTTTTTACTCAGCTCCTGCTCCATCTCTAAACCCGACTTGAATTTTATGAGAATCTTATCCTTTGACATGACCTTGATGCTTTGTATAAGCTGTCTGACAAGCTGGTTATCAAATTTCGATAATTTGCAGTTTGCGGTGTTCAGAAATTTTTTCATATCCTCGACTCTTTGTTGAAAGCCGTCTTGCCTGGCTTCCTGTTCAGTATATTGGTTTTTCTTCTTCTGAAGGTCTTTTAGCTCGGAGGAGATTTTAGCATAGTGCTCGTCAAAGTCTGTATTATCTGCTCCACATCTTGCATTTTCCTCTACGAAGCCTATCATCTCTTTTTTTAATTCCGCGATCCGTTCCTCAATTTTTGCTATGTCCATCTGTTTCGCCCGGTTGCTCATTACCAGCTGAATATTGGACTGGAGCGTGTTCACAAAATCGTCCTTATCCTGTATGAGCGAATTGAAAGCATCCATTATGGCCCTATGTAAAACATCTTCATCAATGGTCGGGGACTTTTGGCAGTGTTTTTTCCCGTACTCCAGCCTGTTTAAGCACCGCCACACAATCCTTTTCTCGCTGTAGGCTGTCCAGGAAACCCGTCTGTAAGGCTTGCCGCACTCCCCACATGTCAACAATTCGGTGAGAGCATATATTGAACTGTATTTCCCGCTGTCGGTTTTGGCTCTTTTTTCAGCAGTCTTTTTAATATTAGCCCGGCGTGCTTTTTCTTCCTGTATCCGGTGAAACAAGTCTTTGGAAATTATGGCCGGATGGCTGTCCTCCACATAATATTGCGGAACAATTCCATTGTTTTTAACTCTTTTCTTTGTGAGATAGTCTACAGTGTAGCTTTTTTGCAGCAAGGCATCTCCCATGTACTTCTCATTGGAGAGCATGTTGTTGATGGTGGTAGTAGACCATTGGTTTTTTCCGGTAACGGTTTTAATGCCGTTTTCCTCCAGGTACTTTTTGATTTGGGTAATGCTTAGACCCTCTAAATACAGCCTGAAAATCAGCCTTACTATTTCTGCTTCCTCCGGCACTATCACCAATTCACCGGCCTCATTCTTTGTATAACCTAAAAATTTATTATGATTGACCATAACCTGTCCTTTTTCAAACCGGCGGACCACACCCCATCTTGTGTTGGTGCTTAAGGAGCGGCTTTCTTCCTGGGCGAGGCTTCCGAGGATGGTGATGAGAAATTCTCCGGTGCTGTCCAGGGTGTTGACATTTTCTTTTTCGAAGAACACGCCGATGTTTTTTTCTTTCAGTTTCCGTATGTATTGAATGCAGTCAAGGGTGTTTCGTGCAAAACGGCTGATGGATTTTGTCAGCACCAGGTCAATCTTGCCTGCCATGCAGTCTTCAATCAGTTTATTGAACCCTGTTCTGTTTTTTGTACTGGTGCCGGATATGCCCTCATCAGCATAGATGCCTGCAAACTTCCAGCCTGGGTTTTTCATAATCTCCATCGTGTAATAATCCACCTGCGCCTGGTAGCTGGACTGCTGTTCCTCCAGCTCCGTGCTGACCCGGCAATAGGCAGCTACTCTCAGCTTTTTTATCTTTGCTTTTTCCTTAAAATCATAAATCGGATTTGCAGGAATTACCGATACTGTTCTTTGTCCCATCGCCATGGGCTTTTCCTCCTTTTCCCCGTAATTTATATGATGTGCTCAGCGTCACTCCGTTGATCAGTTCAAACCGGAGCTGCCCGGTGATTTCCACCGTAATGCTTTTGATGGTTGCTTTGAATAAAGCCTCGTCAAATGCTTTAATGGGCTTGCGACTCTCAAGCACCGCTTTCAATTTCCTGGTTTTATAATCAAAATCATCCACCTGGGAGATTCGATATTGTTCTACAGCTCTTTTGAACAACAGCTGTGCCATTTCTGACGGTTTCAGGCCGTTTTGGCCGAGTCCGCTGGATATTTGCAATTTTATCCTTCTTAATTCTGCACTTTCTGCCACAGCATTAACTGCCGGACGCTTTTCTATCATTTCAGGGTTCTCCATCACCCGGTTGATAATCTGTATAAAGCCTGCTTCAAGCTGCTTGTCATCAACCACGCCGCTTTTGCAGCAGACCCTGTTGTCAACGATATACCGTTTGCATTTCCAGTTGCATTTCTTGTTCCTGTCATGATGTTCGGTGTACCTTTTGAAAACACTCCCGCATTCCCCGCATATCAACCTGCCGCTGAAGGGGTAAGTGCTGGCGATGCCGTTAGCATAGTAATTGACATTCCTGCCAAGCCGGGTGTTCTTTTCTTCCCTGAGCTTATGTGCAGCATTAAATACTTCCTCCGGGATAATGGCAGGATAGAAGTCGTTTCCGGTGTATTTCCAGTTGCTCAAAATTTTTCCGATGGAGCCGTGATTCCAGGAGGGCTTTCCGTTGGCGTTGGAAACCTTCATTTCCGTCAGGTCCTTTGCCATCTGCTTCAAGGATATACCCGATATAAAATCATCGAACATTTTTCTGACCAGGTCTGCCTTTTCCGGTTCGATGGTTACAGCTCCGTCTATGATTTTATAGCCAAAGGGCGTATGTCTTTGCGCCATTTAGCCCACTTCCTCTCCGATGATTTCCGGAAGCTCCAGTCCGTTGATCAGGCGGAAGGCGATTTCAAGCTTGGATTTTACAATGATCCTTTCTACCATCAGCGAAAATATGCTTTCATCAAAGCTCTCCATTAAGTCATCCTGCTTTTTGAGGAAAGCAATCAGTTCCTCCGTTCTAGCGGCCTCATTATTAAATCCATTATATTCAAACAGCTTGTTCCGCTTCTTTTTGGCTTCGTAGATCTGCTTGGTGATAAGATTGCTTTGCTCTATAAAAAGAACAGAGTCAAGATATCCTTTCGACCTCAGTCTACTTAATACATGACTCTGTTCAGTAAGTTCCGTTATTTTTTTGTTGATTTCCCTGACCTGGGATTCATACTCCCTGCCGCAGTGAAGCTTTTTCAAATCCTCGGCTAGGGGGGTTAATATTTTGTCATAATTGCTTTTCAGCTTGTTATATAGATTGATGAATGCAGTTTTGATGTGATTGTCCTTGATAGCTGTCATGCCGCATTCCATTCGATTTCTGATATGCGTGGTGCAGCACCACTGCTCTGTCTCATAAGGTTTGCCCTTGTATATGATTTGCCTTTTGAAAGTGCTTCCGCATTCACCGCATTGGATTTTGCTGCTGAACGGGTACCGTTGGTTATATTTTCGGGGGTCGGTATCCACCATGGCTTTTTCGGTTTTTCGCTGCTCCATGATCTCCCTGACCCGTTCAGCCTGCTCTTTTGAAATAATGGGGTCGTGGTCGTTGGCGATGTAGTAGCTCTGTTTTTGTCCCCGGTTTCGCTTTCGCCGGAAGGGCAATGTGTTGGTGGTAAAGGTCTTCTGAAGAAGCATGTCGCCGTAGTATTTTTCATTGGTGAGAATTTCCTTCACCACATTTTCTCCCCAGGATTCCGCCCCTTTTCTTGTTGGAACTCCTTCTTCCGTGAGCTCTTTTGCGATGACGTACGTTCCTTTCCCATTCAGGTAGTCAGTATAAATCCTTTTTACAATAGCGGCTTCTTCTTCATTGATGATGATTCTTCCATCCTTGTCCTTCTTATAGCCGTAGGGAAGGTAGGAAGGCTTCCATTCGCCTTTCATAAACCTTTTTTGTATCGCCCACCGATTGTTTTTGGAGGTGGAAATGGATTCCTCCTGGGCAATGGAGCTTAAAACCGTCATCAGCAGCTCGCTTTCAGCGGACAGGGTGTTGATGTTTTCTTTCTCGAAAAAAACGGCAATCCCCAGCGTTTTGAGCTTTCTCACCGTCTCAATGCAGTCGGCGGTGTTTCTTGCAAACCTGGATATAGACTTGGTGATGACCATGTCCACCTTTTTGGCTTCACAGTCGGCAATGAGCCTTAGAAACTCATCCCGCTTGTCCTTGGCAGTGCCGCTGATGCCTTCGTCCGCATAAATTCCCGCAAAAGTCCAGGCATCGTTGCTTTCTATCAGCCGGGTGTAGTACTCCACCTGTGCTGAAAAGGATTGCAGCTGCCCGGTGTGGTCCGAGCTGACCCGGCAGTATGCGCACACCCGCAGTTTCAGAGCTTCAGCTTCTGCTTCCATGCGATGGATGGGTTTGATGACTCTTACTTTTGGCATACGCTTCCTCCTTTCACTTTTCAGTACATGATGCTTTATCAGCAACACACAGTACCACACAAATCCAGCCATATCAAGTGTTTTTACACATATACCTCCGCCAGGGATGGAGTGAATGAATTCCGATTTAATCTGTCAATTTCTTTCAATTCAGAAAGAGTAATAAGGCCTTTTTCAAGCATGCTATTCAGCAGCGAAAGCGCCATTTTGTACTTGATTTCATTGGTTATTTGAGTTTGCGACATGGTTTTATCCCCCTTTACATTTTGCTTTAATACCACAAGGATGCAGCGGATTTGAGTTCCGCTGCATAGTTTCTGATATCAAAGCGGTTACGCTTGTTCTCAATCTTCATCCTGTGCTTTATTTGCCGCTGCTTCCCAAGCACCGGGGCAACAGCTCAAACTGCCTGTGGTCAGCAGGCATCACAGGAATTCCACCTCCCCGAGAACCTCCGGGCTACACTCTGGGACTCAACCTCGACTATGCAGGAGTATCATTGTAGGCTGTTCAGGTCCTGGCGAAACAATCCACCACAGATTGTTTTATGGTCAAACATTTATCGCTCATAGCCTTTGATGCCATCGTTTTGACGAGCAAAAAATGCCCGCAGGCTGTCTTGGCGTGTTTACCAATGTCGCTTCCCGTTTCAGCGGCTGAACAGCTAACGTATTTGAGCTGTTGGATATGTACGGCTTTAAGGATTACAAGCGAGCCTTTGCCGGCAATTTTTCAAAGAGCAATAAGGGATAAAAATACCCCTTCACTTTTTAAGCCGAAAAAATGAAGGGGTGGACGAAATAAATTTTTATTTTTCAATGATTTTTTTAAGTTTGCTGATAATGCTGTTTTTGCGAGACTGCAAAGTTGTTCTTGGCAGCTTCATAGAATCTGCAAGCTCTCTTTCGCTTTTGCCATTAAAGAACAGTTCGTTAATTATTAACCGCTCATAATCTGTCAATTCTTCAAGCGCCAGCATCAATTTCTCAAGCATGATTTTTTCAATAATAACGTCTTCAACAAGAAGTTGCCGATCACACATTTTCTGCTCGATAGGATAGTCCAGCTCGACTAGCTGGTCATAAGAAAGATTGTTCTTTATGCTGATTTCCTCTATGTACCTTTCACGTCTTCTCATCTTGTAATAGGCAGTATATATTTCCTTGCTTACAGTAACAATTTCATTTTTCACTCTTATTTTGTATTCTTTCATCTTTCCTTCCCTCCGTTTTGCTTTGTTTGCGGGCCTTAGCAAAACAGAGGAAATCAAGGATACCGGATGTAGTACCAAAACAAACGCTTCACGGATGTCCCCTTTCCGGCAGCAAAAAAGGGCCGCACGGTTTTCCGTGCGACCCTTTTTTGCTGCCTATGTGCAATTTTGGATGGGCTTCGGGGCAAAAAAAGCCCTCGATTCATGGCTATGTAAGCCTGTAATCGAGGGCTTTAAAGTATGCAGCTACCCATCATAATTATCGTAACACCCTGGCAGTTCATATTCAGTACTTGTTATGTAGGTATTTTGTCCTTTATCAATTCGTATTTAGTTCACCTTCCGTTTGCCATATATCCCTTAAAGCAGGTATCACATATCCCCATATGGCAATTCCCAGTAAATTTATTGCTTCTTTTTTTCTTTTATAAAAGGTTGTTCTCTCACAATTGAGAAATTCGATAATTTCCTTTTCCGAATACCTGTATTTTACAATGTACTGCTTGTAAAGTATATTGAAATACAAGTCCCCATAATCAGGATAATTCTTTATTTTTAACAATGCCTTGTCCACAATTTCAATAAGCCACTTGCTTTTCAATAATGAGCACAGCTTTTCTTCAAGGTCTTTCTTATTGATATTGGGGTCATAATCATCCAGGTAATCCAAGGCTTCAGCCAGACGACTGCCTCCCATGGCATAATACTCTGCTTCAATCTCGCATACCCTGTCTTCAATACACCAAACCACATCCCGGTATATTTTCAGCAACAATTTTGTTTTATGATATACCTGCTCTTCATCAATGTGCATGGAAGCCAATCCTCGTTTCAACACAGCTAACGCCATTTTTTCAGAACTCATCTGTTTTCACCTCTTTTTCAAAATCATTGACATATTTTTTGTTCTCTTGTATTATAATATGTGAACAATATTTTTGTCAATAAATTTGTTCTCTCTATGAATAATAAGTGAACAGTATGGCCAAAATATTACCGGAGGTGTTTATCAAATGCAGTTTGGCGAAAAAATTAGATTATTACGTAAAAGGGCAGGCATTTCTCAGAAGGATTTTGCGGAGCAGCTTGGGATTACTAGACGAGCATTGGTTTATTATGAAAACGGACAGCGTTTTCCACGGGAAGCAGGACTAATTGATAAAATCGCCGGTTTCTTTAACGTATCTTCAGATTTCCTGACAGACGATAGTGAAAGCATTGCATTGACCAAGGAAGAAATATTTCTTGAGGAAGCAAAAGCAGAAGATAAGTTGAGAGGAAAAAGCGAAGCAAAAAAATTCATTGAAACTACAAAATGTTTATTTGCCGGCGGAGAATTATCAGAAGAAGATAAAGATGCGCTTTTTGAAGTATTAACCGAAATATACTTTGACTCAAAGAAAAAAGCCAAAAAGTATGGTGTCCGTAAGAATAAAGGCAGCAAAAATACACCAACTGATTAGCTGCGGGGTGAAAAGTATGGAATTTATTTTACGAGAAGCCGAGAGGTTGATCCAAAAGCATAAAACCCGAAACCCTTTTGAAATTGCCGATTGTCTTAATATTAATGTTCTCTACAGGCCGCTCGGCAAGCTTAAAGGGATTTACATATACACAAGGCGAAGCCGATATATCTGCATTAACAATGATTTGGACAGTCCTGCCAGAAGATTGGTATGTGCTCACGAAATTGGCCATGACCGCTTCCACAGGCACTTGGCCATAATGAACCCCCAGGCCCAGGAGCTTATCAGCTATGATATGTCATCAAAGCCAGAAAGGGAAGCAAATGTTTTCGCCGCTGAAGTCCTCTTGCCTGATGATGAGGTTATTAGATTAATAAATGATACGGAAATGAATTTTTTCAGAGCCGCAAGGGAACTTTATGTACCACCGGAATTAATGGATTTCAAATTTCAGATATTGAAAAGCAGAGGCTACAGGCTTGAAGCTCCATTAAATGCGACAGGAGATTTCCTGAAAAAATAGCACCCCGAAACATCACATGTTTTAAGAGATGTACGGGGTGCTTTTGCTTTGTTTATGCTATCGACAACTATTTTATAAGATATTTTGAGAGTGTATATAATTTTGTTCCCTTTAAGCATTGTAAAAGTAAACCCCGGGTTACCTCAGGGTCGATAATTCCTATAGCTATTCACATTGATTCATATAACGCACACAATTCCTGCCGGCAGCCTTTGCCTCATACATCATGTTGTCTGCCTTATTCACCAATGAATCAACACTATCACCCGGACAATAACCGGCAACTCCGAAACTGGCAGTCACACGACCCACGCCCTGTATATCCATCCGGCTTAAACTTTCCCGCAATTCTTCCGCTAAACGGGCCGCATTTTCCACCGGTGTATCCGGCAACAGCAGGACAAATTCCTCCCCGCCCCAGCGGGCCAGGGTATCTATTTTGCGGACCCTGTTCTTAATCATTCCTGCCATGCTTTTAAGAACTAAATCTCCCGCGTTATGGTCAAAACGGTCATTGATGCTCTTAAACCGGTCTATGTCCAGCATGATCAGGGAAAACTTATTTCCGTTCCGCTTGGCGCGCTCTATTTCTTCTTCCAGTTTTTGCATAAAAAATCGACGGTTATAGCAGTTTGTCAAGCAATCAGTAACAGATAGACAGCGCAATTCCTTTTCCATTCTCTTGTGTTTGGTAACATCTGTAGCATAATGAAGGTAGACATCCTCTCCCAACGGGATCCACCATGTATCCCATATGTTGCCTGCCAGCTCCACTTCGCTGTTTATCGGTTCATTTCTGTCCAAGGCTTCGTCTCCGCGGCAGAAATAGCATTTCGTGCCGGGCAGTGGTGAGCCGTTTTTTTCAAATACCTCCCTGTATTCATCCGGCAGGTTTCCCCCGCCAAGGACTCTTTCCCAGCAATAATCACCGACTTTTGACCCAAATAATGACGCCGCCGCTTTATTCTGCGCCAGAATACGGCGCTCCCTTGATACCAGCCAGGCCGGACTGGGAATGCCCTGCAGCATCAGGCAACACAGCTCCTCTTTGCGCCTTTTTTCCTCTTCCAATTGTTTTATTTCGGTCAGGTCAGCCACCAGTGCCATGCATAATTTTTCTCCCCCATAATCGAAAAGCTGTAAATTTATTTCCACAGGATACAGGGAACCGTCCTTCCGGCGGTGCACTGTTTTAAATAGGACCTGCTCCTGTTCCCCACTGACCAGAGGGACAAGGAGTTCCCTGAAACTCTGCAGGTCAAGTTCGGGCTTGAGGTCAAGGGGTGTCATGGTGTTCAGTTCTTCGATTGTATATCCCAGGTTTTTTCTGGCAGCGCGGTTTACAGCAACAAATTTTAAGGACTTAGGATGAAAAATATAGAGTTCATTCAGGGAGTTTTCAAAAAGCCGCTCAAACATTCTGGCATGGGTATTTGCTTCATGAAGTTTCAAAGCCATTTCCACTGTGGATAGCAATGCAGCTTTGTCCGTGTCTTTTAGCACGAACCCATAAGCCTTAACCTCTTTTATTTTATCAATAATTTTCCCGGATGTGTTGGCAGTTAGAAATACAACGGGAATATCCCGGGATTTCATTATCCTGCGGGCCGCATCTATTCCGTCCATTTCCCCCGCCAATTCGATATCCATGAGAACCAGGTCCGGCGGAAAGCCGCCGCTTATCTTTTGCACCGCTTCTTCTCCTGTAATGGCAGTCTCCGTCTCATATCCGTTTTTATTCAAAAACTCCGCTACAACCATGGCAGTTAAGCGGCTGTCTTCCACTAGTAGTATCTTTTTCCTTTTTTGCATATTCTCTACTTGCAATTTTTATCGCCTCTCAGACTGTTGATTTTTACCGTTTTCTCCTTAATCTATTAATTTTGGCTGCTTTCCTCTGATTAAACATTTGTTTTATTTTATCATTCATTTTTATTCCGCATCCCCATTTTTCTCAAATTTAACTGTCCTGAAAATACGGTTTTTATCCTTATGTTGATGCCGCTTCAGCGACATATATATGGTTTTCCAGCGGGAACCCAGATAAGATGCACTGTACGTCTTCAGCGAACTTTTGACATCCAGGCGTTTTTAAATGTGGTCAGCAGTTGCCCGGGTGTTGAGTAAACTGCGTTACTCCATGGTTTGGGCTTTAAGCCTTCTCCTGTTCCGCATCATCTTGGTCTTTTTTATATACTCCTTTGATGCTCTGACAGCTATCTCATTTGCCTTGGCAAACAGGCCATTTCGTTTGTTTACCCTATAGACACTGCTTTCTGAGATGCTGAATTTGCCCATGACGGTTATGGTGTAGGCATGTTCTCTCGGTGTCAGGTCAGGTATCTGCAGGACATATCGTAAAATGTTCAGCGTCAGCAAAAATTGGGCCCTCAATCTCCGTCTGTATTTATTTCCATTTTCGCCGCAGCATCAGTATTTCCTGGCAATAACCGATGACAGACATAGGACTCATCAACATCTGATACAACAGAACATAAAGAACAAATCCTAAACGGTTGCGCCGAATCCGTAAATCAAGTTTTCTAAACACGTTGCGTTGATAGCTATAGAGTATATAGTTTTGAAGCAGGGCAAGGGGAACGACAAACAAGGTCGCGGGTCCCACTATCCAGTATTTACCGAAGAAAGCCAGGATCAGCCCTGGCATCCAACAAAAGGTGTAAACAAGATCTAAATAGGGCATGATCAGGTTAATACCTGTCAGGTATTTGACATATTTAACCGGCTGCTGCCAGGGCTTAAATAGCTTTAGGGCTTCAATCATCCCCCGTGCCCAGCGGCTTCTCTGACGCAGCAGGTGTTTCAACGTCACGGGAACTTCAGTAAAGGCTACGGCTAATGGTTCAAAAAAAACTTTTTTCTCACTGTTTAAGAACTTCCAGGTCAAGACGATGTCTTCACCAATGGCATCAGGCCAGCCACCGGCCTCCCGCAATGCTTCCGCCCTGTACAGAGAATAGGCTCCTTGTGCAACCAAGGTACCCTGATACAAGCCCTGCATGCGCTTGATACTGGCAATGCCTAAAAAGTAGTCCCATTCCTGAAGGCGGGTCAACAGATTTTCCCTGCTGTTTCTGACCAGCACCGCCCCGGCTACCGCGCATACTTCTCTGGGAGCAGATTTAATGCGGGAAACCAAATAACGGATTGCCGATTTGTGCAGTAGGGTATCGGCATCCAGGGTAACTGCATACTCGGTATTTACATGTTCCAGTGCTTTATTTAACGCATTGTACTTTCCAGGCTTTTCTTCAAATAAGACTTGTATGTCAATTCCGAGGTCTTCTCCCGCCTTTTGGGCCGTTTCTGCTGTTTTGTCTATAGACGCATTGTCCACCACAATGACCCGGATCAATCCTTGATAATCCTGACCCTTGATATAGCGAAGTGTATGGCCGATGCTTTTTTCTTCGTTGCGGCAGGCAATGATGATGGTGACCGGGTCTGTAGGGTTAGTAGTCTTAAACTGAGGCTGCCGATCGAACAGTAGGCTTACCGCTATAAACATATTAATATATCCGGGGATGTATCCTATACCGGCAATCAGGATAAAAGCAAGGGGTTTGCCAATGAGGGCACCGAGGTCGTTCAACCAGGGAACGGATACAATGATTGAGAAAAGTAACCATAGCAAAGCCGCACCATGCCCAATCCAAAACTTTTTGGTTACCTCAATATAACGGCGCTTTTTAATGATGGTTTTAATTGGCCATTGTCCCAGCGGCACATTGGGCATTTCCATACGGTCAAACTACCCCCTTTCTGCCTTCTTTGATTGGCATGTAGCAACAAGTTTGCTGTCTGCTACATTTTTTCTTCTGCCTATTTGCCCTTATCCTGTTTTTCTGGTGAACTGGCAAAATACAAGGACGTTCGATGGTGGATTTCCGCTGTATCAGCAAAGCCGACAAATTATTTTTGAATAATGAGCAAATCTTCCCCAAATACTGCAGGTTCATTTGCCAGCCACTCCTGCAGATATCCCTTAAAATATCTATTTATATAAACTATGTGGCTATGACCGTATCTCAGTCTTAAAATAGAATTATACTATTTTTTTTTTTTTTTTCAACGAGTTTCTTTATTTTTCTTTATTTTTCTTTATATTTATTGTTAATTTTACATCATATGACTTTTTATAAAACCTCTCTCACCTGAATATAATGACCCCCCGCCTTCAATACAAACACCACCTCTACCAGCGATACTACCCTAATCTGTTCCACCAGCGCTGCAAATAAATCCTCATCAAATGCCTTTACCACATCACGCTCTCTCAGCATCCTTTCAATCTCCCAAACCCTCGAAAGGGTGTCTTTGCGCATTAACTCCGCCTGCGTAAAAGCCGAATGCTGCTGTCTGAGTTCATCCATCTCCCAGGTTAAATCGGGCATGGTTTTTGGTATTTGTCCCTGTGATTCCCTCGTCGGCATATATATGCATACTCCCAATCCAGGCGCTTTTAGATATAATCGCACGTAATAGGCAACCTGTGTCTCGTAGCTGGAAAGCTGTTTTTCGGTGTCAGTGCTCACACGGCAGTAGGGAGGAAACAGATCCAATTCCTTATAAAAACCCATAAAGCCTTGCTGCGCAAGGCTTTATGGGTTTTTCTTTTAAGCGATACCACGGCTTCCACGTGCGTTGTATAGGATTATTTATTTTCGTTGTTTGGGTTGTCAATGGTCATAGGAATAACCTCACTTTTCCTGATGGATTTCTTATATAGTCGTTTCGAAGATTTTTAAAGATATACCTTGCTCATCATCTTCTCTATACAATCATCATCCTCCAGAAAAAGCACATTCCTGCTTTCAAACTCAGGTCTTCTAACTCCAAAATGTGCGCTGGCGTCCGCAGCAGGTGTGCCGGACATGATAAAAGAATTCAAAATAATCTGTTTTTCGGTACACGAAGGCTGTAACCGAACTTCCAGTTCTTTTATGGTTTTGTAAAATTGTATTTTGGGGTTATTGATATTCTTTTCCAGCATCATAATGCCCTTTGGGTCAATAAAGGTTATATACTGCTTGTCGTCTTCAGCGATCCACATAATATAATCCGGATAAAAATTGCCTGCTTCAAAAAAGCCCACACCTACTTTGCTCTTGTTGCGGAGCAAGTACAGCCTCTTTTCGATAAAAGCCGACGGATTATCATCGCAATATTTCTTCAGCCTGTCAATAAACAGCTTTTCATCGCTGTTTAGGCTGACAGGCGAAACCTCGATACGGATTCCTTTATCAATAGAGATAAGGGGAGTATAAAGGTGGTTGTAAAAATCAAAGTAGCGGAAATTCAAATGCTTATCCTCGTACTTACCCAAACGCCTGTTTTTTTCCAGAGCCTCCTTGATTCCCTCAAACAGCTGTGCAAACTCGTCAAATCTCTCTTTATTGAACAAGGTAATATTATACTCATCGATAAAATTCTTATCGCTTTGTTTTAAGTCTCCGTAAACCAGGTGCGGCGCTTCCCATTGGGCCTTATGATATTTAAAATATCTGTCCAGATAGTTTTTCAAAAGCATAACACATATATCATTGATTCTGCCAATTTTATCAAAACTGTCGATTTCCATCAGCGCCTTGGGGACAAATAAAGTGTACCAGCCTTTAGTTTTAAGTATTTCCGGCAAAAATGACTTTTCGATGCTGATATTGTAATAAGCCTTTTGGTTTTTATATTGCAGCAGTTCGGCATAAAGCTTATCCACGTCTAAAAATGCAATATGCCTAGACTCTAATACCGCCTCGTCCTTTTGATATTTTATATCTTCACTCTTGGTAGAAGTAAGGCTTTGTACGGTAGCATTATAATCAATCTTGATTTTATTTTTGACCAGGTTGTCCATAAACCCGTCCGAAGGAGTGGTAAGGATCGGCCGTTTCGATTGTTTTTTGAAATTGATACCGTCCTTGACTTTAATCACCTTCAGTTTATCCTTCACATCATGAAAACGGCTTACTACAGGGAGCCTGAATTCCCTGATGGAGTCATTCAGATCCATATCTTCCTTTTCAAGATATTCTTTGAATTGTGCCATATAATCGGCTTTTACGCCAAATATAGTTAGGGTCTCAATTTTGTTAATATACTTTGGCACTTCAACAGGGTAGTCTAGTTTGGAACTGCGCTTTAGGCAGTTTCCGTACCCCTTCAGCCTTACCCCCCTGCCAAAAAGCTGAATGGCCTGAGAGCCTTCGCCTTTGGCAAAGTTAATCAGCCCCATGGTGGAAACCCGCCAGCTGTTCCACCCTTCTGTAAACTTTTTAGAGCCTATAAGTATATTAATCCTGGAATTTTTATCATTTATTTTTTTAAACAGGGACTCGTTCTCAAACTGGTTTTCATCGGTAACAATCCCGGTCTTTCCTTTTTCAATATTCTTAATCAGCTCGCTGTCGCCGCCAGCACCAACGTTGATGACCCCGAAAAATTCATTGTCGCTGCCGATCCGCAAGCCGATTTCTCCGCCCAACTGCTTTAGATTTACTAAGTGCAGCCTGCCTGTGGAAGTTGTCTCAAAAACAATTTTCAACACATCGTCATAAACAGATTCGGCATCTCGCTGAAACAGATTTTGCAGATAGGAAAAATCGCCGTAAAACAGCTCCTGTCCTCTTTCATCAAGAAGCCCGGTATTGTCATCCAGCAGCATTTTGATTCGGCTTACGGCCTTTTCTCTATTGGCTGTAAAACCGTTAATAAAGGCCAAAACTTCCTGCACGTCGGTTAATTCGTCCTTGCTGACGGCTTTATTCACACTGTTGCCCACAAATACTAAGAGTGGCTTTTCAATATTGAAGGGGACAAAGGCCCCTCTATCGCTCTGATAAATTTTCATTTGCTGATAAAAACTGAGCAAGCAACCCGTTAAATACAGCTCCTGCTGTTCGTTGGAAAGGCTCTCTTTCAGGTTGTAAATACGGTATTCCTTGCCATAGCCATCGTTATAGAAGTACTTATAAGAATAGTCAAATATAATGGCCTTGCCGTACTGATGAGCAAGAGCCTCAGCATCCGATTTTGTTTTTTCCTCCTTGATCGCCTGCTTAAAAGTCGCTGAGTACTCGAAGGAAAAACCATTTTCCGACAACCGGCTGCGAAAATCATACCACACATCCCCCGAGAGCCCTTTGTGCCCTTCGTCAACAAGGACAAGGTTGTTCTGCTCAAAACTATCCACAGAAACAGTCTTCACCTTTCCCTGCTCTTCCAGCTTGTTGATGTCGATGACCAGCACCTCGTCTTTTTCCTGCAGGGTATCCTTTTCAAAGAGGCGGCAGCGGATGCCGGAAAGCTTCATTTCCTCAATGTGCTGATAAGATAACCCTTCATTGGGCGTAAGAAGAATAATTTTATTTAGTGTCAAACTTTTGTTATATTCCTGTGCCCTCTTAAAATAATGCTGGTATTGCAGGATATTGGCATGCATGATCAGTGTCTTGCCGCTGCCTGTAGCGCACATAAAGGCCAGCTTGTTCAAGCTGTCCGATGTATAATCTGAAATTGTTTCTCCATCGCTTTCAGTATTGAATTCATGCAGGAAATTATTTAAGTCAGCAACAAAGTTCTCCCTGTCCAGGAAGTACCTGTCAAGATACATCTCGGTAAAAAGGAGAGCAAGATACTGGAAATATTTTAGGGTAAGCCCGCCACGACCCTCGCCGATATGCTGGACATAACGGAAGATGTTTTCATCATATTCCTTCAGCTTGTCCTTATTTAAAAAGCCCAGCTTAACATACTTGCGTACTATAAATTCATGGAAATAGGAGGTGTTCTCTTCATTATACCCTTCCAGATCAGCAGACCTCATGTCTTCCGCCAGTTCCCTGAAATCTCTTTTGCCAAAGAGGGAAAGGAAGTACTTATTGAGCACCAGGCAATCATTGAGATTGATGGCTTTATTTGCTTTCTTGGTCTTCTTTGCCCCCATCATCACACCTCCTCGAACATTCTCTTCTTAAATTCAAGCTCGATTAAATGAACCTTCCACTGCTGGTTGTCCTTGCGGAGGTTTTCTAAATTGTTGTCTCCATTGACATAGATAACATCAAAGTCCTTACCTTTAGCTCCAGCGCAATATTTAATGAAGTAGCTGTCTAAAGCTGCGTTGTCAGCTGCCAGATCATCGGTAAGGCTGCGCCAGATAACAAGAGCTTTATCCCCATTGGGCATAATACCTTCCACTGTTTTAAAGGCATATTTCCCTTCCTTGTCTTCTGTAAGCATTACTGCATTTTCATATTCACCCTCAGGATCAGGGACGGCATTAAAACGGGCAGCAGCTTTTTGTCTCGTAACAGCAAGGCCAAGGAGGTAATTAAAGGTTTCCACCAAATCAATGGTTGTTTCTTTTGTCTCGTTGTTCTCGGCAATTTTCATTTTATAGGCAAAAGGCTCCTTAAAGCGGTCAAGGTTTAAGAGGCTGCCCCTGCTTTCAATGTCCAGCATATAGGATACAAGGTACTCGTTAAAGAAGCTTGCGTCCATCCTTAGCTGCTTCTCCTGCTCAGGCGTGCGGCTAAGCTCAATATTATTCAATGTATCCTCATAGCTTTCCAGACGGATGTATTTAAAAATCTGTGAGACACCGGTATTTCTGTTTTGTGGCTTGCCGCCCTTCCAGTCTTTAGCGTAAACAACCTTTTTAATCCTCGGCTTGGTAACCGTGTTGAAATAATTGCCCATTTCCACAAGGATATACTTACGATTGCCTCCGTCTTCGCGGTTGAGGTTTATTACTGCATGACCTGTTGTGCCGGAGCCGGCGAAATAGTCGAGGATTATTGATGTTTTCTCTGTTGCAGCACCAACCAAAACTTCATAAAGTGAAACAGGATGACAATAAGGAAATACAATACCCAATTTGTCTGTATCAGCTTTACCTTTCATTCCATTTTGAATAACTGATGTCATTTGGCGTTTTGTATCAGCTGTTAAAAACATCTTTTGTCGTGGCTGTGTTGTTTCATCTTTTCCAAATAAAATTTCTCCTCTTTTCATCATATCTTGAAGCGTTTCGGGTGTTCTTGAAAAGCCATTAGGAGGTATCGCACAAGGCTTTTTAGTTATAGGGTGAATAAGTGGCTGAAAAAACTTAGGATCCGTTCTTGGTTCTGGAGCACGTAAGCTTACACTTTGATATATTTTACCATCATCATCAATATACCTATATGCTTTTTCTCCCCCGCTTAAATTGGTATTTTGATTAATCCATTTTGTATATTCTCGGCGAACATCTTCGTTTACGCCGCCATATTCAGAAATGAGCCCTTGCACATATTCAATCATACTTTTGACATTATCACTATTAAGGCTTAGTGTGATTAAATTTTTAGATCGCCAAATTACATATTCATGTTGTGTTGCCAATCCAGCTCCACCAGTCATTGGATTGCGCTTATCCCATATAACAGTACCAATATTAAGTAAACTTGATTGTTCAAAAACATTCCAAAGTCGCTCATACTCATTTTCATCAATATGACAAGCACAAGAAGAATCGTCAGACATAAGAGGCACTGAAATAATTAGTCTATCATACATCATGGACATCCAACTTGAATGTTTATAATTGTTTTTATATAAAAACCCACTTGTTTCCGTATTATATGGAGGATCTATGTGAACACAATCAATCTTTTCCCGATACTTCTCCTGTAATAAATTTAATGCCTGAAAATTTTCACTGTGAATTAAAAGGCCGTTTGTTTCCTCATCTAAATTGTCAATGCTCGCAATCAGCCTCTCCTTGAATTCCGTCGTAAAATGCTTTGTATCCAACACTAGATTTTTATTCTGTTTTAAAAAATCTACGGTCAGCGGATTGGAATAAGCCACTGTCATCAAGTCCCCGGCAATCTCATCAATGGCATACAGTTCCACCCATTCCTGCCGTTGTGCATCATTTGCAGCTATTTCAGGATAGAAACTCTCGTCAATTTTATCAAGGGTGATACACCAGTTTGTCTCAACCACAAACTTTTTCTTGAGCCACAGCTTTTTCTGAAAGTCCTCTATTTGCGCCAAAAAGTCAATAATGGTGCGGCCTACCTTTTTAATGGCCTTCACCTTGGCCAGGTAGGCATTTACTTTCACTTCATTGTCGGTATCCAGGTCGTCCAGGTGCATTATCTCGGCTTTTATGTAAAAATCCAGTTCCCTGTTCAAGAAACCGCGCAAATCTTTGTGAATAAAATAATCGAAGGTGTTCTTGGCGACATAGGTTTCCAGGTGCTTTTCCAGAATTGTGCGGGTCTTATTTTTATCTGTTGGAGCAGGCATGTTTATTGCCCAGACAAAGCGCTTTAAATCGGTATTTTCTGAAACGGCACCTTTAATTTTATCAATGGCGGATTTATTTAGTTTAGAATTATCTTTCAGCTTATTTATGCTATCCTGCTCACCTGCAGGAATACGATATTCAAATTTTATTGTAAGCTCATTACCCTCCGCTTCCAGGAAGTTTTCATTCAGCAGGATGAATTCGCGCTTTTTGTCATCACTTTCTTTGTTGTTATTTTGCTCGGTATTAGCGTCAACCAGCTTAAAATGAATCGTATACTTTTCTCCCTGTACATCCACCTTAAAGGAATAATCCCTGAAGTTTTCGCTGGTTTTGATATAGTATTGGTCATGGTTGGCCCAATAAAGTTTTACTTCTTCCCCCTCATAGGGAATAGCATAAACCCCTTCTTTATAGCGGCGTTTGCTTATAAAATCTCCCTCATCATAGTAACGGCTGAAAAAGTTATACAAAGCTGAATAAACATCGCTTTCCAACTCGGCAACTGCTGTGCCGGAGGCAAGCAACGCCTTATATTCGGCATATTCTTCCCTTAGCTTGCTGTCCTCTACCTTAACCCCTACGCTTTCACACTGCTTCTCAATTTCTTCAATACGCTTTCTTACCTGGCTGTTGTCGGCAGCATATTTCGATAGTATGGAATTAACTTCACTGGCAAGAGTATTTTCAATGAAGTTATTGATCTCGTTTTTGCGGATATTCATGATGCGGTATATGCCAAAGTCAAGATCTGATTTCTCCAACTCAAACATGTCCCTTAAAAGTTTAGTAAAGCGTTGCAGTTTTTCGCTCATTGCCTAACCCCTCCTGTTCTGGTAGCTATCTTCTTTTGCATGAATCATGGTTTCTTCTCTATCTTCTCTTTTAAACCTTGCATCTGCTGGTTTTGGGGCATCTTTAGGAATTGCCCAGACCCAGCCAAGGCGCTTGGCTCCGTCAACTCTGCCCTGTTCACACAGAACCTGCACCCGCCGTTGGGATATGCCCCATTTTTCAGCTGCTTCTTTTGCAGTAATATATTCCATTTCTCATCCCTCATCGAAATGTAGTTTTCTAGGCTCCAGCAATTTCTTAATCCTTAATCCTTAATCCCATAAAATAATGGTTTATCTTTAATCAGCTCTTCCTTCCTTTTAACCACACTGTCTATTTCGGCACTTTCTTTAAAATTATTTGATTTCAATGCTTCTATATAAGATTCCAATATTTCAGCAGGTTCTATAAAACTTATATTTTCCGGCTTATTGCTGAGCATGACTTGTGCGTCTATAAATGCACCCATACTGTTGATCACAATATTAAGTAATTTCCCCGCACGCTCACAGTTTCCTTGTATCATCTCATTCCTTGCCTTCAAGGTTAAACTGCGGATATCTTCTCCCCATATGGCATAACGTGAATGAGTAGCTTTAGCCTCTTTATCACAATCATTAAAGATGGCCCGCTCCAACCTGTCCATTACCCATTCCTCGCTATTGCCCTCTTTCATACGTTCAAGAACTACTGGATTTTCCATTCTTTGGAGATTATAAAAATCCAGTATGCATCTTATTAAAGAATTCACTTGCTTCAAATAAACACCCCTTCTTTCTTGCCATCCAAAACTTTTCTACTTATTCCAAACCATCATCTTCAGCAGCGCTGGTAGACTTCGTTTCAATGGTTTTCACTGTTGTCCGTTTAGCAATATATCCCCTGTAAACAGTTTTTTTATCTTCATCCTCAAATTTTAGAGGTACATATTCGACCTGGTACCAGTACCGTTCTTCGCTAATTATCGTGACGATTTCATTTTTTGTAACGGTATATACAATTGGAGCTGCTTTAGAAGGTTCTTTTCTTATTGCTGCTTTATCTGAAACGATGGTAGCCTGATGCACAAAACCGGCTATCGTCACTATTGCACTTATTATGGTAATTATCGTAACAATTGCTTGTAAAACCCGCATGACTATAGGATTTTTTTCCTGCCATTTTATTATTGCTGCATTTAGTCGTTGCTGCCAGTTTGAAGAAGAATAAATCTCTATTATGTCATTTGCAAGCTCTTCCTCTTCGATAGAGGTTAAAGATACCTCATCAATTTCACTATCAAAATCGTTGAATAACTGAGAATAAGCATCTTCAGGGAATAAGTTTCCTAATAAATTGTTATAAGCAGAGGTATTTATTATGTTTTGGAAAAGGTCTTGATAAGTATTTAATGAATCTATAATGGACGACAGCCTGCTGTTATTAAAATTAATCCTCTCAAGGATTGCTATAGAATTCTCAAACATACTGCCTAAACGCTTAGGCATAATGCTTTCGATTCTATTTGCATAAAGAATTGCCTCTCTGATTGCAGGCGTATTGACAATATCTAAAGCTCTTTGTACTTCAGAAAAAACCGCAGCATTAGGCAATACAAGCTTTTCTATGCACGGAAAGAGTTTGTCCATTTTCTCTGCATATGAAAATGCAGAAGCAAATTCTGTACCTTTAAAAAGATTGGTAATATAGTCTTGCTGTTGAAGCAACCTACTAATAGGCGTCTCAAACATGGTTGCTGTATTAATCCTTGATGCTATTCCTGTCATCCAACTGATTCTATCCATTTGTTCCATATATCTATTCATAGTCCTGAATGGCTTCTCCATCTTACCCTTTGACATTTCTACCGAAAGCCCCCCACCTAATCGCAAACCGTTCTGATTCAACTTACAGCTAGGCATTTGCATTCTGTTTTAACCGATATATCCCATTGACATATCTCTTAAAAGTTATAATCATACAAAATATATTATATTCGAAACTACGAATAATGGCAAGTATTCCCTTCAAATCGAAGAAAATTTTCAATTGGTGTTCTCCCCATCCAAGGAAATATCTCCAACTATCCCCATAAACTCATAAAGCCTTGCTGTGCAAGGCTTTATGAGCGCAAAGTAGAAGGGCTGTGACGGTGATTATTTTTTATTCCTTGAGTCTATTTTACTTCTACTTTCCATAAACCATGAAGGTTGCAGTAAGCGTATACTTCCGCATTTTTCTTATCACAGAATACGGCTTTAGGCTCGTCCGTTGGAGACAGTGAAATCCTTTCAGTCCCATCGTCACTAACTACAGCAATCCATTCTATATAGTGCTCTTCTGTCATGGGATGGAGGACTGACCCGACCTGGACGGTTATCTTCCCATTATCCCTTGTTGCAACAGGAATATGCTTTTCAAAGGACGCTTCGGTAGTGTTTGCCTTCAGCTCTGTCATAGGTTTGCCACAACAAACAAGCTGGCCACCTCCACGATTTATCAAACCTACGAGGTTTCCACATATCTCACATTTGTAAAAAGCTACTGGTGCTTTCATCTTGTTATCCCCTTTCATTTTATACTTGATTCTTTGATATTTTGATATTATTAATAGTTCTCTACAAACAACTCAAAAAATGCCTGTGGATGAACACATGCAGGACATTTCTCCGGCGCTTCTGTGCCTTCATGTACATAGCCGCAATTTCCGCATTTCCACAAAACTTTTTCATCCTTTTTGAAAACTTTGCCATTTTCTATGTTCGCTGCAAGCTTGTTAAACCTTGTCTCATGCCTTTTTTCAGCAGAGGCAATCATTTTGAAGGCTTCAGCAATTTCAGGGTAGCCTTCTTCCTCGGCTACCTTCGCAAATGCCGGATAAAGGTCTGCCCACTCCTCATTCTCGCCACTTGCTGCTGCTTTCAGATTATCAAGGGTAGTTCCCTGTGCCACCGGGTAAGCTGCATTTATTTCTATTGTTGCCGGCAGTTCATCTTGGAACCCCTCAAGCAGGAATTTATAAAACCTTTTGGCGTGCTCCTTTTCATTATCGGCTGTTTCAATAAAAATATTTTTTATTTGCTTGTAGCCTTCCTTGTCAGCTACCGACGCATAATAGGTGTAGCGGTTGCGTGCCTGGGACTCCCCGGCAAACGCCTTTAAAAGATTTTCAGCAGTTTTAGTCCCTTTTAAGCCCTTCATAAATTACCATCCTTTCATTTTTACATTTTTCTTTATTATACCATAAAATTCTAATGTTTTCTTCCTCGTCCACGGGAACATGCCCATATCCTTCCAGACACTCTCCAACTCTTGCCGCAATCGTTTTCAAGTGATGGGCTTTCTTTTGATAGATACTGCACACCCCATCTCCGATCTAAAATAAGTGAGTGAATTGATAACTATCCTGGTTTTCTTCTACTGCCGTTTCGCCTAATGCAATCACTTCATAATTTGCTTTAGAAAAAAGTCATCTATTCCCATGTTTTGAAAGCATCTATAAATTTTTTCTTCCGTATCAGCATCCAATCCAACCAACAGAGACAATAAAGCTGCACACTTTTTATATTCCGCATTCCATGATTTTTCTAAATTCATCCTATTTTCCACCTTTCGTGCTATTTATCCACAAAACTATAATAGATTTATGACGTTATAAAGCTATTGCAGGGAATGAATACGTTTCAGAAAACTATGAAACAGTGATTGAGCTTACGGCAATGGGATGGAAGTTCATGCTTTCAAGGTTCTTGATTGGTATTCCAGGTATTGCAGTCATTGCCTGCGTTACTGAAAAGTTATTGACAAAAGAAGAAAAGAATCTCATCTATGAGAGCCTGTTCGAAAAGACTAATTATCACGCAAAAAAACAAGCAATAATTACCATGCCAAATTAAACTAAGCTTTTGATTATGGCCCAAATTTAGCATC
>LDZU01004908.1_pt1 | contig 30637 bp, 18 predicted proteins | sample 615531 | NCBI WGS metagenome assembly LDZU01 (sample SAMN03408293, study PRJNA278302) | terrestrial metagenome | isolation source: oil reservoir sample SB2 | place: USA: Alaska, North Slope, Schrader Bluff formation | collected 2011-09 | reverse complement strand
CAACAAAGGGTTTCCGCCCCAACTTCTGCTCAAGGGCATGGCTGACCTTATAAAGCTCGCGGATGCGATCAATCATGTGAACCGGGATTCGTATTGTCCGACCCTGGTCGGCGATTGATCGGGTTATCGACTGACGAATCCACCATGTTGCATAGGTTGAAAAGCGAAAGCCCCTGTTGTAATCAAACTTTTCAACAGCTTTCATCAATCCCAAATTACCCTCCTGGATCAAATCCAAAAAAGGTACGCCGCGCCCCATATACTTCTTGGCAACACTGACAACCAATCGCGTATTGGCTTTGATCAGGTGCTCCCAGGCTTGCTCCCCATCCTTCATCAAAATGCGCAGTTGATCCTGCCGACCAGATCCATCATCTTTGCTTACATTTGCCAGGTCAATTCTGGCAGCCCTCCCAGCCTCTATCCTTTTTGCCAATGACTGCTCTTCTTCCAGGGAAAGCAAGGGTACCAGGGACATTTCTTTCAGGTATAAGCCCACCGTATCATCCGTACTGACCTGTTCAAGAGATGCCCGTTTTATCGGACGGGTATCCTCTTCACTTTTCATAATTCTCTGGGTCAAAGATTCCTGATCAAATATTTCCACCCCTTGCTGCTTGAGTTTCAGCATGATGATGCTCAAATTCTCTACATCATCATCGCCATCCGGGAATACTTCCATTAAATCCTCAATGGTCAAATAGCCCTGGATATCAGCGCGATCCAACAAGGTTTCCACCTTCTTTTCATGGTCTTCGCGCCAGTGTCCACTAAGCATCGAGCATCCTCCCGGCTTTTAGTGAGGTAAATTTAACGCCTGCTCCCCCTGAAATGAACAACCTAAGCAGATTCTGCGCCTTTGGTTATGCCCTTCAGTAATTCTAATTCGGGGTGATGTTCACAGGTCGTTTCATTAAGATTGGCACCACAAGCAGCACACAAACCTCTGCAATCCGGTTGGCAAATCGGTTTAATCGGCATTGCAAGGATCAGGTACTCACGATAAAGTGATCTCAAGTCAATATAACCATCATAAGGCAAGATCAGATCTGTTTCCTCCCGGTACCGAGATGGAAACTGGTAAAGTTCTTCAAAGTCAAATTTAACTGGTAAATAGAAATCAACCAGGCATAGAACACAAGCTGTTTGGACCTGTGCTTCTCCTTCTGCCTGCAATAAGAGACCTTCACTGGTTCGAGAAATTCTAACATTACTTTGCAAATCTTTGACCAAAAGGTCTTCAAGATCTAAGGTCTCAATTTCAACTGGCACATCTCGACTGGTCCCGATTGGCTTATTGTACATGTAGCCAACGTTAAGACGAAGTGGATTAGAATAATTATTCACGATGATTCTTCTCAATGACTATTGGGTAAAATGGAATACGGTCAAAATTATAACATGCAGCTATTCAAGCGTCAACGATAATCAGATAAATTTTGTATAATTTAGGAAAATAAGATGCAGCCAGAATTACTCATAGCAACCAGCAACCCCGGAAAAATTAAAGAAATCAAAGCCATTCTGTCCCCACTTAATCTAAAAATTATCACACCGAAAGATCTGGCACTGAACCTGAGGGTGGCTGAAACAGGCAGCACATACCTGGAAAACGCACTTCTGAAGGCTCAAGCTTATCACCAGGCAGCCGGGCTCCCGGTGCTGGCAGACGACTCTGGCCTGGAGGTGGATGCGCTTGAGGGTGCTCCTGGACTCCATTCTGCAAGGTTTTCTCCTAAAGAAAACGCAAATGACGCGGATCGCCGGGCTTATCTACTTGGACAACTTTCGGATAAAGCTCAACCCTGGAATGCACACTTCCACTGCACGGCTATACTTTCATTAAGCAGCGATAATTACACAAAAAGGGTTGGTCAATGCCACGGACTGATCATTCCTGAAGAGCGCGGGAATACCGGATTTGGATACGACCCCGTTTTTTACATCCCAGAATACAGCGCAACAATGGCGGAATTGGGTCCGGATATCAAGAACAAGATCAGCCATAGGGCAAAGGCGCTGATTGCTTTAAAGCCTGACATAATAAGACTGCTTAAGATAAATGATCTAAATTAATTTTTAAATCCCTGAAAACAAAAATGCCTTACCACTTGTTTCGGTGAACACGCGCTTCTTTATAGCGATCTTCAGGCTCAGGTATGGACGCAGGATGACCTACGGCAACAAGCGAAACCGGGCGCACGTCATCAGGGATTGACAATAAGTTTTGCATACCCTTGACTCGATCCGAATCAGGGAAAATTCCCAACCAGACCGCCCCCAATCCCAGATCATGGGCAGCCAAAAGGATATTTTGAGTGGCAGCAGAACAATCCTGCAGCCAGCTTGCCCGTTTTGTTTCCAATTTGCGATCACTGCAAACCAAAATCGCTAAAGGCGCATCCATCAACATCTTTGAATAGGGATGGAACTCTGGTATCGCATGTAAAAGTTCCGGGTCATCAATGACGATAAAATGCCAGGGCTGCTCATTCTTCGCTGAGGGTGCCTGCATGGCTGCCCTGAGTAAATCATTCAAATCATTATCTGAAACTGGATCGTGCTTAAAATCTCTAACACTGCGGCGCGTGAAAATCGCTTCGAGAGTTTTCATACCTTATCCTTATTTATAGAATTTTATTGCTTATAACCTATCTTTCGCAGCAAACCCTTTCGCCAGGCGATATCTTCTTCACCCTCGATACCAATTGGCCGTTTGCCATCTGCAACACCCAGGATTGCACGACCCTCACCAACCTCGATAACAACTACTGAGGTCGGGTTGGCGGTGGCACAAAAAATCCGACAGACTTCGGGGACATTTTTTAGCTGGTTAAGAACGTTGATCGGATAAAATCCTTCAGCTAAAAACAGGATGAATGAATGTCCCGCACTGATCTCCATGGCATTTTGCTTTGCCAATTCAATCATCGCATCATCTGTCCCGCTCCACCGTACCAGGCAGTCACCAGAGGCTTCACAAAAAGCAAGCCCAAATTTAATGCCAGGGACGCTGTTGACCAGGGCTTCATGAATATCCTCAACGGTTTTAATAAAATGGGATTGCCCCAGAATAAAATTAATCTCATCAGGTTTTTGAATTTTGATGCTTTTTATATCCACGCTGTACGCTCCTTTTTCGTTTCCTGTATTTTAACATATTTCTGAAAGCATCAATTCTTATGGATTCTTAAAAAAAATAGACGCCCTTTCGGGCGTTTGAAATCATTATCTATTTTGGTTATTTTCCTTCATTTAACTTTCGATGAATCGCAGAAAGTGCGCGTACCTGTTCCCCGGCGTGGTAGGATGATCGAACCAGTGGTGCGCTCTCGACCCATTTGAAGCCCAATTCCATGCCGTAGGCTTTCAAATCTTCAAATTCCTGGGGTTCATAGTACCGGCGGATCGGCAAATGCTTACGGCTGGGCTGCAGGTATTGCCCAATCGTCAGGATATCAACCTCCCATTCACGCAGGTCTCGCATCACCTCTTTGACTTCTTCAAATGTCTCACCCAAACCCACCATAATGCCAGATTTTGTCAGGACTTCCGAATCAAGTTTTCGGGCATTTGTTAAGATCGCTTGGGACCATTCATATCGATCTTGAGGTTGAACGGATTTGAAAAGCCTCGGTACAGTTTCAACATTATGATTAAGAATTTCTGGGCGGGCAGACATCACAATTTGTAATGCTTCAATGCTGCCTTTAAAGTCCGGGATCAATACTTCCACAGAGCACCCTGGCTGCAATTCGCGTATGCGTCGGATCACCATTGCAAATATCGGCGCGCCCCCATCTCGCCGTTCATCGCGATTAACGCTGGTGATCACTGCATGCCTCAAGCTCATCTTTCGAACTGCCTGTGCTACACGCTCCGGCTCTGCCCAATCCAATAGGTCTGGTCGTCCATGTTTCACATCGCAGAAACCGCAAGTACGTGTGCAAACATCCCCTAGCATCAAGAAAGTAGCTGTACCGCTGCCCCAGCACTCACCCATATTTGGGCAGCCTGCTTCTTCACAAACAGTATGCAGGGATTTGCTGCGCATCAGGTGCTGTAAGTTTTCATAATTCTCACCGGAAGGCGCTCTGACCTTTATCCAGCTTGGTCGGCGCATCGGTGTTGTATCCATTACTTCTGGATTTATTCTATCTCTGGTCGGATTTGTCGCCATTTTACCTCCAGACAAAATTATACTACATTTGATGACCTCAGCAAAAGAAGATAATCCCCAGCAGAAACCTGATATCTAAATTTGATTGAACTAACACCATCTTGAGCGTTTAAACAATGGCTAAACTCAAAAAACAGACTAAAAAATGGTAAGTTTAAGACCTACCTAAGCCTAAATCCCTTCACTAAAGGGCAGGGACTTTAAACTGAACTTCCCCATAAAAAAAGCGCGACCCCAAGCTATCAAGAATTCAATTGATAGCTTGGGCTGAAATTCCTATTTTAATGTGGATTGAATCAGAACGAGTTTATTACAGCTCTTGCTCTTGCTCAAATTCTTCAGGTTCGGTTGACAATTGTGTCATTTCAGGTTTAATCGGTATGATCAACCACATAATAATGTAGATCAACACACCAGAGCCGCCGCCAAATGCAAGAAGAACAAATACCAGCCTTAAAATCGTTGGATCAAGGTCCAGATATTCGCCTAAACCTGCACAAATGCCTGCGATCATGCCTTCACTGGGGATACGATATAATTTTTTCGGTGCCATTTTAAAATCCTTTCTCTTTATTAACTATACGGGATAAATCAAAAAAAGTTGCAAAATTTAGCAAGAAAATTCGAAGTTCACACCCCTATACTGATTGACCACGGAGGCTACCTTCTGCAAATTTCACACCCAATCACCGTTAAATGGTATAAAATAGGTCAGAGATAAACACAAGGACAAAATTAATGGTTTATGACAAAAGTACATGGCGTTTGATCGAACACCCACCTGCCCAGGGATCCTGGAACATGGCTGTTGACGAAGCCATATTAGAATCCGTTTACTCAGGTGAGTCGCCGCCAACGCTCCGGCTTTACGCCTGGCAGCCAGCCTGTCTCTCCCTTGGGCATGCACAGCCCTATGCTGAAGTTGATACTGAAGCCCTGACAGCTAACGGTTGGGACATTGTCCGAAGACCAACGGGTGGACGTGCAATTCTTCATGTGGACGAACTGACATATGCAGTCATCGCGCCCGAAACAGAGCCAAGGGTCAAAGGTGGGGTTCTTGAGAGCTACCTGCGCCTTTCCCAGGCTTTATTAGCGAGCTTGCAGCTCTTGGGCCTCAGACCGCAGGCTGAAGAAAAGGAATCCAATGGGAATAAGCGCAAACCCAATCCTGTTTGCTTTGAAGTCCCTTCCAATTACGAAATTACCGCCAATGGTAAAAAGCTGATTGGGTCAGCCCAGGCACGACGCAAAGAAGGCATATTACAGCACGGCGCTTTGCCGCTTTATGGAGATCTGACCCGCATCATCTCAGCCTTGAAATTCCCGGATGAAACTGCAAAAGCTAAAGCGAAAGAACGCTTATTAGCTCATGCAACGACTGTTGAAAATGAATTGGGGCAGCTTATCACCTGGCAGCAAGCCAGTCATGCATTCCAGCAAGCCTTTTCAGAGGTTCTTAATCTCGACCTTGAACCCGGAAACTTGTCGACAAAGGAAATTCAACGGGCACAAGACCTGCAAGCATCCAAATATGGTCATTCATCCTGGACTGAACGGATATGAAAATGAATAAATCCAGAAATACACACAGAAAATTCATCCACACCAGCCTGCTGGGCATGGTCATGATCATCCTGTTTGCCTCTGCCTGTGCACCAAACACCCCACCACCAACAGTAACACCATCAGCAACCACTGAGATCCGGTCAACTGCCACACAAACTGTCACACCAAGGCCAACGTCAACACCTACCCTCCCCCCCTTAGGATCCGAGGGCAATCCCATCACCATAGGTTTCATCCTCAAACCTGAGCAAACCGCATCCATTGAGGCGGCAGAGGACATTGCTTTCCTCATCGGGCAGGACACTGGCTTTAACATCGAAAGCACTTTTTATCCCGACTTCCAGAGCCTTTCAGCAGGCATCATCAATGGCGATGTGGATTTATTCTGGTTGAAACCGCTGGAATACATCTATTTAAATTGGGAAGGAGCAGCACAGGTCATGCTCCTCACCAATCACCTTGGGGTTTATGCGTATGGGGTTCAGTTCATGGCAAACATTGAACGCGGATTCACAAGCTATTATGATCCCGAATTAAATATAAGCACAGGGGACCCGCTTGCAGCCTTGCAGCAATTTTCAGGGACGCGCCCCTGTTTTACCGAACCAGAATCACTCCCAGGACACCTCTTGCCATTGGGACTGCTTGCAGATACCAGCACGCCAACGCTCGACCCGGTTTTTGTTTACAATTATGATGCTGTCATCCGGGCTTTATACATACAGGGTATTTGTGATTTTGGCGTCGGTTATGCCCTGACCGGCGACCCAAGAACTTCCAGCGGCGTCCTTCAGGATCTGCCCGAAGCACAGGAAGAAGTGGTGATCATCTGGCAGTCTGATGGGATCATCCCAAATACCAATCTCTCCGCTGCACCAGGTCTTCCTCTCGATATCCGCTACAAGCTGCAGGAAGCCATTTTGGATATTCCTGACACCCCCGAAGGCTTAACATTAATCAGCACTGCCTTGAATTATGATGTCAAAGCGCTCAAAACCATCGAAGATACCTTCTACAATCCCCTCAGAGCAGCGATCATCCCTTTAGAACTGGATCTTCAAGCGCTCACCAGGCAAAAAACAAATCCATGAAACCCATTCAAAAAATAATTCGCCGTTTTTTCCATTTCTTAATTTATCTTTCTTTTGCCGTTTTTTTTACCATCGGCATTCTTCGGCTTGCTATGCTTCTTTATGGGAAGGAAAAAACCTTTTTACCCGATTCTGTGCCCCAAACACCGGCTGCGCTTGTTCTTGGGGCGGGATTAAATCGAGACGGCACCCCTGGTTTAGTCCTGCAAGACCGGGTGCGCACCGCATCAGAATTATATTTTTCAGGCAAGGTACAGAAAATCTTGATGAGCGGGGATAACACATCGCTCAATTATAATGAGCCCGGTGCGATGAAGGAATTTGCAATTGAATTGGGTATCCCTGAAGAAGACATTGTTGTGGATTTTGCCGGCAGACGCACTTACGACAGCTGCTATCGGGCAAAGGCGATATTTGGCCTTGAAAAATTGACAGTTGTAACCCAAGCCTATCACCTGCCGCGTGCGCTTTTCATCTGCAATGCTTTTGATATCGATGCTAACGGTGTTCCAGCTGATGATTCAAATTATCGTCTCAGCAGCTACACCTTCTGGTGGGTGCGTGAAATTTTGGCATCCATTAAAGCCTACTGGGATGTCTATATCGGGCATCCGCAGCCAATCTTAGGTCAACCCGAACCCATTTTCCCCCAATAAATCTAATAAATAAAATATGCCAACCAATTTGGCATCAAAGTTGCATATAAAGGAACAGATGATGAACAGAGAAGATGCATTTGCAATTGTTAATGAATACGTGAAGAATCCCAATCTGGTCAAACACATGCTGGCTGTCGAAGCGGCTATGCGGTTTTATGCCCGAAAACTTGGCGAGGACGAAGAAAAATGGGCAGTGGCAGGTTTGCTCCATGACTTCGATTGGGAAATACACCCAAGCATGGAAGAGCATCCCCTTGCAGGTGAACCAATCTTACGAGAACATGGGGTACCGGAGGAAATTATTCATGCAGTGCTCAGCCATGCATCACACACCGGGATCCCAAGAGAAACCTTGATGGAAAAGGCGCTTTTTGCCTGTGATGAAGTTACAGGATTGATCACAGCCGTTGCCCTAGTCCGTCCATCCCGTGCACTGTATGACCTTAAGGTCAAATCCGTAAAGAAAAAATGGAAGGATAAATCCTTTGCGGCTGGGGCAGACCGGGAAGAAATGGAAAAAGGTGCTGAGGAATTCGGCATTGAACTTTGGGAACATGTGGCAAACGTAATTGAAGCCATGAATGAAATTGCAGAAAGTCTGGACCTGGCAGGCTGAAAAAACGAGAAAAAGGATATTTCAATGTCACTTACTGGTAAAGGCTATTATATTTGGAAAGTAAAATTTTGCGAAAACGGCGACCCGGATCGCATTACAGCGCTGGCAAAACAAGCGAATTTATCCCATGTACTGGTAAAAGTCGCAGATGGCGCATTTCCATATAATATTGACAACGATACAGGCTATGATTACGCTCGAGCGGTTGTCAAAAAATTGCAGGCAGCGAATATTAGCGTCTGGGGCTGGCATTTTGTCTATGGGGGTTATCCAGACCAGGAAGGTGAAATTGCAGTAAGAAGGACCCTTGAGCTGGGTCTTAATGGCTTCGTTGTCGATGCAGAAAAGGATTATGAAGAACCTGCAAAAGCCCTTGCAGCAAGTCGTTATATGAACATTCTGAGAAGCAATCTCGGAAGCCTACCCATCGCCCTGAGCTCATTTAGATATCCTTCATACCATGCACGTTTCCCCTGGAAGAATTTCCTCGAGCGCTGTGATTACAACATGCCTCAGGTTTACTGGATCCATGCCCATAACAATGCTGGTGAACAACTCCAGCGATGTGTGAATGAATTCTCAAATTTACAACCCTTCAGACCCATCATCCCCACAGGGCCAACATATAAGGAGCACGGATGGGTGCCTACTGAGAGTGAAATTGTTGATTTCATGCAGATGGCAAAGCGATTAAACCTTCCGGGGGTCAACTTCTGGTATTGGGAAGGCTGCCGACGAGATACCCCCCAATTTTGGGAATTGGTAAAAAATTACCAGTATGACGCCTCTTCCCAACAAGCAAGTTTTCCTGAAACTTATGTGAACGCCTTAAATACCAGGAATCCAAACAGCGTCATCGACTTTTATGCCGACAATGCCATTCACATTCAAGCCAATGGCGCCGTTCAAGGGCGTGAATCCATCCTCCCCTTAATTGATTCCCTGATGAATCAACACCGCAATGTGACTTTTGCCCTGCTCAATCAGTCCCATGAAAATAATATTTACAGTTTTCAATGGCAAGCCCTGAATAATGAAGGTGCAAGAATTGAAGGGCGTAACACGGTCGGCCTCACAAATGGAAAGATCAATTTCCATTATGCGCACATCAAACCAGTTCAAATATAAATCTGGCTAATCGAGCTTATCCAACACATAAATCATGTCCTGGGGAATGGTCATCTCAAGGATTTCATCGCCTGATTTTACCTCGATGATCTCGTCACCCTTTTGCATACGATTGCAGCTTGGTGCATCCGTGACCCGTACAAGTCGGCTGGCTGCTTTCAAGAAATGAAGCACGCCGTTATGTGTTAGCAAGCCAAAGACCATGCCAATGACATTTTCCTTATCGCGCAATTTCCAGGTGATCACACCATAACCATAACGTCCCTGTGTTGGGAATTCGTCGGGAGCCATTCTTTTTGCTTTGCCATAGTTCGTAACTAAAAGCACTTCACCCCTTCGGGTTGCAACACCGGCACCAACCACAAAATCACTGCCGCGCAGTTTGATACCGCCAACGCCCGCTGCGACAAGCCCCATTGGGCGGACGTCCTCTTCACTAAAGCGGATCCCCATACCATTTCTTGTGGCAAGGATAACATCCTCCTCACCCTTGGTAAATAAAATTGTGCAAAGGGCATCGTCGTCGTTAATTTTTGTCAAGGTCAGTATATTAGCAGAAGGTCCTGGAAGGTCGCTCAAAAGCGAACGTTTAACCATGCCGAGTCTGCTGACGCTCATGAAATAGCCGTCATCTTCCTCTACTTCGGCCGGAATTGAAAACAAATTAATTAACAGGTGATTTTCTGTCAGCGGTGTGATCATCGGAATCGAAGCACCTTTTTCCGGTGACTCTGCCACGGGGATTGCATGGACGGATAGGGCAGCGGCTTCACCATTTTCAGCGACGACATAAATTGTCTGGTGGGTGGTCGTTCTCAAAATCAATTTTGGTGCATCCACCCCCCACTGCCTGAAGGATTTGTCCTCATCGGTTCGGGCAATTCGGTTATCCCGGGAAACCGCAACCCACACAGCCTTTTCAGGCATCACATCTACCGTGGTCACCAGGTCTACAGCTGTCTCGCCTTCATCCATCTGGATGATCTGGGTTCGCCTTGGGTCAGCATAACGTTCACGAACAGCTTTGAGTTCGTCAATGATTACACTGCGCATTCTCTTTGGGGACCTCAGCAGCGTTTGCAGTTGTTTGATCCTTTTGGTCACCTCTTTGTATTCATCTTCAAGTTTTCGGCGTTCCAGGGCAGCCAGACGGCGCAGAGGCATATCCAAAATCGCCTGAGCCTGGCTCTCATCCAAGTTGAATTTTCGCATCAAATTTGTTCGGGCAGTCTCCACCCGCTGCGACCGTCGGATTGTATCAATGACTTCATCCAAATTCTCAATCGCAATTAAATAGGCTTCAAGAATATGCTGGCGTTCTTGAGATTTGCGAAGTTCATACTCGCTTCGGCGTTTAACGACCTCCAAACGGTGATCAAGAAAAACCTTCAACGCCTGTTTAAGGCTCAGCTTATGAGGTTCCCCTTTGACCAAAGCCAGCATATTGATGCCAAAGGTGCCCTGCATTGTTGTCCGTTTGTAAAGGGTCTTCAAGATTGAATCCGGGTTTGCAGATTTATTCAACTCAATCACAATCCGCATCCCCTGTCGATCTGACTCATCTCGCAAGTCGCTCACGCCTTCAAGATCGCCATCACGGACAAATTCTGCAATTTTCTCAATTAAGGAGGATTTGTTCGTCATATAGGGAAGTTCAGTGACGATAATGCGCTTCTTTCCCCGATTCATTTCTTCCAACCGAACCCGGGCACGCATGCGAACGCGCCCCTTACCGCTGCCATATGATTGGGCAAGGGTTTCAGTACGGTCATCCGTTATGATCAACCCGCCTGTGGGAAAGTCGGGTCCTTTGATGTACTTCATCAGGTCTTCAACCCCAATATCATCAATTTTGGACCAATTTTCCAGCATCATCATCAGGGCATCGACGACTTCCCCCAGGTTGTGGGGCGGAATATTTGTCGCCATCGCCACAGCAATGCCCGAAGCACCGTTAATCAGCAAATTAGGCACGGAGGAGGGTAAAACTTCTGGTTCTTCCAGCGACCCGTCAAAGTTTTCGATAAAATCAACCGTATCCATTCCAAGCTGTTGAATGATATCCATTGAAAGGTCTGTCAGGCGAGCTTCAGTATAACGCATCGCAGCCGGCGGGTCACCATCCACACTGCCGAAGTTCCCCTGACCTTCCACCAGCATGTAGCGTTGGGAAAAATCCTGTGCAAGGCGCGCCATCGCATCGTAGACTGCCATATCACCATGTGGATGGTATTTACCTAAAACCTCACCCACAATCCTTGCAGACTTTTTATGTGGGGTATTGGGACGCAGTCCCATATCATACATCGCATAAAGGATCCTGCGCTGAACAGGCTTTAATCCATCCCGCGCATCTGGCAGCGCCCGCGCAACGATTACACTCATAGCGTAATCAAGATAAGATTGCTGCATCTCCTCATTGATGTTTATCGACCGAATAGTACCTAAGTCCATAATTTCTCCTCCTGTCTTATTGGATATCCTATCTGACAGGCGTCAAGATAAAAACGTTAAAGAACATATGTTTCATTGTAACACAAAAAATCCCGAGGAAACACCTCGGGATTTTTAATTTTAATTAAAGGCGATCAGATCAGTCATCGATCTCGATATCATCGTCATCATCGAATTCGTCAATCAGGATCTCGTCATCATCCTCGTCTTCGTCTTCCTCTTCATCATCAAAATCTTCAAGATCTAGATCCTCATCGTCGATGTCATCTAAATCTTCGTCATCGATGAGATAGTCTTCATCAATTTCATCCTCAAACAAATCCAGAACTCGCCCCTCAAGCATCTTGCCAGACGGTTGTTCGCCTGGGGTTTCATCAGAAAACTGCCCGGGCTCAAAGCCGGTACCGGCAGGAATGAGTTTACCAATCATGATGTTCTCTTTCAAGCCGTAGAGTGGGTCTGTTCGGGAAGCGACCGCTGCTGCAGATAAGACCTTGATCGTGTGCTGGAAGGATGACGCCGACAGGAATGAATCGGTTTCCAGGGCTGCTTTTGTGATACCAAGCAAGACTTCAATGTACCTCGCCGGCCTTTTACCCTGGGCAACAAGCTCTTCATTCACTCGTCTGATCTCAAGTCGGTTAACCAGGTCCTGCGGCAAATATTCAGAATCACCGGGTCGGATAACCTGAACCTTACCCAGCATCTTGTGAATAATCACTTCAAAATGTTTATCATTGATATTCTGACCCTGGGTTCGGTAAACCTTTTGAATTTCTTCCATCAAGTATTGCTGGCAGGCTTCACGTCCTTTGATCCGCAAAATAGTATGCGGATTTAAGGAACCTTCTGTAACAGGCTGACCAGCTTCGATCTTATCACCTTCCTGTACAATCAAGCGGGAAGTTGTCGGGATATCATATTCTTCAGATTCCTTAACTTCATAAGAAACGATCACCTGGTTGTCCTCAATTCGGACACGACCGCTGTGCTGCGCTTTGATAACGGCTTCATCCTGTGTTGCTATCACAGCCCCGTTTTCAACCTGATCTTCCTCTTTAACCTCGATGGTCCAGTCCTCAGGGATATCGTAGGCATCTGATACAATTTCACTCTGATCCACGCGAACAATCCGTTGATCGGTGTATTTCTCAGAATAAATCACATGGGCTGTGCCAGAAATTCTCGCGATGATCGCCTCACCTTTTGGTGCTTTTCGAGCTTCAAACAACTCCTCAACACGGGGGAGACCGGTCGTAATATCACCACCTGCAGCAACACCACCTGTGTGGAAGGTACGCAATGTCAACTGCGTACCAGGCTCACCAATGGATTGGGCTGCGATAATACCGGCAGTGGAACCCAACTTCACCATATCACCACGGCCGAGGTCAACGCCATAGCATTTGGCACAGATACCGTGAACCATTTCGCAGGTCAAAGGCGAGCGAACCTTGACAGCATCAACGCCAATATCAGTGACTTTCTTTACCATGTCATGGGTTAGCAAATCATCTTGTTCCATGATAATTTCACCCGTATTAGGATCAATTACCCGTTCAGCCAGAATGCGGCCGAAAATTCGTTCAGAAAAAGTCTGACCGGCGATATCTTGATCGGTGCGGATCCAAATACCTTCATTCGTACCGCAGTCTTCTTCATTCACAATAATGTCCTGGGCAACATCAACCAGTCGTCTTGTCAAATAACCAGCATCAGCCGTTCTCAAAGCGGTATCAGCCAGACCTTTACGGGCACCATGTGTTGAGATGAAGTACTCCAATGCCGTCAAGCCTTCACGGAAATTGGAGCGGATCGGCATGGGGATAATACGCCCAGCCGGATCTGCCATCAAACCGCGCATACCTGCAAGCTGTGCAATGGAGTTGAAACCACCCTTGCTGGCACCAGATTTCGCCATGGTTGCCAGGTCACCCGTTGGATCAAGTGAAACTTTCACAGCCGTTGCTACTTCATCTGTCGTGTCCTGCCAGATTTCAATCACTTTTTCATCACGCTCTTGCTCGGTCAACAAACCTCGACGGAAGTCGCGGTTGATCACATCGACAGAATCAAGGGCTTCTTGAATAATCACAGGTTTCTCTGGCGGCACTGTAATATCCGCCACAGCAATGGTTGCACCTGAGCGGGTTGCATACTTGAACCCAATCTCTTTAATGCGATCCGCAATCAAAACAGTTTCTTCCTGTCCGGTGACTTCGTAAATATCAGCGATCAGATCTTTAATTCCACCCTTATCCAGCTCGCCGTTATAGAACTGCATTCGTTCTGTCAGCGCATTATTAAAAATAGCACGGCCTACTGTCGTATCGATGACACGGACTTTGGGCTCTGCCGTTCGTTTATTATTTTCGTCATACCAGGTCTTTGCCTGGATTTTAATATGTGCATGGATATTGACCTGCCCCAGGTCATAAGCCATCACAACTTCATCAATGTCAGAGAATATACGCCCGTCACCTTTTTGTTCCTGGTCTATTTCCATTGTCAGGTAATAGACACCCAGAACCATATCCTTTGAAGGGCTGATGATGGGTTCGCCGCTGGCAGGTTTTAATAAGTTCTTGGTCGCCAGCATCAATTCACGTGCTTCGGTCACCGCTTTCTGAGAAAGTGGGACGTGAACAGCCATCTGGTCGCCATCAAAGTCCGCATTAAACGCGGTTGTGACCAGGGGGTGAAGCTGAATCGCACTACCTTCAATCAGAATTGGCTCAAAAGCCTGGATACCCAATCGATGCAGTGTCGGTGCACGGTTTAAGAGAACCGGGCGGTCTTTGATAACATCTTCAAGCGCCTCCCAAACCTCGGGGCGATTACGTTCAATTAATCGACGAGCACCTTTGATATTTGCCGCATATTCCTGTGCTACCAATCGTGAAATTACAAAGGGTCGATACAACTCCAAAGCCATTGACTTTGGCAAACCGCATTGATCCAATCGCAAATAAGGGCCAACAACGATCACGGACCGACCAGAATAATCCACGCGCTTTCCTAACAGGTTACGGCGGAAACGTCCTTTCTTACCTTTGAGCATGTCGGACAGGGAGCGTAATTCACGGCGTCCCCGTCTTGAAAGGGCTTTACCGCGCTGGGAGTTGTCAATCAATGAATCCACGGATTCCTGGAGCATACGCTTTTCATTGCGCACAATCACATCTGGTGCACCTAACTCAAGCAGTCGCTTCAAGCGGTTATTGCGGTTGATGACTCTGCGATAAAGGTCATTCAAATCCGAGGTCGCAAAACGGCCGCCGTCAAGTTGGACCATTGGGCGCAAATCCGGAGGAATGACCGGCAGTTCTGTGAGGATAATCCATTCAGGCTTGTTCCGTGAATTACGGAACGCTTCAACGATGCTCAAACGACGTGTCGCTTTTTTGCGTTTTTGTTTACTGCGTGTTGTTCGGATTTCTTCCCATAACTCCTCAGACATTGCATCTAAATCAATTCGTTTGAGGATATCATAAAATGCTTCCGCACCCATGTCGGCACGGAAAACCTGCCCCCAACGTGATTTCAACTCACGATAACGTGCTTCGCTGAGGAATGTGAAAGGTTCTAATTCATAAAGTTCGTCACGCAGTCGAGCGGACTCGGTTTGTGTTTCTTCTGCCTGGTCTTCAAGGGTATTGCGAAGCTCTTCCATCTTCAATTCAGCTGCTGCTTTGATCTCTTCTCGCTGAATTTTCAAGTGTTCAAGCTCGCGATCTCGTTGATCCTTTAGATCTGATTCAAGATCTTCAATCATTTCTTTGACAATTGTTTGAACTTCACTCAAGTGTGAAGAGCCAACTTCGATCCCTGCTTCAACAATCGTCATTTCTTTGTCAAGGACATTAAATTCAATCGGTTTGCGGATCTTCTTACCCATACGGGTTTGAATCTCACTCTCCAATCGCTGCCCTTCTTTAATAACAGGGTCAATCCGACTGCCTATTTGTTCGTCATAATTTTCCTTCAAAGAATCGCGCTGGGAATCAAGATCCTTTAATTGTCGGTCGCGGTTTTTTTTGACTTCAGCAATTTGGGCATTAACTTTCTCACCCAATTCTCTTTCAGATAAGCTGATTTCATCTTCAAGCCGTTTCAATGCTTTTTGCCGGGCATCCTCATCCACATAAGTGACGATATACTGCGCAAAATATAAAACCCGATCAAGATTCCGTCGGGAAATATCTAACATCAGACCTAAAAATGAAGGGATTCGACGAGTGTACCAGATGTGGGCGACGGGTGCAGCCAATGAAATATGCCCCATGCGTTCACGGCGAACCGATGAACGGGTTACTTCAACACCGCACTTGTCACAAACGATCCCCTTATAACGGGGGTTTTTATACTTGCCGCAGTAACACTGGTAATCACGTGTGGGGCCAAAAATTGCCTCATCAAATAGTCCATCTTTTTCAGGACGTAGTCGTCGATAATTAATTGTCTCAGGCTTTGTAACTTCGCCATAAGACCAGCTGCGAATAACCTCAGGAGATGCAAGACCAATCCGCAGTGCTTTTAAACCCTTTGTTTCCACTAGGAGCCTCCTGTTTTATGGAAAAAATTTATGCTTTTTACGTTAACGCGAGAAAAACCTTGAGAGAGCAAGAGCTTCTCAGGTATTTTCGATGTCTTTTGTAACAACTTTCATTTGCATGCAAACCGTAATTATAACAAATTTGTATATATTTTGTCAAATAACTCAAGGTGAGAATTCTACCACAATCAAGTACGAAAGTCTATAAACCAGCCCTGCTGTCATACTTGATCGGAATTTCCAGGTAAAAGATGCTTCCCCTTGCAAGCTGGCTCTCAAACCACACTTTCCCCCCATGTCTTTCAGCAATGGATTTGACAATTGCCAATCCCAAACCACTCCCTTTTGATTCTTGCCCTAAATTTACGCTGGGGCGTTTGAATTTCTCAAAAAGATGACGCTGGTCCAGGGGAGCAATCCCGATGCCGGTATCTTTGACTGCAAATACCACAGTATCTTCCTTTTTTCTAACAGATAAAGACACATCGCCGCCCATTTTTGTGAATTTAATTGCATTTTCTAAAAGGTTTTTTAGTGCCTGGGCAAGGAATGCCTCATCACCCTCAATTTCAACCGGGAAATCTGGTAATACGTGTTCCAGGTGAATGTTCTTTTGCCTGGCAAAAGGCTGCATGCTCTCGACGACGTTTTTTGCCATGCCCTGCGCCGAAATACGCTTAATTTCTAGTGTTTTCCCTGATTCCAAACGCCCAATATCAAGAAGGTTAATAACCAGTGTTTTCAGCTCCTCAACCCCATTGATGATATTGTTGATGTAAGCATCTTGCTGCTCATTCAAATTTCCTGTAAGCCGCAATAATTTTGCATACCCATGTATCAGTGTTAGCGGTGAACGCAGTTCATGGGAGACTGTTGTCACAAATTCTGACCCGAGCTTCTCTCGCTTTTTCGCGCTGCGAATATCTTTAAATATCACCACTTTACCCTGCTGCTGACCCGCAAGATCAACCGATGAAATTTCCAACTTATAAACGCCGTTATCTGCCAATCTGAATTCTCGAGCGTCATTACCCCGGTTTTCACCTGCCATTATTGCTTCAGACAACAGCCTGTCACTTATCAAGGATGTGATAGGCGCATTAAGCAGAGTGATATGTTCCAGATCAAGCATCAGCCGAGCAGCGTGATTGTGGTAAACAACCTGGTTTTCTCCATTCAAAAGGAGGATGCCATCCGTCAGGTTGTCCAATATCGCTTCTAAATGAGTCTTCAGCGTGACCGCATTATCAAAGGAGATTCCCTTCGCAATGATTGCTGCTGCCTTGCTGGATAATGAATGGAAGAAGTCAATATCCTCAGCAGTAAAAGACTTCTTTTTGTGATATGCCACCCAAAATACACCTTGATCGTCTCCCTGCCATGACATTGGCAGCCCAATTATCGCTAAAGGATAAGATAGGCTTTTGTTGAATGTCAATCGCTTGCCAATTTGAGAATCCCGCAAAACCAGTTCGCCCTGTGAACGCACAATTGCCGCGACTTCTTTGTCAAGGTGGCTGTAGGTATCCGTTTGAGAACCGGCGTAGAATCCCTCCTTGCCAACCGCCACCCCATCATTGAGAAGCAGTCGAACAGAAGATATCCCACGGCTGAGGGCAGATTGCATAATCGCTTGTAGTGAATCATGGAGATTATTCTGGAAGGACATCTTTTCGTTTAACGTCAATAAATCTTCATGTTTTTTCATTCGATTGCCAAGCGTTCCGGTCATCAGGTAAAAACGTTCAAATAATTGTGTAACTTCACCCTTTGATTTTGGCTCAGTAAACTGAATTTCAAAACGGCCATCAGAAAGTTTTTTCATTTCCTCAGAAATTAAACGAATGTCCTTAAGAACGGGCGTCCATGTATATAACGCAGCAAAAAGAAGGACGAGCAAAATACCGATTCCAGTCAATAAAACCGGTAAAGATTGCTGCCAGGCAGCCTGGTAAATGACGGATGCAGGAATTTGTGTGAATACAGCCCATGCTGTACCTTCAATCGGCGCATAATACTTCATCAATGGCTCGCCTTCCGGAGATCCTGTCTCATAAAAGGTCGGCGTTGCAAAGGATTCTTCAGGTAAATCTCCGTAAAGAGAGTCAGGATCCAGTTCAAACAGGATCTCTCCTGAACGTGTCAGGATCTGTCCATCGGCATCAAATTTCTTAAGTGAAGTAAATGCTGACAAAAATGCTCTGGCATAAGGGTTCTGATTAATATTTGTTTGCCCCAACAGTACCCGCACCATCCCATCAGAAGCTTGGGGAAGGAACTCGAAAAAGTTCAGTTCGGCATCCAGCCTTCCAGAACGGGCCGCCACCTTCACGAAATCATCGCTGTCAGTAAAAACTGCATCAGGTATCTCGATTGGCTCGACATCCCCTGAACCTGGATAGGCTGAGATAATTTCTCCATCAGGTGAAAGAATTATGAGACGATCGAAGAAAGACTCCTCTTCAATTTTCTTAGAAAGCAGCTGCTGGAAATCAGGACCTGCCCCACCAGTTGATTGGACGGCATTACCAATTTCATCCAGGGTCAGAAAACCTGTATCAACGAAGGTTGTCCAGGCATCAGCACCAACTTCAGAGACATTCACCAACTTACCTACCAGATCACTTCGTGAAGAATTGACGTTCACATGCCAAACTGCCCCAACAAAGAGGATCAGAATTCCCAGCATGATAGGGACCGTAATCAGTAAAAATCGGCTTTTTACACTTTTTTCACTCGGTGACGGCATTAAGGCTGCAGGGCTTACCCATTTGTTCGGGAAAAGGGCTCGCAAGATGATACAAATAAGGCTGCCGGAAAACAGCATCCCACCATAGGATATCAATATCGCCGGCATCCTCGCCAAAACAATCGCAATCCTGAAGGGATAGTCACCAGAACTTATGAAAATCTGGGTCAGAAAGATCAGCGGCGTCGTCATAATCAAGGCTAAAAAAGCAGAGATAATTGGAATTCGTAAATAGCGGTAAAAAGCAGTATGATAATTCTGGCGAACCCCCCAGGTATAGAACAATGCAAAACTGATGAAAATCAAGGGTGTAAAAATATGGTGCGTTTCTAAATAGGCATATAAAAGCCCCGAAACACCTGCTATCAAACTCGCTGGAATGAAACCGATAATGCCGCCAGCAGCAAGCCAGGGAACGGCAGCAAAAAACATGATATGAAAAGTTTTTCCCTGGTTGAAAACATTTCCTGAGTTAATTTCCAGCGGGATACCAATAAATGGCGTGAATACCAGAACCAATACGCTCAAAATCGCCATCCAGATTAAAGACTCCCGTCTTATTTTTGCCCCCTTTTCCCTCAAGCGAATAATGAAAAACACAATTAACCCAAACAGGATCACCCATGCAACTAAGGCAATGGGGTCCTTTGGGAGGTCAATCGTATATTCCGGCATGAGTGGCGCAAAGATATCTGACATTTTTTTGATTTATATAGGTTAATTTATTATAGCATTATCCGGACTCAGCGACATATAAATTCAGATAAAACAGGGTCTTTTAATGCGATTTACTTATGACCGATCAGCTTGGTTCCGTTTACCTGGGGAATCTCAATATATGTGCAAGATAAATTTTTCCCTATCTTGATGACGGGCATGTGGGATCAAAAGCAATTTATATACTTCATTCGGATCACGATCACTGTTCTTGCCAATAATCACAGATCCGTCACCGGTTGTATTCCACAGGGTTGCAAAGGTATCACATACGATAGATCAATGCCTTCGCTGTTTCGAAGACCTGGCAAATATTCAAATTATCCGAATCGATGATGTAAGCATCCTCAGCAGGTTTTAAGGGCGCAATTTCACGATTTGAATCAATCTTATCTCGGTTTTTCAAAGACGCTAACACAGCGTTGAAATCAGGCGTCTCTCCCCTTTCGAGCATTTCCTGGTATCGACGATGTGCTCTGACCTCTAAAGATGCGTCAAGGTAAATTTTCAAGTCCGCATCCGGAATGACGACGGTACCGATGTCCCTGCCAACCATCACGACATTGTTCTCCTGGGCAATCCGGCGCTGCTGCTCGGTCATCGCATCCCTGACTGCACGCTGTGTAGAAACGGGTGAGACCCAGGCATTTACGTCATCCTGGCGAATTTCCCAGGTGACATCTTCGTCATCAAGCAGCACATCCACATCGCGACCGTCATCGATCGAGGGGGGTCGAACATCGATACGAACTTTCCGTGCAAGCTCACCAATAGCAGATTCATCGTCAAGACTTAATCCCGCCTTGATCACAGCCAGGGTGACTGCACGGTACATCACACCTGTATCAAGATATAAATAGCCAAGGGCTTCTGCCAGTAAAGATCCCAGGGTTGATTTCCCCGAACCTGCTGTGCCGTCAATTGCAATTGTTTTTGGTAATCCCATGCGTAAATAATTCCAATCCTGTCTGATACGATTATTGTGCAAATTGCTCATCTGGCATCAAATCTGTTCTTACCCAGAAGATAATTTCCCTGGTTGTTTCCGGGGTGTCTCGGGTCATCAACCAGCTTAGATACTGAAAAGGCGTCATTCCCTGCCAATTCGGGGTCTGTGACCAAACCAGGTCCTGACCGCGATATGAGTTTGAAATTTCAGGCTGAGTTAGTATGTCTGAAATCAAAATTCCCGGCTGCGAGGAAGGCGGCACATAAGGCACAAAAACCACATTCTCGTAATCCCGCAAGACCCAGCGCATCCCAGGCGTATCGAAGTCAGCCACAGCGATTTCAATAGGCATTGTCGTTCTTTTATTCCATTCCAAAACCCGATCAAGGGATACCTTTAACCACTGGGTCGATAAACTGGATTCTTGTGGGTGCCATAATTCATGGGTCCTTTCCAGGCTGATGCTGGTCGTTCTGACCGTTAGTGAAAGCATCCCCAGAAGAACCACGACGGAAAGGCCCATCAATAATCCGGGTAACGCCACATCTTCTGACCAGCCATAGGTCACCAGCAGCACCAAAGCAATCATCAAAACAAACCCGCCTGCAAGCGCGATGAAGGTTGTCAAACGCGCCTCCTGGTTGATCGTTGGACTAACCAGTGACCGCATTGCCAAAAGGGTGAATGCAAACACAATCACAACCATTACGGAAGTGATGATCATCACAAATTGATTTTCCTCAGGCCAACGCCACACAGCAGCAATCACCCTGGCAGATAAGGTCCAGAGCGGTAAGCTTACCCAAATGATATCCGTAGGGCTTGCGTTCGGGTAAAGGAGCAGGTAAATAAAGCCGGCCAGTGCTGTGATCAACAGGAATATATCAGGTTTACTGCGCTTGATGAGCCCCTGTATGCCGCCCCAGAGCCCAAAGATAACCGCAGGCAGGCTGTATGCAGCAAGCGCAAGTGGTTTCAAGACAAAGGGTTCGATGTAAGGCATTCCAAATCCACGAACAAAATCAACAGCACCTGAAAACACCCCGCTTAAGCCCTCGGTCGCCAGGGAAAACCCCGTGGCAACCAGCACGATTGTCAATCCAAAGGCGATCAAGAACTTTAGGCGATCATCCTTGTGTTTGAAAAATTCGCCAAAAAATCCCTCAAAAGGTATTTGCAGAACCGCTTTTGCAGTTAATAAACTGAGCCCGACCAAAACAATGCCTGTCCAAAATCCCGAACCACCCATTAAAGCCAGGGCAAACGATACACCAGAAAGTATGGGTTTCTTTTGATTGATCAATCCAAGTGTCAAAAGCAGCAGCACAAAGGCGATCATCGGTGAGCCGATCATACGAGAAAGCCCAACCATCTCAGGCGATAAAGCCAGGATGAAAGACAGGATGTTTGCAGGCAAATTGCCAATGTAATTTCGAAAAAGAAACGGGACAAAAACGATTAATGCACCAAACAGCGCCGGCCAAAACCGAGCCAAAAAATTACCTGTGTGCAGCAGGAAAAAATCAATCCCGGTCAAACCCACGTAGGTCATGTGTCCACCAAAAATTGTCTCCGTTTTTTGCCCGACAGCCAACGCTTGCAGTGCAATACTTGCTTCCATATCCGTTAAAGGCATTGCCCCCAATCGGAGCAACCTGAGCACAATGGCAGTTATAAAAGCGCCTGATAAAACCAGCTTGTGAAAAATGGGTTTGTTTTCAAACTTCATAAAGATTTTCCATGATGCCAACTCAGCATAAAAATTTTCAATAAATCGTCGTTAATGGGCTTCGCCGGTAAAACACATCCACGGGAAGTGCGAACAAATATCTCAATCACCGACATCCATAATAATGTCACTTGCTATTATACTTGCCAAAACCCTTCAGGCGTCTCAATTTCCAGTTTAAATAATATTGGCGGTCAGCCCATCCCATTATCTAAAATATAAATCAATTGGCAGGCGCTTCCAACACCTGGTAAATGGTTGTCTCCCCAACCTGATAAACCTGCTGCCAAAACTGGCCTTCATAAGCGTCAAATTTATCCAAACCCGGACCCGGGTAAAAGATTTTTTCCAATTGACCCACAACGACATACTTGACATCATACTTATTGATGAGTTCGACGGCATGACCAATGTCCTCAGTCAGGTAAAAGGCATTGACTGAATCGACGCGCTCTTGCACAATGTTACTTTTCAAAATCGCGCGCTGCTGCCGTTGATGCCAGTTCCAGCCAACAACCCCTGGCAAACCTGTGTAGATCGTATATCGGTTTCCCCAGCGATATTCATAAGCCTGCCCCTCGAGAATCACCGGTGAACCCTGGATATTTTCTTGCATCCAGCGGATCGCCTGGTAATCTTCACTTAAAGTCATTTGGGCACCCAGGTCATAATATGTCGCATATTCCATATATGCCATACCGTCTAAAGTATGCGGCGCATCCAAAGCCATGCGGTCCTGAATTTTATCCATAGTCCCCATCACAGTAAACAAAGCCGCCCCTGCCAGCAGCATATATAACATCGCTTGCCACAAAAATGCCAGGTGCTCACGCCAATAACGCAGTGATTTCAGAACCCACCCCAAACACACACCTGCTGATAAGGCAAACATCACCCATGCCTGCAAATAGAATTTGAAGACCGTGTTCATCCGCCCAATATCACCGGGAAGATAGATCAATTCAACGACAAGCGTAAGCGTGACAGCAGTTCCAATTAGGAACAACAAAAAGCGCATGCCATCCGAGCGTCCCGGTCTTAGCATCAAAATGACTGCCCATAAACCCAGTGGGACAGCCACCAAGCCAACAACCACACCGGATACCAAGAAAATAAGCAATAATATTGCCAGCGAGATCAATCCCGATAATAACCATGGTTTATAAGGTTCAAGACGAGCTAATGCTGAACGTGGCGTGGTCTTCATCCAATGGTAGCTTTCCCAGGCCATCCAGCTGATGATGATAAACAGGAATAATCCCCAATGGATGAAATACGACTTCAGCGGGGTTCGATCTCCCTGCCAGAATTCAATTTGTGTATAGCCCTGCCCAAACCAGTATGCAAAAGGCTGATAGAACAATAATGCCATCCCAACCAGCAAGAAAACAGCCCCAAGAGCAACAACAGCCTTTTCCGCAAAACCCGCCCTCTTAAATGTTAGCTTCAACCTTGGCTGGTAATTCTTAAAAACGCTGTAAAGCAATGCCAGGGAAGCCAATACAATATAGGTGTAAAAATCCCAGGTGTTGGTCGGTCTCAAAGCGCCAATCACAATTGCACCCAAGATGAAACCAATGGCACGCCCTAGCCATTTAAATTTACCGTCAGCTTCACCCCAGCGGCCTTTACTCAACACCACTGAAAGACTCCAGCTGATCACAAATAGGGTAATCGGAAAGGCAATCAGGTGTGCGTGAAGATCACCGTAAATAAATGTAAAATACGGGAATTCTGTAATGGGATCACCCGGGATGACCCTGCTGGGAAACCAGTACCAATCGCCCGGGTAGAAGGGCATGGGTGTCCCCTGCAAAAACTGGAAGAATCCCTGGAAAGCCCAGCTAACCCGCTGACCAAAACCCGCTTCATCAATCAGTGCGCCGCCTGAAGCGATCCGTTGAAAACCGGTAATGATCAAATCAATTGTGCCCAAATTCCCTAAAAAAGCCAGCAGGATTGCAGAACCCAAACCCACCCAAAATGCTGTCGGGAAGAACCTTTTCTTATCCTTTTCACCACCCGATACAGCGCTAAAGGCTGGAATGCCTTTAAAGAGATTCCATCCAACAGAAAAAGCGCTCAAAATCAGAATACTGTACCAGATTGGGAGGACGATGTTATAAGCAACTGCAGGCACGATCCCTAATAATTTGATTGGAACCCCAAGGATCACAAAACCAAAATAATAATAATTGATATACCCACCTGCAAACCAAGGATCATAAGGCGGAAAGCTTGTGCTTTTGAGCACAGCGTTCAGGTAGGAGAAGTCCATAGGCTTCTCGCCACCCTTGAATGGATGCCACAAGTCCGGATTACCCAGGCGCACCAGGATGAAGAAGACAAAGGCGATCAATGCAAGGATTTCAACAATTAAGAAATATCGCCAATTTTCCTTTAGTTCACGCCAAAGCATTTGCCTCTGCATCAAGATGAAGAGCAAGGAAATGATGATCATTCCTAACAAGACAAACACAATCGTTGTAACAGAGAAGGGCACACCGAAAGAACCCAGAATCCATACTGCAAATGCCAGGATCAACAATCCAGCCAGTTTGGATAAGGGGTATCCCCTGTCTGCCAAACCTGGCAAAGCCATCCGGATGATCGGGTATGCAACCAAACCGAGGAAGCTTACCAGGCAGTAAAAAGCGGCACCCGCCAAAAATTCTGATGAATTAATCAACCGATCTCGATCAAATAATGCTGACCAGGTGCCCCCTTCTCGCTGACTTTGAAGGCGGTCTTCTGGGAGCATCAGGTTAAACCGAGGTTCATAAAGTCCTTCAGGATCAGGTCCTTTATAATTTGCCGCTTCCCCTGGCGTAAAATAGACTACCTTACTCAAATCCACTGACCGCAGTATTTCTCGCAACTGGATAGGGTCATAGTCTTTTGATTTCTTGAAAATTAGAACCTTCGGATGATCATAAACGGTGAAAGCTTCTTCAGCAAATTGTGTATTAAATTCCAGGGGACCAATACTGGGATGAGAGGTAAAGGTCTGAACCAGCTCAAAGCCAAGTGTCCCTTCGAACATACCGGGCTCTGCAACAGAATAACACCATTCAACATCTTCTTCCTGCGGACAGCCTAAAAGGTTGCGGTAATAGGCTGTCGTCAATAAATACCTTTCAGGCACCCGTGTTGTTGTTCCCCATTGACGGCTGGAGCTTATAAAGATGTAGTCTGCCAGGTCTAGATTGGTTTCAAATCTCTCAAGTTTAACCTGATCGTCCGCCCAATACATTTCAAAATTCAAATCACCGCGATAGATACCGCCGCTTTCACTGTAGGGGTTAAACCCGTCAACGGGGTAAGGAACAGCGTCATCCCAGCTGCTTTCATGCACCGGCACCGGTGCCTGGGGAACCAGCCTAACACCCTCTTTATCCGTGGTCATGGTAACCGTCAGTGTTTGTCCAGCTTTTACACCAAGCGGTTGATCCAATTCAAATGTGTAAGCTTTTCCACGCAAATCATCCCCGGGCTCAAATGTGGCATGAAGGACGGAGAAACGCGAAACACCGCCCTGATCAACAAGCGTCAGGCTGAGGTTCAGCGTTTTTTCACCCGTTTTTCCGGATTGGTCAACCAAATAAGGTGTGGTGACAGCAGTTATTTGGCCATCCTGGACAAGCTGAACACTCATGGTGTAGGGGTTGTCCTTGCGAACGCCTTGTTGAATGCGGGGTAAGGGGTTTTTAATAGTTTGTCCATCCAAGGTCACGATGATCATGGATGGTGAACCATTCAAGAGAAAAGTCGCTTCGCCTTCAAGCTCGTCCAAAGAAAAATAATACAGATTCCCTTCTGACAGTGTTATTGGACGATCTAAAACAAATTCATAAGATGCGCCGCGCCAATCACCCTCTGTTGCCCCGAAACCATCCTGGATGCGAGCACTTCCCAGTACTTCCTCAGGGGCATCAGCAGAAACAATCGTAAGCAATAGTGTCTTCTGCTCTGGAATCTGCGATTGATCTAAAATATACGGGAAGCTCAAGCTGTGCAGGCTGCCATTTGCAACAGCGTAAAATGGCATGCGAAAGCTTTCGCCCGGGCTAAAGATGTCCCCTGCGCGGTAAGGCAAGGGCTGCTGAAAATCCCCGGTTTCTGTTTGCAGCTCAAGTGTCAATGCCCCTGGAATATTCTGATAAATCCAGCGGCTGGCAGCAACACGGGTATGCGGCCGTGTGTAAATACGAGAAAAAGCAAACGCCCAGCTGGCGGTGCTCACAAGGACAAAAATTGTCAGAATGATGGCTGCTGCACGAAGAATTTTCGGTTTGATCCTTATCGAACCGAGCTTGAAGCTTTTCTTTATAGTGATAAGCTCAACCAGTCCCCATCCGGCAAATAATGCCAGGGATGGATAAATCAAAACCTGGTAGCGCATAGACCGCACCCACGAGAAGGATTGCCAGGCAAAGTACAAACCTGTAAAAACCCACAGAGGCAGGTGCGTGGTCCAATTCTTTTTTCTCAGAATAGCCAATCCCATTCCCAGGAACGCCAAAGTTGCAAGAATTCCCAGGGGCCAACCAAGACCCCAGGCAGCCATATTCTCCCAAGAAAAAGTAATTGGCCGACGCGCCCATTGCAATGCCGGTGGAAAATCAACTTGCCCTGAAGCCTGGGAACGTAAATTTTGAATGCTGAGCCACCAGTTCTCGTCAATGCCGAAATTGAGAAAGCCCGGCCCATTAAATGCGTAGGGCTGTCCAATACGGAAGACAACAAAACTAAGTACGGCTGCCAGTGCAAGGTTGCGAATTATCGGGAGAATTTCCCTGTCCCGCTCAACTGGATCCTTCTTAAAGTAACGAATTGCCTCAACCAAAGGCAAGACCATCGCCACCACAACAGCGTTGATCTTTGAAGCTGTCGCTGCACCCAGGGCAATGCCAAATAAAATGTACGGTGCTAAATCCTTAATGAGCATCCCAAAACTTCCTGAGCTTACCTCTTGACGATCAGTATCATCATTTGAGTCAACCTCAGCCTGATCCTCCACGCCAACAGGATGCTTGCGTTCCAAAACAGGTCGACGCTTGAGCGCCCAAACACCTGCATAAATTGCCAGGAATGTGAATGTATTGGTAATCGTATCCACCGTCATATAATGGGAAAGTTGGATTGGCAATACAGCCGTGGCATAAAATACTGCACCGAGCAAGCCCACCCACCGGTTATATAATTTTTTCCCGATAGCAAACACCAGCAAAATCGTTAGCACATCAAATATTGCGGAGACATGACGGCCAACAATCGTAATTGCGTGGTAATCCGTTTTTCCCAGGGCTTCCCCAATGTATCGGATGATAAAAATTGGCAATGTCCCATAAACAAAGAAGGTATGCCCACGATTTGCAGGGTTTAGGCTGGACGTTTCCGTGTTGAAATATTCTGAAGCATTGTTGACCGGTGAAATTGCAGATTGCACCAAACTAAGAAATCGCTCATCAGGGTGCATATGCTGGTTTTCATCCCAATTAACACCTACCAGGCGTAAATGAGCCCCTACAGCAAGTGTCATGAGCAAGGCAACCAGGATAAAGATATTGCCCCATTGCAGCGCTTTATTCCGAGCCGATTTTTGACGATTAATTGTCATTGGCTCCCGTTCCCTGTGTTGGTGGCACAAAAAAGATCATGAAATCCTTATTCTCAACGTCCGAATCGTGTTTCCACAAAGCCCCCTGGGGATATGTATCTTCGAGTAATTCGATGTTTTCTGTATCGTACATGTTCACAAAAAACATTTTTGCCCGAGGGTCATCCTGTGTTGCGGGAATTTGCTCCGGAAATATTGCAAAGTCCCTGCCAGCCTGCCCTGCATTGATCGCCACCAATCGCGAATCCACCCAATGGGGATACCCAACGAGGTAGGTGGTCTCCGGCGAACCGATGGATTCAATGAAGAACCTGGCAGCATCGCCAATCTCCGTAGTATTCCAGCTGGATGCCCTGTAGATCTGATAGTACTGGTTAAAGACAAGATCATAGTTATTCAAGCCAGACCACAAGACCAAAACTCCAAGAATAGCAGCGGGAGCAATTTTTGCAAACGTCCCTGAAAATCGCGCACGAAATGTGCGAATGTACGTTTCAAGGGATAATCCAATAACCACAAAAACCGGCACCACAGCACCCGCTGTCCGGTTTAAGCTTGGGTTCTCCCCTGGGTATGCCAGGGATAAGATGGACGGCATCATCATTATCGGGATTGAAACCAGCAAGAATAAATCAACCCACCGGCGTTTGCGGATGTAACGGACCAGCAAACCAACAATACCTGAAAAATATAACGCGCCAGAGACAAGCTCAAGTGCAGGCCTTCCGGGAATAGAATGCGCCCAGATCACACCGTTATCCCAAAAGAACATGATGCTTGCTTTCCAAAAATTCTCCAAGAAGATCAATACAGGTGCTTTTTGAAATCCTGCTTCCATGCCTGTCAGCCTTGAGAAAGCGCGATAAGCAAACAGATCCGGATTCGCCAGCCAGTAACGCAGCAATGGAACAAACACAACCAGTGAAACCAGTGTGATCAGTGCTAAAGCGAAAATTACTTGTAAGCGCTTGTTCTCAGCGGGTTTATGAATAAGAAAAATGATTGTTGCCAGAACAACAAAGATCGGCACAATTCTGAAAGGGGTATATCCGTACAAACCCAGGCCAAGAAACAGTCCTGTCAGCAAAATATCCTTAACATCTTGCCGGCGAAAACCACGAACCATAAAATACATGACCGGGGCAACAAACAGGGGATAATAGGGAATACGCAGTGCTAATCTTGTGAACAAAAGAGGCCAATAAGCCATCCCTGCAAATAATGCCGCCCCTAAACCCACCCATTTATTCCCAACCTCTTTGCCAAGCAAGTAAATGAAAAAAAGCGTTAGCAAATTCGCAAAGACAGCGACGATTTTCAGATTCAAAAATGAAACTTCCAGGTTGAAGACCGCCATAAACATGGCTGTCAGGTAAAAGTGTATCGGTTCCCTGCCGGTATTTCGCGGGAAATAAACCGCCCTGCTCCCATTAAGAATATCGTTGATATCCAGTAATTTTTCTGCCTGGTCTGAAACCATCTCCGGCGGAACAGAATCAAGGCGATAAAAATTGAAGAACAGGATAATCGCGATCACCCCCAGGACGATGATCGTCCAGCGGGAGATACGAATATGCCAATTCTCCGCTTTGATCCAGCGGAGAATGTTTTTACGCAGCTGAGCTTCCTTTTTATTCATTTTCCCAAAAGAAAGGAAAACAAAAACGATCGAAAGCAGCCACAAAGAAGTGTTCAGCAAGCCAAAGTTTCCGCTGCCAAATAAAACGAATGCAAGAATTGCCAGAAGAAGGCCAATCAAGAAAAAATCAAGCCTGAAGGCTGTGCTCATCGGCTCATCCTGGTCAGGTTTGAGATCGGGTAATCGCCATTCTCGACGTAAAATGGATGCCAGTAAACATCCCCCAGCCGCTAAATACAAGACAATCCCGGGCCATGGCGTTCGTCCAGGCGAAGGTTCAAATGTTAGTTGAGCCATTAATCCAAGGATCAAAGACACCAGGCTCAACCATGGAAAAGCTGGTATGTTTGTGATTGTTCCTGGAGCTTCTATTTTTTCTTTTTCAACCGGGTCATGCGTCCAGAATTTTATTTTTTCAACAAAATAATCCCAAACGCTTTCCTGATTTTGATTTTCCGGTTCATGTTGATGGTTCATAAAATTTTCCGGCATGGTGAAAACTGCATTTCATTGAACACTTATAAAATAATAGTTTATTTGGAAATGATACTTCAGCCTCGCCCCGCTGACAACCTTTTACGGCATTTACACGCTTTCAGCATAAAGGTAGCCAATATCATCATGGACAAAATTATCATGACAATACACCCTGTAACCGTGCCGCTCAAGGAGTGATACCAGATGATCGTGATGGTGACCATCAATATCATGGTATTCCATAATGATCCTCTTAATTTTATTGAACACCTCAGAAGAAGCACCGGAGAGGATTTCGTATTCTGCTCCCTCACAATCAAGTTTCAGTAGGTCAAGCTTGTCGATCGCATGCGCTTCAAAAACCTGTGACAGCGTCAGTGCCCTAACCTTTATCACACTTTTTTCGTTTATGGCTGAGTGTATTTCTTTACTGGTGATCTGCAGTGGTTCACCGCGGACGTTATCCAGGTGCAAAACCCCAGCCTGACTCCATATCGCTGCCTGA
>LDZU01000029.1_pt1 | contig 30681 bp, 23 predicted proteins | sample 615531 | NCBI WGS metagenome assembly LDZU01 (sample SAMN03408293, study PRJNA278302) | terrestrial metagenome | isolation source: oil reservoir sample SB2 | place: USA: Alaska, North Slope, Schrader Bluff formation | collected 2011-09 | reverse complement strand
AAAGTTGCGCGTTTGACCAGCGTAGTCCCACTGGTGAGAGTTCCAAGCGACCAGTATCACCTGATGGCGAGGGTGCTGGATGCAGGGGCAATGGGCATCATGATCCCACGTGTTGAAACAAAAGAACAGGTGGAAAGGATCGTTGAATATACCCATTATCCTCCGGTCGGTTCGCGCGGTCTTTCCGTCACCAAAGGGCACAACAACTTTTTACCGCAGGATGTATGGGAATTCACGGAACAAGCCAATCGAGAGAACATGATCATCCTGCAGATTGAGCGAAAGAAAGCCGTTGAAGATATCGAAGAACTGGTCTCGGTGGAAGGTGTGGATGCAGTGGTGCTTGGTCCGGTGGATCTCGGATTGAGCATGGGAATCCATGCCAAGGATAATCTCGCAGCTCTCGAACCCTATATCCAGCAGGTACTGGATGCCTCCCTCAAACACAATGTACCGTGTGGTATTCATATCGGAAACCTGGATTGGCTGATCGAATGGAACAAACGCGGCATGAAGATCCTCGCCTATTCTAACGATATTGCATTCCTGAAAAGCGGTGCCAGTGCAGGTATCAGCAAACTACGCGTAGCAGCCCAAGAAAACGCAGCTTAATGAAGCATTCCGCTCACAAGAAAAGGAGATTGTTATTATGGAAAAAATCTTGATCAAAAATGGATTGATCGTGACCATGAACCCACAGGGCGATGTGATTCGCAATGGATCCATTTATATTGAAAACGACATTATCAAAGAGATCGGACCTGATACTGATATCTCTAATAAACCTGGGGCAAAAGAAATTGATGCCCATGATAAGCTCATCATCCCCGGCATGGTAAGCTGCCACAACCACCTGTACAGTGCAGTAGTGCGAAGCATACCGTATTCCGGGTTCGAATCTCCTGACTTCTCTTTCGTATCTTGGATGGATCGCTTCTGGCTGCCGCTGTTGGAAGACCGGGTGGACCAGGAAGTGATGTACGCTGGAACGCGTGCCAATGTACTCGATCATCTGCGCAGCGGTATCACAACCACTACCGATACAGCGGAAGGTTCTTACGCGCTGCCGGGTGCGCTGGATGCTGTTGACCAGGCTTGTATGGAAACTGGCATTCGAGCCGTTCTATCCTTTGAAACCACCGGTCGCATCAGCGAAGAAAATGCTGCCATGGGGTTGCAGGAAAATATCAATTTCATTAAAAAGGCAAGGGCACGTGAGTACGACCGCATTACCGGCAGAATCGGCGTGCACACTACCTACACCTGCCCAACCGAACTGCTCCAAGAAGTAAAGAAGAGCGCCGATGAATTGAACGCCGGTTATATGATGCATCATCTCGACGATCGCTATCACCACTTTGACACCTGTTTGCGCTTTGGAAAACGCCCCACCCGCTATCTGGCGGATATAGGCTTCCTGAGCCCAAATCTGATCCTGTTCCACTGCAGCTATATTGACCAGTGGCAGGACCCCCAGATTTTCAAAGAATATGATGTCAAAGTAGCGCACAATGCGGAGTCGAATGCAATCTTCAGCTTCTGGCCGGATATGCTGCATTTGATCAGGGAAGGAGTAACCGTTGGGTTAGGAACAGATGGGCAAACCTTTAACTATTTTGAGGTGATGCGCACTGCCCAAATGATCCACCGTATTAAATACGAGAATCCTGAACTGATGAAAGATGATCAGGTACTGCGAATGGCAACCATCGAAGCAGCCAAAGTACTGCAGATGGAAAAGAAGATCGGATCTCTAGAAGTTGGGAAGAAAGCAGACGTCGTCCTGCTAAATGATCGTTCCAGCGTTCCCATCTTTGATGTGAACGCGATCAATTATATCGTGAATACCTGTGAACGTACCGACGTGAATACCGTCCTTGTAGATGGTGAGATCCTTTTGCAGGATGGCAAGTTCACCAAGGTTGATGAGAAAGAAGTTTACGCCAAATCAAAAGAACAGGCGATCAAATTGTGGAAGAAAAACGATTGGCCGCTTCCATAAAAATTCTATGAAGAGAAACCAAGACCAAAGGTAGGAGGTGTAAAGGAAGAGACAAGAATAAGAATTGTGCAAATCGAAGATTAAAAATTTCGGAGGAGTATAAAACATGAAACGGCTGTATAAGATTTTAATTGGGTTATTGGTACTATCACTCATGCTGGCTGCATGCGCAACAGGGTCCACTGAAGAGCCAGCAGTTGTAGAAGAGCCAGCAGAAGCGGAGGTTGTTGAAGAGGAAGTAATGGAGGAAGTCGAAGAAGTTGAACCTCTCAAAATAGCGCTGGTACCTGCCGGACGCATCGGGCTGGAAGGATTCATGTACCTGGCTGGCGAGGGCTACAAACAAGCTTCCGCAGAATTCGGCTTTGAGGAAAGGATTCTCGAGAGTGAAGTAGCTGAAGAATGGGAACGCAATGTTCGCACCGCTGCGCAGGAAGGTTACGACCTAGTCATTGGTGTAGGCTCAACCATGCAGGATGCCGTAGCCAATGTGGCACCAGATTTTCCCGACACCCATTTCGCGCTGGTTGATTCCTACACCGGTGGAGATAATGTGGTTGGTTTGATTTCGCAGGAACAGGAAGGCACTTTCTTAGCTGGTGCATTAGCTGCCATGATGACAACCGATACTACCCTTGAGAACATGAATGACAAAAAGGTAATCGGGTTTGTCGGTGGCATGGATGTTCCTTCTGTAGCACGCTTCCTTTCTGGTCTACAGCAAGGCGTCGCATACATCGATCCAGAAGTTGAAGTAGTGGTTGCTTATGTTGGCTCATTCCGCGACCCTGCCAAAGCCAAAGAATTGGCGCTCGCCATGATCGAGAACCAGGACGTAGACATCGTCTACTCTGTATGTGGTTCAGCTGGTGACGTGGGTGTGTTTGAAGCCATTGAAGAGACCGGTGCCTACGCAATCGCGAGCGATATTGACTGGGATAATGAAGTTCCCGGACATATCTTGACCTCAGTCCTGAAATGGACAGATCGTGCTGTTTATGATGTGATCGCACGTGAATACGCAGGTGAATTCACTTCCGGAGAGATTGCCTATGGTGTCACTTCTGGCGTTATGAACATCACTGACATGTCCGTCATGGGAGACAAAATCCCCACTGCAGTAAAAGAAAAATTGGGTGAAATCAAAACCGCAATCGCTAGCGGCGAGATTGTTGTCACACGTCCTAACTAATCAATAAATTCTATCCGGGACCTTTCTCCACGCGATATTTTTAGGACCTTAAAAATGGAGAAAGGTCCCAAACAAATGATTATAAAACCAAACGATATTGGAATTCATAGAACGGTGAAACTATGGCAGAAGCGATATCAGTTAATAACATTACAAAAACCTTCCCAGGAGTTCTCGCCAATGATCGCGTGAGTATGGAAATTGAAAAAGGAGAGATTCGAGCGATCGTTGGTGAAAATGGAGCGGGGAAGACAACCTTGATGAAAATTCTCTATGGATTATATCGACCGGATTCAGGAGATATTCGAGTTAAAGGTGAGATCGTTAAACTCTCCAGCGCCAGGGATGCTATTTCAAAAGGGATCGGCATGGTGCACCAGCACTTTATGCTGGTACCCTCTTTCACCCTCGCCCAAAATATCGTACTTGGAGTTGAACCGCATAAAAGGGTTTTCATTGATGAAAAAGCATTAATTGAAAAAGTACAGAGAATTTCAGATCAATACAACCTGGATGTCAACGTTAATAAATTAACCTTGAATGCCTCTGTTGGTGAGCAACAAAGAGCTGAAATTCTCAAAGCATTGTACCGCGGGGCAGATATTTTGATCCTGGATGAACCCACTGCTGTTCTAACAGACATAGAGACTAAAGAATTATTCTCCATGCTGCGCGGGTTGGCGAAACAAGGAAAAACCATCCTTTTTATCAGCCATAAATTACGCGAAGTGCTAGAGATATCCGACAACACTACCGTAATGCGACAGGGCAAAGTGGTAGGTACTGTCAGAACCTGCGAAACAGATGATTGTGAGCTGGCAGAGATGATGGTAGGACGCGAAACGATCGGGGGACGCATCAGAGAAACACCTGAAAACAGAGAAAAGGATGTTGTCCTCAATATTGAAAACTTGAGCGTACTCAACTCCCGTGACTTGCTAGCCGTAAAGAATATCAACCTTGAACTGCACAGCGGTGAAATACTGGGAATTGCAGGTGTGGACGGCAACGGTCAGGAGGAATTTGTAGAAGCACTGATGGGTCTCCGTCCCGCACTTACTGGAAAAATATCCATTGACGGGCAAGAAGTGCAGGAGTTTTCCACCAGAGGGATTCGGGAATCAGGAGTGGCATATATCCCTTCAGACCGCTATCGTTCGGGCGTAGCAGTGGATGCAGCGATCTGGGAAAATTTAATTACCAGTGAATACTATAACAAGCCATATACCAATGGCATGTCTTTGATGATGAGAGAAATCAATAATCTGTCAGACAGCCTTGTTAAAAAATTTCAGGTTTCAACGCCAGGTATCAATGTGAAAGCGGGAAATCTTTCGGGGGGTAATATCCAACGGGTAATCGCGGGAAGAGAATTGGGATTGGACAAAGCAAAAATCGTAATTGCCTCTCAACCCACCCGTGGAATCGATATTTCAGGTACTGAAGCAATCCGACAGATGTTGGTTGATTATGCCGATCGCGGAGCAGGGGTTTTACTATTATCCGCTGATCTGGATGAAATCATCGCTCTTAGTGATCGTATTATCGTTTTCTACAACGGGAAAATTTATAATGCCGGTTTCTGGTATGAAGGTATCCGTCAGGTTGTGGGTCAATTAATGACCGGCGGTGAAGGAGGTTGCAATGCAGAAGACAACGCGCAAACCTGTTAATTCATTTTTCAAAAAAATATTCGTTGAAGCCGGCACACAGGTGGCAAATTACGCCATTATTTTCTTGATTTCCATCCTAATTGGTGCTTTGGTCATTTTTCTTTCCGGGAAAGATCCCATCGCCGCTTATAAAGCGCTGTGGATTGGAGCTTTTGGAAACGGGCTCAAATTTGCGGATACGCTTGATCGTTCAACCGTAATGATTCTGGCTGGTGTGGCAGGCGCCCTGGCTTTCAGGACTAACGTTACAAATCTGGGTCTGGAAGGACAGCTTTATATGGGCGCTTTTGCTGCCGCCTGGGTAGGCTTCAGCATCCATGGATTGCCCAGTTATGTTCACATCCCACTTTGTTTGATCGCAGGTTGCCTGGGCGGTGCAATTTGGACATTGCCCGTCATTTATCTCAAGCTGCGCTGGAACATCACAGAACTGGTCACAACATTGATGATGAACTATATCGGTATCCGTTTTACAGAATACCTGATCGCTTTCCCCTTCAAAGATCCCACAGCAACCTTAGCAGGCAGCCCGGTATTGGATGCCAGCGCGCGTCTTCCTAAATTAATGCAAGGTTCAACGCTAAACATAGGGTTCATTATCGCAATCGCAGTTGCCATCTTCGTTTACTGGTTCCTCTTTAAATCGAAAACCGGGTATGAAATGCGCATGGTGGGGCTCAATAAAGATTTCGCCGCTGCTTCCGGCATTCCAGTCAATCGCAGCTATATCCTGGCAATGACCATGAGTGGTGCCATTGTTGGTTTAGGCGGTGCCATCATGATCACCGGCTTTTTCGGGCGCTTCCTGGGCTCGTTTTCTTCCGGATATGGGTGGGATGGCATGATGATCGCCTTACTCGCCCAGAACCATCCTCTGGGAGTATTGCCTGCATCCCTTTTCTATGGTGCGTTAGCAAACGGGGCACTAGCGATGCAATCTGCGACAGGGGTTCCTCAAACTGCGGTTGTAATGGTGAAGGGATCCATCATGTTCTTCGTGACCGTTACAGTGTTCGTTCCTTACATCAGAAGGAGGTTGGAAAAATGGGTGGCATAGATCTAAGTCGCATATTTACATTATCCTTATTCGCAACAACATTCCGTATGGCAACCCCTGTTCTTTTTGCCACTCTAGGCGGAATATTCTCCAGTCAAGCCGGTATTTTCAATGTTGGGCTAGAAGCACTTTTAAATATTGGCGCCTTCTTTGCAGTTGTTGGTAGTGTAAATACCGGAAGTCCTGTGGGGGGCTTATTGTATGCTGTAGTTGCCTGTGTTATTGCCTGTTTGTTTTTCTCCGTCGTCCATCTCGAGCTCAAAGCCAATGCCATCATTGTAGGACTCGCAATGAATATTTTTGCGTCTGGAATGACAAATTACTTACTGGTAACCATGCTTGACTCAACCGGGTTCTACCAATCTGATTTAATAATTGGTTTTAAAACTGTAGAAATACCTTTCATAAAAGATATCCCAGTTCTCGGTGACTTGTTAAGCGGGCATTTTCCACTGGTGTATATTGCCTTCTTCAGTGTATGGTTAGTTTATCTTATCCTGTACAAGACACCTTTTGGATTTCATTTACGTTCGGTAGGCGAAAATCAAGATGCCGCCGAATCGGTAGGGATCAATCCGAAGAAAATGCGCTATCTATCCATGATCCTTTGTGGTGTGTTTTGTGGATTTGGCGGTTCTTTTCTTTCCCTTTCGTATCTGACACTTTTCTCTGAGGGTATGACAGCTGGACGAGGCTGGTTGGCGCTAGCAGCCATTAATTTTGGAGAAGCCAAACCGGTACGCAGTTTGATCGCCTGTCTGGTGTTTGGTTTTGCCGATGCACTGGCATTACGCTTACAACAGTTCGGGCTTCCATCTCAAGTAGTTTTAATGCTGCCCTATGTCTCAACGCTGGTCGTCTTGCTGGGTTCAGCCATTGCCGACGAGCGCAAGAGAAAAGCACTAAACGCAAAGCATCGCAGTGCCGAGACAGCCTTGACATAGACCGGATTTTCAACATCGTTCATTGATATTTGGAAATGCTCATTTGAATATCTGTTTTTGAAACAAGTTTTTTGGGAGATTTTTTATGAAAATTGTCGTACTGGGTGCTGGCGGATGGGGCGCGTTAGTGGGTGCATATCTGGCAAATGCCGGGGCAGACGTAACTCTGTTGTTCCGGAGGCAAGCACATGTAGATGAGATCCGCAGGAACCACCATCGCCTGCTGATCGAAAAACCGGAAGGCAATATCTTTGTGCCGGTTTTTGCCACCACCAATCCGCACGAGGTCAAAGAAACCGATTTGGTCATTGTGGCAGTTAAAAATCACGACACCCAAACCGCATTGGAAAGCATCAGTCATGTCCACACCAAAGCCATTGCCTCGGTACAGAATGGATTGGGGCATGGTGAGAAATTCCGGGCATTATTTCCCCAGGCAGAGATCTTGCGGATCGTAAGCCGGGTAGCAGGTTCATTGATCGATTATGGCAAGGTTCATCGTGGCGATGATGATTTTCCCACCTGGATTGGGAACCCGTTCGACGGCATCACCCCGTTTGTAAAAGAAGTGGTTGACCTCTTCAACAAAGCCGGCTTGCCCTGTGAAGCATCCAGCGATATTGAAGGCATAGAATGGTGCAAGGTGATCTGGTGGACCCCTTCCTCCATCAGCGCTGTGCTTTCCCGCTTACCCCAAACCGATGTAATGCAATCCTCTGATTTCGCCCACCTGATGGTCATGATCACACGCGATATGGTGAAAGTAGCCAACGCCATTGGAGTTACCATCAAAGATTACCCGACCATTGAGGTCATGGATCGCTGTACAGGTAGCATTGTAGAAGGTGTGCGCAATGTTCAAAAACATGGGTTGGAATGGGAAGAACGGGGTGGAAAAGGATACAAACAAGCCATGCTGCTGGATATCGAACGAGAACGCAAAACAGAAATCGAAGATACCGGCGGTTATATTTGGCGCATCGCACAGGAAAAAGGCATCGAGGTACCCTATCTGGATGCCGGATATCGTGTGGTGCGCGGACTGGAGAGTCGCTTCCAATGATCGTTGATGCGCACGCCCACGTTTGGGTTCTCGACCCACAAAAATATCCATGGAATCCCATCGGAGGATATATTCCGCAGGAAGAAGCATCCCTATCGCGTTTTCTCGCGTTATTGGACCAACAAAACATAGAACATGCTGTTTTGGTGCAACCCACACCCTATGGTTGGGATAACTCCTATCTGATGGAATGCGCCAGAGGAAATGAGGAACGGCTGCGCCGGGTTGTGCTGGTCAATCCCCTTTCAGCCCATGCAGGGCTCGATCTCCAATCGTTAATACAAAATGGCGCTAATGGGCTACGCATCAACCTGCACCTCAATCCACCCGCTACTATTGACAATGAAAACTTTATGACACTATGGGATACGATCGACACGCTGAAAATACCGGTTTGTCTTCAGTTGACCCCGCTACACTTTTCGATGGTTCGTACTCTGGCTGAAAAATATCCATCCATTAAGATCATTCTTGATCATCTGGCACGCCCAGAGATCGGTTCCTCCCCCATGGATAGCCCCTTTCAAGATTTGCTGGAGTTATGTGAGTACCCCAACATCTATGTGAAATTATCCGGTTTGAATTATTACTCCAAACAAAAGGCTCCCTACCGTGATACCTGGCAGTTATTATCCGCAGTCGCGAATCGATTCACACCGCAACGCTGTATGTGGGGTTCCGATTTTCCATTCATTGAGGAGCATTGGAGCTATGCACAGAATCTAGAAACGTTTAAACAGGAACTGGGCTTTCCCACAACTGAGCTGGAGTGGATATTAGGTGGTACTGCTGGGAATATCTGGTGGAACGATCGATCTTGCGTAGAGGATTGATATGACGTTAGTTAAGAATGGAAAAACATGGCGAAATAATGGCTTTCAAGAAGCTGATCTTTCCATTAAAATGGGAAAGATCGAGGCAATTCATACTGGTGCGAATCAGTCCGCTCGGCTGAACGAACCCATTATCGATGCAAAAGGGTGTTGGATCCTGCCCGGCGGGGTCGATTTACACGCCCATATCCAGGATGGAGCAGAGACCTTCTTTCACGGCTCATGCGCTGCTGTCAAAGGCGGGATCGCCACTGTTATTGATATGCCTCCTTTTAAAACCGTAACATCGCGCGAGCAATGGCGCGCACGCACTGCCTGGGCAGATCAAGAATGCGTGTGCGATTTCGGCTTTACCGGAGGAATTGTGGTTGATATGGAAGACCTCGATCATCTGGCGGAGTTGAGTGCGTGCGGCGTCAGCCAATTTAAGATATTCATGCTTTCGCACCCAAGCGACGAACTCTTATGGAAAGCGGTCCAATTTGCAGCACACAGTGGAATCCGTTTGGCGGTACACATGGAAGAGCCCAGTATGTTGCAAGAAGTGGACTGGAGCAATCCATCCGGTTTCTACAAAGCCAATCCACCAGAAGCGGAAAATGTGGCTGTGGCGCGCATGCTCGAGATGGCTCGCGCTGCTGGCGCACCCATCCATGTATGTCATGTATCCTCCGCTCGCAGTGTGGAGTTGATCGATCGATATAAGGGCTGGGGGACCGCTGTTACAGCAGAGACCACACCCCACTATTTGATCCTTAATCAGAAAAATATCATGGATTTTCCGGAACGAGCCATCGTGACTCCCGCATTGCGTGGGGAGCATGATAATGACATCTTGTGGCAAGCACTGGAAAACGACGTAATCGATATTTTGGTGAGCGATCATTTTCTAGATGCTCTACCCGACCCGGAAAAACCACGACCAGCACCCAAAGATGCCGAAGCGGGTATCGCAGGCTTGGAATTAAGCCTGCCATTGGTATATACCTTCGGAGTGGAACGAGGAAAACTATCCATGCAACGTTTTGTGGAAGCATTCGCTACTACCCCCGCTGCACTGGCTGGTATCGCCGATCATAAAGGCACAATTGAACCCGGTATGGATGCCGATCTGGTTATTTTTGACCCGGCAAAGAAATGGATCGTGCAACCCCTTGGAAAAGACTCCAGAATTACCACCCTCCCTTATGAGAAATGGCAATTACAAGGATTTGTAAGTAAAACCTTGGTGCGGGGGAAAGAAGTCTGGAATGGGAATGAGATCACCTGTGATGCAGGTTGGGGGCACGCGATCCCGCATGGAATTATTGAACCTAATTACCTTATGGAGAAATGAAAATGGCAATTGATCTACTTATTAAAAACGGTGTTGTGATCACCATGGACCCAGACAGGCGCGTATTGGAAAATTGTGATGTAGCCATCCACGATGGCAAGATCCTCGAGATCGCGCCGCACCTGGAAATGGAAGCGGAAAAAACACTGGATGCCGGTGGGTGTGTAGTCTGCCCCGGATTGATCAACGGTCATTCGCATGTGTATCAATCCATGATCGAGGGGTTGGGTTATGACATGCATTTCAACCCCTGGAACTGGCGTTTCCTGATCCCGGTCGTCTCGAAGATCACGCCGGATAATGCTCAAGCAGGCGCGTCTCTAGCTGCCCTGGAAATGATCCGCAATGGTGTTACTACCATATCCGATCACTGGTATCTGCACACTGATATGGAAAATATTTATCGCGTGACAGAAATTTTCGATCAATCCGGAATGCGCGCTCAGATGGTATTCGGTTTTCTGGATGAAACCTTTGCCGGCGTGCAGCGCGATGCGGATGATATGACCATGATCCAGAGTCAAGACCTGCTCATCAATGAAGCACGCAGATTCCACGATACATGGCACGGTAAGAAGCGCACAACCGTCGCTCTCGGTCCGGGTTCCACAGAGGATATCAGTGAGAGCTTAATGCTTAAATTGGTAGCTTTAAGTAAAGAATTGGATATCAACGTCAGCACCCATGTGGCAGGCTGGATCGAGATCAATTCTTACACCATCCGCCACTTTGGTGAGCGCGATCTGGAACATTTCAACAGTCTTGGATTGACCGGTCCGCGGGGCGTCATGTTCCATGCTGTTTGGCTTTCTGATAGAGAGATCGAGATCATGGCAAAAACCGGGACCAAGGTGGTGCACTGCCCGGTTGCAAATGCGTATCTGGGATATGGCATCTCGCCCATCAGCCACATGCTGAGCCGGGGAATTACCATCGGGTTGGGGACGGATGGCGCAGCCAGCTACACCTATGACATGCTGGAAGTCGCTCGTACGGCAGGAATGCTACAAAAAGCATCCAAACTGGATGCTGAAGCGGTGACCGCAGAACAACTGTTTGAAATGCTTACTATCGGTGGTGCTAAGGTACTGGGAATTGATAAAGAAGTCGGCTCATTGGAAAAAGGAAAAAGAGCGGACGTGATCGTGGTGGATTTCAAACAGCCCCACCTGCTACCTGTCGGACGCTGGCTGCCCAAGCTGGTTTACAGCGCTCGTGGTAGTGATGTGATCCATACCATCGTGGATGGAAAAGTTCTGATGGAATCACGAAAAGTGATCTCAATGGATGAAGAAAAAGTAATGGCGCAGGTGATGGAATCTCGAGAGGATCTCATCACCAGAGCCGGAAAAGAGACACGTGACCTATTGAACATGCCATGGCCAAAAGATGGTCCTGCATGGCGTTGGCTGGTAGACCGGTAGAGAGAGGAGAGAGTTAGTGGATAAAATCACATTACAAGTAAATGGTCAAAAAATTGAAGTAAAACCAGAACATCTCTCCTGGACGCTTGTGCGTTACTTGCGCGATGAACTCAACCTTACCGGTACCAAACAGGGCTGCAGCAGTGAGGGAACCTGTGGATTATGTAAGATCATCCTGAACGGGAAAGCACGCACATCTTGCAAATTGTTTATGAAAGAGCTTAATGGCGCAGTGGTCGAAACCATCGAGAATTTGATCGTCAATGGAAATCCGCCTCACCCGCTGCTTCAGACAGCCATTCAGGATGGCATCTTCCAATGCGGATATTGCGCACCGGGTGCTATTTTATCTGCCAAAGCTTTGCTAGATGAAAAACCCGATCCGACCGATGAAGAAATATCGCGGGCTATCTCCGGCGTATTATGCCGCTGCGCAGGATTGAATCGCTTTGATCGTTCGATCAAGAGAGCCGCCGCTATCCTGCGTGGAGATGAGAAGAGCACCTGGACAGACGAAGACACCGCCAATGAGTACATGACATTGGAAAAATTAACCGGGGTATTGGTTTACAGCGACGACCTGAAATTTCCAGATATGTTGTATGCCAAAGCACTGCGCGCTAACGTGCCACACGGCAAAGTGAAAAAAGTGGATATTTCAAAAGCTGAGAATATGCCCGGGATCATTCGTATTCTCACCAGTAAGGACATTCCCGGCAAGAATATATTTGGCGTGATCGTCCCTGACCAGCCCATATTCTGTGATGAGATCGTACGATACGTTGGCGATACGCTGGCATTGGTGATCGGGGAATCCAATGAAACGATTGATGCAGCTCTGGATGCCATCGAAGTAGAAATCGAACCATTGCCCATCATCAGTAATGTACGCGAGGCGCTGGCTGCGGATGCCCCTGTACTTCACCCACGCTTGAAAGATGTTTATCCAGATATGCCCAATGTATTGAAGCACTTCCACATCTCCAAAGGTGACATCAGCAAGGGATTTGAAGAAGCGGATATCATTCTGGAAGAATCCTACAAGGTGCCCTTCGTGGAGCATGCTTACATGGAAACGGAAACAAGCATCGCAACCCTGGAAGAAGATGGTGTCGTTAAGATCTACGTCGGCAGCCAGGGTCCTACCGATGACCGTCACCAGATCGCACAGGCACTGGGTTTACCCGAGGAAAAAGTGCAGATCGCGCATATGTATATGGGCGGTGGTTTTGGCGGGAAAGAGGATATCGCCGGGCAGATCCACGCCGCGCTGGCAGCTGTCACCACACAGCATCCGGTTAAGGTCCATTGGGATCGCACCGAATCCCTGCTGGTGAGTTATAAACGGCATGCAGCAGAGCTTGATTACAAAGTTGGCGCAACAAAAGATGGCAGATTGGTAGCAGCTGACATCAAAGTGTATGGTGATACCGGTGCGTACGCCTCTGCCGGAGAAGCAGTACTATTCCGCATGATGGCATTTGCCTGCGGTCCATACGAGATTCCCCATGTGAATGTGGATACCTACGCAGTGCATACCAACAATATGCCCTGCGGCGCGTTTCGTGGATATGGCAGCCCGCAGGTCACCTTTGCAGCTGAAACTCATTTTCAGCGCATCATTGACGCCTTGAAACTAGATTCGATCGAAACCAGATTGAAAAACGCGCTGGATCTGGGCAAAGCTACCATCACCGGAGATGTTCTCACTCCTGATGTAGGCGCTGGAATGATCCAGTGTCTCAAGGCTGTACAAGCTGAACTAGCAAAAACCAACATCCCGGAGTCATCTGAAGAGGAGAAAATCGGGGTTGGCATTGCCTGTGCTTATAAGAACGTAGGATTGGGGTCGAATATACCCGACCAAGCTGGTGCACAGGTCATACTGGAAAAAGATGGAACTTTCCTGGTGCGACATGGCGCCGCTGATATGGGGCAGGGTTCCACCCAGGTAATGGCGGTCATCGCGGCACGCATTTTGGGCGTACCGCTCAGTTCAATCAAGGTACATACAGGTGACACCCGCTTTGACCCGCATGGCGGTATGACCACCGCCTCGCGAGCCACCTTTGTCTCTGGCAACGCCGTTCACCTAGCTGCCAGCGGTCTCAAAGAAAAGTTGTGGAAAGCAGTGAGTGAGGAATTTGGAGTCGCAAGCGATGAGCTTGAAATCAGCGATGGTCAATTCATCAATTCACAAACCAAACAAGTATACATTTCATTAAAAGACCTGGCGGGGGGTGATGAGACCTTCAAATGTCTCTCCGATTATCATGCGCCCACCACCCAACCAGCTCCTGATTATGTGGAATCAAAGCCGAAGGTGCCTGCGGCGCCTCTGCATTTTGCGTACGATTTTGGAGCGCAGGCAGCCATCGTTGCTGTTAATAGCAAAACTGGTAACGTGCGTGTGTTGAAGATCATCGCCGCGCACGATTCAGGGACTCCTATCATTTACAAGAACGTGATCGGTCAGATCGAGGGAGCTGCCATCCAAGGGCTTGGTTATGCCTTGAGCGAATCCTTTGAACTGGAGCACGGAATTCCAACTTCTTTAAAAATGAAAGACCTTGGTTTGCTGCGTTTTCGCGACATTCCAGAGATCATCCCCATCCCCATCACCGACCCGCACCCCAAAGGACCATTTGGCGCCAAGGGGATGGGCGAACTGGCATTGACCCCCACCGCACCAGCGGTAGTGAACGCCATTCATGATGCGGTGGGAGTATGGATCAACGAACTACCCGTAACGAAGGAAAAAATAGTGACAGCTATGCAATTAAATAACCGAATGGAGGAATCCAATGGATCGATTAAAGGATAAAGTCATCCTGTTTGTAGGAGCTGGTGAACATCTTGGCAGAAGTGCGCCCTTATTGTTCGCTCAAGAAGGGGCAAAACTTGTCATTGTGGCAAGACGCGAGAACGTTCTTGAAGAAACTGCTGCTATGATCAAGAACAAAGGTGGGGAGGTGACCATTTGTCCAGGAAGCGCCACCAAACCGGAAGATATCCAGCACATGATTGACCTAACTGTAGACACCTATGGCAGGTTGGACGTGCTTTATAACAATATCGGGGGTGGTTGGGTTGAATTGGATAAAAAATTACACGAGATTTCTCAAGAAGCATACAATCGTATCATCGCAAGCAATCTCACAGCTGTGTATAACACCTGTAAAGCAGCAGTCATCCAGTTCCTCAAACAGGGCAACGGCGGCTCTATCGTTAACATCGTGGCATCAGAAAATGTTCGTCGTATGGCGAATCCCTTATATGCCTATACCAAAGCAGGCATGATCGAGTTTTCCAAGAATCTAGCAAATGATTATCTGGAAGATCGTATCAGGGTTAACTGCTTGCTGCCAGGGTTATTCGAATACGAACCCGTAAAAGACCCCGTTGTAAAACCCAATCCAATCCCCCTTATCCGCCACCAACCTAAAACAGCCCGGCAGGGATGTCCCGCCGACCTGGCTTATGCCGGTTTGTTCCTTGCCAGTGATGAAGCCAGCTTCATCACCGGTCAAGCGCTAGCAGTGGACGGTGGGGATGATATGAAATTGGTGGATCTGGTATTGGAATAGAGAAAGATACAGGAAAAAGCATGACTGATCTGATCAAAGAATTGGTGCAAAAAGCACACAAAGCCCAGCAAGAAATCGAGTTTTGGACACAGGAGCAGGTGGATGAAATGGTGGCTGCCGTAGGGTGGCAGGCTTATATCCATGCTGAGGAATGCGCACGTCTGGCATACGAAGAAACCGGTATGGGGGTTTATGAAGACAAATTGGTGAAGCATCAGAAGAAAACCCTGGGTGCCTTGCGCGATCTGCACGGGTTAAAAACCGTCGGTCTGATCGAAGAAGATCAGGAGCGCGGGTTATTGAAATATGCCAAACCGGTCGGCGTTATCGGCGCACTTACTCCGGTCACCAATGCCAGTGCCACGTTGCCGGGGAACTGCCTGCCCATGCTGAAAACCCGTAATGCAGTCATTTTTGCTCCCCATCCGCGCGCAAAGAAAACCTGCGCGTTGAACGTTGAGATCATGCGTAAAGGGCTGCAACAGGTAGGCGCACCTCTCGATTTAATCCAGTGTCTGGAAGAACCCAGCATTGAACTAACCCAGGCATTGATGAAGGAGGTAGACCTGATCGTGGCTACCGGCGGCGCCGGAATGGTAAAAGCAGCTTATTCCAGTGGAAAACCTGCATACGGCGTGGGCGCCGGTAATTCCGTGTGCATTGTCGATGAAAGCGCTGATCTCGATGATGCTGCCCACAAGATCTTCCTCAGCAAAACTTTTGATCTGGCTACTTCCTGTTCCTCCGAGAATTCCGTTGTTATCCAGGAATCCATTTTCGACACAATGGTGAAAAAGCTGGAGGAAAACGGCGGGTATCTGTGCAATGCAGAAGAAAAAGTGAAATTGGGCAAGGCTATGTGGCCGGATGGCGCTCATTTGAACAAGGATATCATCGCTCAAAACGCCGGCACCATCGCACGCATCGCAGGAGTTGACCTTCCACAAGATAAGAAATTCCTGATGGTTCTGGGCGAGAAGATCGGCGCGGAAGACCTGTTTTCAGGCGAAAAATTATCAGTGGTATTGACCCTGTGGAAGTATTCATCGTTTGAAAATGCCATTGAGTACGTTGAAAAGATCACCTCCTACAACGGGCGCGGGCATTCCTGCGGCATCCATACCAAAAAAGAAGAGCATATCCGAGAATTAGGTGAAAAGGCGCGCGTCAGCCGCATCATGGTAAACCAACCCCAATGTTACGGCAACAGCGGTAATTATGACAACGGCATGCCCATCACCTTAACACTGGGCTGCGGTACCTGGGGTAACAACATCACCACAGAAAATATCCATTGGAAGCATTTCCTCAATATCACCTGGGTTGCCAAACCGATTAAGCCGGTTGTGCCTGACCAGGAAGAATTATTTGGCGCCCACTGGGAAAAATATGGCAGGGATTAATGCAGCCCTGAGGAAAGATGAACACTTATGAATATGAGATCCGATGAGATGAGAGAACAGATCAATTTGGATGTGTTAAAAGACCAGTTTCCACACTGGGAAAAGACCAAGGACATCATCGATCAGGTCATCGATATCATTCTGAATTACCGCCAATCAGGGCACCCGGGTGGTTCACGCTCAAAAGTGCATATTCTGCTCAGCACTATGTTGAGCGGGGTCCTGCGCTGGGATATCCGCCAACCAGAAAAACGGTTCGCTGACCGGTTCGTCCTATCCGCAGGGCATACCATTCCCCTGGTCTACAGCACGCTGGCAGTTTTGAATGAAGCGTTACGTGTGAAATATAAGCAAACTGGCGACATACGCTACCAGATCAAACAGGCAGAAAAGCGCGCATTGTACTGGGAAGATTTACTGGAATTTCGTCGACTTGGCGGACTATCGGGACATGCAGAATTCGTTGACAAGACTCTCTTTATTAAATTCAACACCGGACCTTCCGGACATGGCACTCCGGCAGCTGCCGGAGAAGCCCTGGCTCTCAAACGAGCTGGGCTGGGAATGGTCAACGTGTTCGCGTTGGAAGGCGAAGCTGGGTTGACTCCGGGTGCAGTACATGAAACCATGAATTCCGCCTGGGGATTGAACCTCAATAATCTCATCATGCTGCTGGATTGGAATGATTTTGGCATCGATGCCCATCGCGTCAGTGATGTGGTATATGGAACCCCACAGGATTGGTTTGGAGCACATGGCTGGAAAGTGGTCGGCACCGAACAGGGCAGTGAATGGCAAAGCGTTGCCAGCACCTTACTCGAACTAACTGAACTGGAAAACTTGGATCAAAAACCACGCGCAGCCTGGTTTAAAACACGCAAAGGGCGCGGGTATTTGAAATATGATAACCAATCCCACGGCACGCCGCATGCCATGAACAGTGAGCTTTTCTGGGAAACGAAAGCAGCTTTTGCCGCAAAATATGGAACCACTTTTACAAATCTCGGTGGCAAGGCACCCCAGAGCGAGGAAGCGCTGGCAGCAGAATTCCGCTCCAATTTACAGGCTGTCATGCAGGTACTGCATGATGATCAAGAACTGGTTGATTATCTGGCGAAAACACTGGTGGAAATAGGAGAAAGTGTTCCCACAGAAGTACCTTCCTTCAAACTGTCTGTGAGTGGAACCAAAAATCCTTTTGAAGACCCACGATTGTTCGATTATAAGAATTATCCAACCGATCTGTTCGCTGCTCCCGGTACACAAACAGCAAACCGGGCAGCCCTGGCAAAATGGGGTGGATGGGTGAACGCTTTGGGTGCAAAAGAGTACCGGCGCCCATTATTCATGGTTTGTTCGGCAGATCTGGCAGGCTCCACGAACATCGCTGGTTTTTCAGAGAGATATAATGATTTTGAAGGCTATGGCTGGTATGGTCTGAATGGCTCGGAGGAAGGTGTACTGCTGCCACAAGAGATCACCGAGTTTGCCAATGCCGGACTGATGGTCGGAATGGCAAGCACCAACCTCGCCGAGAACCCTGAAGACCATTTCGATGGTTTCTGGGGTGCCTGCTCTACCTACGGATCATTTTCTTACCTGAAATATGGGATGTTCCGTCTGTTCAGCCAGATGGCACAGGATTGTCCATTGAAAATGGGGAAAGTAATCTGGGTAGCAGGGCACTCAGGACCGGAAACAGCAGATGACAGCCGCACCCATTTTGGAATTTTTGCACCTGGGGTAACCCAGTTATTCCCGCGGGGGAGCGTGATCAATTTACATCCGTGGGAGCATAATGAAGTAGCGGTGATGTTGGGCGCAGCGCTCAAAATGCCAGCACCTATTATCACACTGCATCTGACACGTCCCAAGATCGAGATCCCCGACCGTCAGAAACTGAATATCCCATCTCATTTTGAAAGCGCGAAAGGAGCATACGTAATCCGACCATACGAAGAAAATAAACCTCAAGACGGAACCCTCATCATCCAGGGTACAAGCGCCATGGCAAATATCCTCAAGATCCTCGACCTCATCCGTGAAAAAGGTTGGAATCTTAAGATCGTATGTGCCACCAGCCCGGAGTTGTTTGCCGCGCAACCTGAATCCTACCAGCGATCTATCCTAACCCCCACCGACCGGATCAATTCGACGGTTATCACAACCCAATCTGCCTGGCTCATGCACGATTGGATATTCAATCCACTCGCGGAAGAATATGCCTTATCAGCCGATTGGGATGATCGCTGGAGAACCGGCGGAACGCTGGAGGAGGTGATCGATGAAGCACACCTCTCTCCGCAATGGCTGCTGGATGGAATTGAACGGTTTGTTAAAGACAGAAAAGTACGCCTGACATCTCTCAAAAATGCTTGTGAAGAAGCCCTTTAGGAGCTGCACTTTAAAAAATGCCTTTATGGCAAATACGTATGAAAGAGGTATAAAGAATGAAAACATCAGGTTTTGCAGGAAAGGATTTCTTGGCGGAAACCGATTTCACGCCACAGGAAATCAAAACGATTCTAGAGGTTGCAGAAGAGTTAAAACGACAGTATGGCATCGGCATCTATCATGACGATCTGCTGCGTGCAAAAACATTGTTCATGCTTTTCTACAACCAATCTTTACGCACCCGTAATTCTTTCGAAGCAGGCATGACCCAGCTTGGTGGTCATGCGCATTTTCTGGATCCCTCCAAGATCTATACCCCCGCATTGGAAGGTAAAGAAGTAGCCTACAGTACCGAACGTGTATCGGATGTTGCCCGTGTACTCAGCCGCATGGGGAATGCCATCGCGATCCGCTGCTATGGCGACCCTGTGGAATGGGAATACGGTGGCGCTCACAAATTGATACAGGAATTCGCGCGCTGGTCCGATATTCCAGTTCTGAATATGGAAGACGATATTTACCATCCCTTCCAGGGGTTAGCAGATATGCTGACCGTGAAAGAGGAATTCGGCGGTTTCAAGGGTGTGAATTTCACCATGTCATGGGCTTACTCCCCCAGCGTTCACAAGCCACGAGCGGTTCCCCAATCTGCTATCCTGTTCGCTACCATGCTGGGTATGAATGTTACCCTGGCACATCCCAAGGGTTTCGACCTGGCTCCCGATATTATGGATCAGTGCAAAGCCTACGCCGATGATGCTGGAGGGTCATTCAAGACCACCAATGATTTTGAGGAAGGTTTCAAGGGCGCGAACGTGGTTTACCCCAAAGCATGGGCACCTGTAACTTTATTCCAACCCCCGGTTGGTACCTATGATTTCAAGAAATCACAGGAGATCATGGATACCTATAAGAGTTGGAAAACTACCAGCGAGCTGATGGATACCTGCGATAAAAAGGCGATCTATCTACACTGCCTGCCTGCCGATCGAGGGCTCGAGGTCAATAATGATGTCATGGATAAGACCGAAGGTCCAGGATGGCGTTCTGCTATCTTCGATGAAGCCGAAAACAGGCTTCACGTTCAAAAGGCAGTAATGAGCCTGGTAATGAAATAACCCAAAAACATTCCTTTTCTTCTCTACGATAAGGGAGAACACAGCAGGTGTTCTCCCCTTTTTTATCAGCCACTATGTTGATAAAAAGCAATTTCCATGTTAATAATAAGATATCTAAAAATGGAGAGCAGATATGAAAAAATTCTTTGGGATAGTTTTATCCCTGGTTATAGTTCCTCTCATTCTTGTCAGTTTGGTTACAACCTCGGTCACATTTTGGGTGCTTGATCGCGAAACCACCATCAAATCATTCACCTCGGATGAATTTGTTGAACAGATTTCTTCCAATATTGCTTTTCAGGAAATAATCGAAGGCTATTTGGGTGAAATGGGGCAAACGGAATCTGCGGCATTAAGTGCATCCATTCTTGCCATCCTTCCGGAGGACTATTTCAAGACACAGATCACTTCCATGTTGAATCAGGTCTTTGATTATTTTGAAGGGAAAGCACCCACTCTTTCGCTCCAACTCGATCTCACTACTGTTAAAAATGAACTGACCGGACCTAACCGGGAAGAGCAACTGCGTAAATTTGCGCAAGCACTGCCGATCTGCCAGGTAGAGCAGATGGTTGAAAATAACGCAATAACCATCTGCAAACCAGATTTTATTGATGAAGATGATTTCATTGAATATTATCTCAAACCAACTCTCCCCATTTTGATGATGTTCATCCCCAACAGCATTGTTGTTATGGAACCGAGCGATCCAATGGGTGATATTTCCAATGTTCCCCCTCTACTTCAGTCCTATATACAGCCAGGGAACATGAAAAATATGGTTTACATCCTGATCGGATTAACTGTATTGCTATGGTTCCTGACCGCTTTGATCGGTGGTAAGGATTGGAGAGAACGCTTATTATGGCTGGGGTGGACATTGATCATTCCATCTGTTGCAGTGCTCGTGATGGGTGCGCTGTTGGGAAGCGACCTCGGGGATAATCTCATCCAGCTCGGGTTGGAATATGTGAATTTCCAATCCATCCAAAATCTACCTTTGACCACCCAAGGTATCGCGCAAATCATGAAAACTGCTTTCATGAAACCTCTGCAAACGGGTTCCATCACTATGGGGGGATGTGCTACTGCGTTGGGCATTGGATTGATAGCCTGGGGTGCGGTAACCAGGAAAAAACAAACTACTTCCGCTTCGTAATCAAAAAACTCCCCCAAAGGGAGTTTTTCTCTTTATTATTTATCAAGCCTTGTGAACAAAAGCTGGCATGTTTTACAAACCAGGATATTACAGTTTTCCTGTCCTGGTTTTCCGCGCCAGTTTTTTTTGATATTCATGCAGCGGGTGTCACCGAATTCTTCTTTGAATATCCGATAGAATTCTGCAGCAAGGTCCTGGCATTCCGTATCTTCTGAGGTGCCATCCTGTCTGCCATTTATTGCGCCGATGACCATGATCGCTCCAGCCAGCGCCCCACAAATACCCTCATTGGTGCCCCCAATGCCCCCGGCAAAAGGTGTCGCCAATCGCTGCATTTCTGGAAATATTTGCTCTGGGAAAAGCTGCATGCCCGCCCACAGCACAGCTTCAGAACAATGGTATCCCTTATCCATCAAGGAACCTGTCTGCTCGGAGATCTGTCGTAGTTTCTCTTTATCCATCCTGACAGACCTCTATTCTCCCTGCTGGTTGCCACCTTTGAGCGCCAACAAAAGATCACGGCGCTTCAACGCGCGTTTGCGATCAATCTCAACCATTTCCGCTTTTTCATCAGCCAATTCCAGCAATGCCTGCACCCAGGCGCCGCTCTTGAGCGGTTCATGGCGAACTCGCCAGCGCTCCACCCAGATGGGTAATTGCTTGCTGTTCGTTACACGGCGATGCGGGACCACCTTGGTGACACCCTGTGATTCGATCGTAACCTCATACTCTTCATACTGCGCTTCGACCGGGCAGATCTGCACACAGGCACCACATTTAATGCAGTAATAATCAGCCAGAACCAATTCGCCCTGCTCATTCACATGCAGTGCACGGGTTGGGCAGATATCGGCACATGCCAGACAACCATCCGCACAATATTCGCGCTGCAACACCACGCTGCCCTGCCAGGGCTGCTGCACATGAAAAGCACCATCGCTGGCTACTTCACATTGGCGGCAACGGATGCAGTGAGCATCATCAACCTGCAGGGTTTTGGCATCCTTATCTTCAGAGATGACATTGGTCGGACAATTATCGATGACAAAATCCTTCTTCTTCCAATCAAAGGCATCCTTCTCAAAGGTTGTGCTCTGTAAGAAAGGAGGGAATACCTCATACGTGATAACCGGGATCTCGGGTTCTCCGTTGATGGTCATTTCAATAGCATTGACCGGGCACACCTCAACACATTCACCACATAGAATGCATTTCTGTGGGTCGAGATCCACACTTTGTTTGCTAACCATTCTGCCATCTTGCAGAACCGCATCCACATGCGTGAGAGCATCTTTAGGACATACCAGTGGACCCAGCTGGCATCCCACACAAACATCCAGATCCCAGCGCATGATGTAATGGCGGGTGACCATGGCACGCTCTAACACCATTTCGGTTCCGGTGCGCGTTTTCTGTGATAAACCTCGTTTACTCATGGTTGGCTCCTAATCCCTGCGAATTTCCTGTACCAATTCACGGTTGGCATCATACACTTTCACGATCATGGGAGTTTCCCCGGGCATGGCATGCGTTGCACAACCAAAACAGGGGTCATACGCCCTGAACGCCATCTCGATCTGATTCATGACCGGTTCATCCACCGGTTTGCCGGGTTTGATAAGAGCCTGGGCAGCTTTCTTGATGGACATATCAATGGCTGCATAATTATTGGTAGTACCTACAATCAGGTTGACGTTCTTCAGCAGCCCTTCTTTGTCTGTTACATAGTGATGAAAAAGAGTGCCGCGTGGTGCTTCCACTGCTCCGATGCCCTCGGTGGGGGTTTCGGTCGGGATGGTGCGCACCTTGGTATCCGTAATGTGCGGGTCACGCGAGAGTTCGAGGATGCGTTCCGCAGCATACAGCATTTCGACCAGGCGCGCCCAATGCGTTGCTAGGGTAGCATGAACCGGTTTCCCGCCCAGCACCTGATAAAACTTTTCATATTCAGCCTGCGCCAGCGGAGTCGTAAAACCATCCGAAGCGTTCATGCGAGCCAGCGGGGTGGCACGATAGACACCACTGTCCACACCGTCCACAAAACCCTTCCAACCCACCTTCTTGAGATAGGGAAATTTCAGGTAAGTCCATGGTTCGATGTGTTCAGCGAGCACATCCAGATATTCTTCGGGTTTGAACTTTGTAAATTCATCTCCCTGCGGGTTGACTACACGGATGATTCCATCATAGAAATTGATCTTGTTGTTCTCATCCACTGTTCCCATATAGTAGGTCTGGTGGGCATACGCATCACTGAGGATCATATCGCGATATTCACTGTTATTGAGCACTACATCCTCAAATAATTTCAGGGAAAACTGCGCGATCTCTACCGAATTGGTTGCGATCTGCTCAATACGAGCTCGTTCCGCTTCCGTAATAGGCTTGCTCATACCCCCTACAATGCCGCCCACGGAATGAATATAACGCCCACCAATGATGGAAGAAATTTCATGGTTCTCAGAAAGCAATTGCATCACCTGCGCGCCGATCTCCCGCCCCACCTTCTTGACCACCCCCAAGATATTGCGCTCCGCTTTGGGTGCGGTGGGACCAACCACAAAATCAGGTCCACCCAGAACATAGAAATGGGTAGCGTGATCTGCCACGAAGAAAGAGTTGTATTGCAGCTCTCTTAATTTTTTGGCTGTCTCGGGAATATTCACATGGTAGACTGCATCCCCAGCTTTGGCGGCTGCCATGTGATGCGCCAGAGGGCAAACACCGCAAATACGCTGGGTAATGCGCGGCATTTCCTCTACCGGACGCCCTTCGCAAAATTTCTCAAAACCGCGCAGCTCGGGAATGATCATATAGGCATTTTCGAGCCCGCCTTCTTCATTCAAGAAAAGGTCAATGCGCCCATGCCCTTCGAGCCGCGTAATGGGATCAATACAGATCTTGGTATTTTTCTCAATTCGTTCAGTCACTGTTCATTTCTCCCATTAAGATTCTTTCCCGTATTTCAATTCATTCAAAATGGAATGTGCCATGCCAAATCGGTAGCACAACCCGGCAGGATCCACGATCGAATCCAGTATTTGCTGTAATTTTTCCGGTTCATCGGTATCGATGATGGCTCCCAACGCGCTGGCGAGTTTGGCACCCTGATCCAACACACCCTCCGGAGGTCCGTAACAACCGCGGCAAGGCATGTTGCCATCCAAACAAGGGGTGTTGCAACCAGAACGTGTGACCGGTCCATAACAGATCACACCCTGTCGCAAGAAGCAGATATTGGGATCCAACTCTACCTCATGCGGGCGTTTGAATTCCGTGATACGAACTCCGCTCATGCCTTTTTCGCGCGTGCAGACATCGCACACCGTTTTTTCTCCGGCGCCGATCACAGAACCCTTGGGAGGCAATTTGCCCGCCAAGGCAGCCTGGAAAACCGCCCAAACCTGATCGACTACCGGCGGGCAGCCAGGCATGAAATAATCCACTTCAACCGTTTGAGCCAGCGTGCGAACTCTTGGCTGCAATGCGGGTAGTTCGATCTCCCCTTCCGGTACTTTATTGACAGGCTGTGGTCGTGTTCCACGGCTCTCATCCAACGATGGGGCAGTATCGTAAACCCGCTCCAGCATATTTTCCAGATCGTACAAATTCGCCAATCCAGGAATACCTCCCAGATGGGAACAGGAACCAAAAGCAACCAGTATCTTGGACTTATCACGAAGCAATCTGGCAACTTTTTCGTTTTCGCTATTCCGGATGCCGCCGTTGAAGAAACAAATATCGATTTCCTTATCGGCTAGTTTTTCCACATCCTCATATTTAAAATCCATGGCAGCCGGCCAGAAGACGATATCTACCAGGTCGCCCACATCGATCAGACGCATTCCCAATTCGGTAATGGTGATCTCACAGCCGCCACAGGAAGCCGCCCAGTAAAAAGCAAGTTTCGGTTTGGTTGCCATCATGCCACCTCCTTTACGATCTCAAGCGAGGAAAGCATATTATCGATCTCCAAACGGATCCTGCCGCGATCTTGTGTGCCGATCTGTACAAATTTCACACGCTGTTCGGGCAATTCCACCTGCTGGATCAGTTTATCCAGCAGCCCAATCTTGCACTGGCTGACATAGGTACCGCGCTTGAAGTGACATTCACCCGGCGCGCAGCCGCACACCAACACTCCATCGATACCGGAGGCTAAAGCCATTACCGCCATCTGCGGATCGATTCTGCCAGAACAGGGAATATGGATCACGCGTACGTTATCAGGATAGGATTCAAGAATGGATTCGTCTTCTTCCACCCGCAAACACCAATCGCAGATGAAGACGACCAGAGAAGGAGTTGTTTTCGATTTGATCGCGATCTGTGGAACGATATCCTCATTGGCTACGCCCTCGCGAGCAATGGCTCCCATCGGGCAGGCTGCCACACAAGTTCCACAACCCATGCAGCGATTCACATCCACTTCAGCAAAGCGATCCATCACCCCATCCACATCTTTTTCAATGAGATGGGGGGCTTCATACGGACATGCCATCACGCAGATGCCACATCCGGAACATTTTTCTTCCTTAACAGCCACCGTATCCAGAGGAGAGGTATAGCCATTCTGAATTGCAAGCTGTTTAACAGCTGCGATGACGCTGGAAATATGGATCTCCTGCGGGCAGCCGCTGTAACACAGATCACAGGCAGAGCACATCCAGGTAGTGGGGCTGGCAAAGGCTTCTTCGCGCATATCCATCATAACCATACGCAATAAACGACGCGGATTGTAATCCGGCTCTACCTTTTGCTGAATCATGCACTTTGACACACAGGTACCACAGGAATAGCACATTTCCACATGTTCCCCACCGGGGATAGCTCTCACTTCATCAGCAAAATTCTTTGAGGTGTTAGTTTCCACTTTCCACCCCTTTCGCTGTGATCGCTTTAACCATCTGGTCAGAATATGTCACCGCCTTATCGATCTCAGGTGTTTCGTACATTCGGCGGGATCTTTTTTCCATTTCCGGTTTTATGCGTTCAATTTCTTCATGAAGCTTCTCAGAAGGCATGCTATCAATCACCTGCTGCATTTCATTGATGATACGGGCGTATTTATCACCCTCGGCTGCGCTAATCCATTCCACACGGAAGCGACCGGGGGTCATCTCCAGTTTCTCAAAAAGTTTCTGCAAGCGGTTCGCCCGGGTAGCACCCACCTGCTGCCCGGTAATATAGTGGCAATCTTGCGGGTGGCAACCCGAGTAAAGCACTGCACCGGCACCAAGGCGAAAAGCCTCATAAATGAAGTCGTTATCCATACGGGCTGAACACATCACACGGATGCCGCGCTCATTGGCACTGTAATCAAAATGGCTGGTGCCAGCCAGATCCGCACCGCCGTATGAACACCAGTGGCAGCGGAAGGCAAAGATTTTCTCTTCCGGTTTTTCCGCCAGTAAAGCGCGCATTTGAGCAAGCACCTGGGCATCGGTGAAGTGCATCTGGGTGATGGCATTATGCGGGCATTCCGCCACACAACCACCACAACCATGACATTTGGCTACAACTACCGAGGCAGCTTTGCCTTCTTCTATGACGATGGCTCCATAGGGGCAGGCTTTTGCACAAACCCCGCACATCTTGCCATCTGCCATCACACAACGATCTTCCCAAACCTGCGCGATGATCGGCTCGATCTCCCACTCATCCGAATGGAGAATGCGGCTGGCACGAGAAGCGGTTGCCAGACCGGAAGAAACAGAGGATGGGATATCTTTCAAGCCCTGGCAGGCTCCTGCCAGGAAGATGCCATCGGTGGGACTGTCGACCGGGCGCAATTTGGGGTGATATTCCATAAACCAGCCACCCGGACTTTGGGTAATATTCAAAACAGAGCTGACGCTATCCACATCGGGCTGCGGTACGGCAGCCTGGTTGAGCATGACCATATCATATTCATGTTCCACCACCTTGCCAAGCGATACATCTTCAGAATGAACGAACAGATTGTGCGTCTGCAAATCCTCCGTGATCAAGCTGGGGCGCCCCTGGATGAATCGGATGCCCATGCTGCGGGCACGGTCATAGAATTCTTCATATCCTTTGGAGGGGGTACGAATATCCATGTAATAGACAGAAATATCCAACTCTGGGTTCATCTGCTTGAGCAGAACCGCGTTCTTGATCGCGTACATACAACAGAAATTAGAACACCAAGGATTGAAGCGTTTGTCGCGCGAACCGACGCAATTGATGATCGCCAGGCGCTGGGGGTTCTGTTGGTCGCTGGGGCGGATCAAATTTCCGGTGGTTGGTCCCGCCGAATTATTCAGGCGTTCCATTTCCATGGCAGTGATCACATTGGGGAAACGCCCGTAGCCATATTCGGGGATCACACTGGGGTCAAAGTGATTGAAACCGGTCGCCACAATAATGGAACCGATATCTTCCCACACGATTTTATCTTCCTGGCTGAAATCAATGGCTTCCAGCGGACCACAGGCATCCACACATTTATAACAATGGATACAAGCTTCTTCGTCAATGGTATACAACAGAGGAACGGACTGACTCATCGGAACATAGGCTGCCTTGCGCGGAGCCAGGTTCATTTCAAAATAATTGGGTACTTCAATGGGACAGGCTTTGGAACACTCACCACAGCCATTGCAACGATCCGCACGCACATAGCGTGCTTTCTCACGCAATTGGACCTTGAAATTACCTACATAGCCTTCTACACGCTCAACATTGGTGTAGGTTCTCACATCAATTTTGGGATGACGCGCCGCGTCAACCATTTTAGGTGCGAGAATTCATATACTACAGTCCATGGTGGGGAAGGTCTTATTCAACTGTGCCATCACACCACCAATGGTAGGTTCTTTCTCCACAAGTATCGTTTCAATGCCCTGGTCAGCCAGGTCGAGGGCTGCACTGATGCCCGCCACCCCACCCCCAATGACCATGGCACGTTTGGTAACAGGCACCTTGATCATGGTGAGAGGATTGAGGAAACGTGCTTTCGCAATGGCTGCTGCGGTCAGGTCTTTGGCTTTCTCCAAAGCACCTGCCTTATCATGACCATGCGCCCAGGTGCACTGCTCGCGAATATTCGCCATCTCCATCAGGAATGGGTTTAAACCGGCTTCGGAAACTGCCCCGCGGAAAGTGTTCTCGTGCATACGCACCGAGCAAGCCGATACAACCACACGGTTAAGATTGTATTTCTTGATATCATCCTTAATGAGGGTTTGCCCACTATCCGCACAAGCATACAGAGTATCCGTTGCATGGACAACACCGGGTAAAGTCGAAGCCCATTCTGCCACTTCGGCGGGGTCAATTACCCCGGCGATGTTGCTACCGCAGTGACAAATATACACTCCAATTCTCAGTTCTTCCTCTGGTTTTTGTTCCGCCATCTTGCTCCTTTAATGCGTACTCTTCCCGTTGCATTCAGGGAAGGCATGGATCGATCAACCAGCAGCTTTAACGCCGATGACCTCTTCTTTGATCAATTCACGTCGGGATTTTTGTGCCCGCTGCTCTGGCGTGGTCATGAATAACGCTTCCTTTGGGCACCATTTGATACACTGTGGACCCTCTTCCAGGTCTTCACATTGGTCACAGATCTCGGCTAATTTGCTAGCTGGATTTATGGAGATGGCTCCAAAATCACATGCTTCCACACACCAAGCACACGCATCGCATTTACTGGCATCAATATGGATGATGCCGGTATGCGGATCCTGTGTCAGCGCATCCTGCGGGCAGGAGCGCACACAGGGTGCATTCTCACATGTCCGGCAGGCAATGGCAGTAATCAGCACTTCATCTACACGCACGGTGCGAATGCGGCTGCGATAGGAGTTATATTCTCCCGTTTTATTGTATGAGCATACATATTCACATAACTGGCAACCGATGCATTTTTCGGGGTCACAATCCACATATTGATACTTTGAAGTTGAAGTTGTCATGATCTTCTCTGCTACTCCTATACACCAATTTGCTCAGCTACATCTTCCATACCGAGTTCAATCAATTTTGCTTTTGGAATCAGTCCCTCTTTCGTCCAACCTTTTGCCTCATAATACAGGTCTTTCATGTATTCCAATTCTTCGTCAGTGGTGACATGCCCCGCTGAAGGTCCCTTGGTCATGGGATCGTGCATCCAACGCCACGGTAAAGTATCATCCGCACGCTTCCAACCCTCACGAATATTGAAGGCTTTCTTCATGGTGACTGCGCGCGAACCGATCATATCTATATCTTCATATTTGAGATCCCAACCGGTGGTCGCGTTGATCAGGCTCACAATAGCCGGCCACGCTCCAGCTCGATCAGCTTTACCGGTGAAACAACGGCGGATAAATTTACACAGCGGCAGAGTATCGTAGACCGCAGCGTACTCCTCAGTATCCATCGCCAAGCGACCGCGCGTATCATCCACAGAGAAACGGTCTACATCTCCTTTGATATCGGGGTCATAAGCTGCTGAACGATTATGGCAGGGTCCGCGCGTACCTACCGCCGACCCCAACGAAAATGTCTTCAGCCCACGTGCATCATAACCAGCCGGTTCCAACCCTTTAACTTGCATCGCCCATTTATAGGTCTCAGTGCCGCGTTCTTTATCAATCGTCTTACTGGCAATGCGAGTGCCTTCTGAAAGTAATTTCCCAATGCCTTCGCGATCACGGATCATTTCCGCCAGATAGACCGCCGATTGCCCATTCCCGAAAGACAGATCAAAGCCATCCGGATGGCTCTCACACTTGAAATCTTCTTTGCTAAAGATACCTTTTTCATAGGTTTCCATCGCCCATGAAATGGTGATGCCCATGCTCATGGCATCCATCCCAGAACGGTCAGCCACATCAATCAATTTGATAATGGCGTTCATGTCATTGATTCCCAAGTTTGGACCATTGGCGAACAAGCATTCGTATTCAATTCCCGTCATGGCGCCTTCATACGGTCCGCCTTTTGCCATTGACATTTGTTCACAGGCAATCGGGCACTGTGCACAAGCAATCGTTTTAACTTTATTGTGTTCATGCAAGTACTCGCCACTGACCATTTCAGCGTCCTCAAAAACGCCTTCCTGGTAATTGCGAGTAGGAAGCAGACCGATCTTGTTCATATTAAGCACATTGGTAGATGTTCCCAAAATGCGGTATTTCGAAGTATGCGGACCCTGTGCTTCCTTGGTGATGTCAAACGATAATTTCATCAAGGTATCGGGGTCAGCAACTGCTATGCCATGCGTGCCACGTATGGAGACCGCTTTGAGCTTCTTGGAGCCCCACACTGCACCATGCCCGGTGCGCCCTGCCTGACGCCCATCATTGGTGACGTTGGCAAAACGAACCATGTTCTCACCGGATGGTCCGATAGTAGCCGAGCGCACCTGGTCATCACGTAATTGTTCTCGGATCGCTTCTTCTGTCTCAAAGGTTCCCAAACCCATCAAAGAGGAAGCATCCCGAAACTCAATACGATCATCATCAACGAAGATATTGACCCATTCATCGCT
>LDZU01006132.1_pt1 | contig 30955 bp, 27 predicted proteins | sample 615531 | NCBI WGS metagenome assembly LDZU01 (sample SAMN03408293, study PRJNA278302) | terrestrial metagenome | isolation source: oil reservoir sample SB2 | place: USA: Alaska, North Slope, Schrader Bluff formation | collected 2011-09 | reverse complement strand
ATGAATTTGACTACGAACTTCCTGATTAAGAGTGCACGATCTTATGCTACAATATTAAACATTAAAACGAGTACACGATCTTATGCTATATAACAACTAAGAATTACCTGGTCAACTGGTAAACAGGGTAACTGGGTAACTTAAATTAACTTGCAACTTGTATTTAATACTTAAGAACGACTATTTATAAAAACTAATTAAGAGGTGATGCTGGGAACTAATTAAACAAATTTATTTTAAAGATTTTAAGTATAAAATAAAAATAATAACACAAAGGGAGGAAAAACAAAATGGCAAATAAAGTTATTGAGAATTTATATTATACTAAAAGTGATGAATGGTTAAAAGTAGAAGATGAAATTGGAACAATAGGAATTACTGATTATGCCCAAGACCAACTGGGAGATATTGTTTTTCTTGAAAAAATAGAAAAGGGTAAAAAATTAAAGCAAGGTGAAACACTTACTACCATTGAATCAGTTAAGGCTGTATCTGATGTATATGCACCAGTTAGTGGAGAGGTAACTGAAGTAAACGAAAAATTATTAGATGATACTTCTATTATAAATAAAGACCCTTACGGAGAGGGTTGGATTGCCAAAATTAAAATAGCTAATAAAGACGAATTAAAAAATCTTATGGGTGCCAAAGAATATTCTGAATATAGAAAAGAATAATATAAAAGAATAGAGGTATAATAAAATGAGATACATCCCAAATACCGATGAACAAAAAAGGGAGATGTTAAAAGAGATTGGAGTTTCTTCCTTTGAAGAATTAATTAAAATTATTCCTCAAAACCTCAGGCTAAAAGAAAGATTAAATATCCCAGAAGCAATAACAGAAAGCGAATTGGAAGATAAAATTTATCATATTGCTCAAAAAAATTCCAACTTCTTTTTAATGAAACCTTTGGTGGGTGCCGGTGCCTACCGACATTATATCCCAGAAGCAGAGAAATTTCTTTTACAAAGAGAAGAATTTTGGACTTGCTATACCCCTTATCAACCTGAACTGAGCCAGGGTACACTGCAATCAATATTTGAGTATCAAAGTTATATTTCTCGACTTACCAAGACGGAGGTGGTAATTCCTTCTATCTACGATGGTGCCTCGGCAACAGGCGAAGCAGCTTTAATGTCCCTAAGATTAACCCATAAAAATAAAATAATTGTATCAAATTTACTACATCCACATTACCGAGAAACACTCAAAACCTATGTAGCACCTCATAAGCCAGAAATTATTGAATTACCTTATAATAATGGCTTGGTTGATATAAAAAAATTACAGAATTTGATTGGAGAAGATGTAGCGGCAGTTATTATTCAAAGCCCTAATTTCTTTGGAGGTATAGAAAGACTATCTGAAATTTCTGAAATAGTTCATTCTAAAGATGCACTGTTAATTGATGTGATTGTGGAAAGTATGTCTTTGGGAATTTTAAAAGCTCCTGGTGAAATGAATGTGGACATTGTAGTGGGAAATGCTCAGTCTTTCGGAATGGATTTAAATTTCGGGGGCCCCTACAATGCTTATTTGGCAACCAAAAAACAGTTTATCAGGCAACTTCCTGGAAGAATCGTAGGAGAAACAGTTGATGTGGACGGAAAACGAGTTTTCGTAATGACTATGCGTGCTCGAGAACAAGATATAAGGAGAGAAAGGGCAACTTCTAACATTTGTACTAACCATAATTTAAATGTAACAGCTTCTAATATTTACCTTTCTTTATTGGGTACCGAAGGTCTTTATCAAATTTCTCTTATAAATACTAAATCTGCCCATTATTTAGAAAATCTACTGATAAAATCTGGGAAATTTGAAAAAGTGTTTGATTATCCCTTCTATAATGAATTTCTCCTGAAGAGTAAAGAAGATATAGATACTGTCAACAAAAAATTATTAGAGAATAATTATATTCCTCCCCTTAAAATTTGCCAATTTTATAAAGAGGAAAGTTTAAAGAATGTTTTACTCTTTGCGGTAACTGAGATATTAAGTAGGGATGATTTAAATAAAGTCGCGAATATTCTTTTGGAATAAGGAGTGATAAATATGAAATTAATATTCGAAAAAAGTGTAAAAGGAAGAGATGGTTATTCGCTGCCTCAAGATTTATTCGAGGATATTAAAATTGAAGAATGTTTACCTGTATATGGTATTAGTAGAGATAAAAAAATACTCAGTGAAGTCTCTGAAGTAGATGTTATTCGGCACTTTACTAAACTTTCTAAATTAAACTATGGTCTTGATGACGGGTTTTATCCTTTGGGATCGTGCACGATGAAATACAACCCCAAAATTAACGAAAAATTAGCTTCATTAAGTAATTTTGTTTATGCTCATCCCCTGGCACCTGAAGAGACAGTGCAGGGTTGTTTAGAAATTGCCTATGACCTAAATAAATTACTCTGCGAAATAACTGGAATGGACGAATACACTATGGTTCCTGCTGCAGGAGCACATGGGGAATTAACTGGTGTGCTCATTATGAGAAAATATTTTATTGACCGCGGAGACATACGGCGTAAAATGCTAATTCCTGATTCTGCTCACGGCACCAACCCTGCTTCCGCAGCTATGGCTGGTTTTCAGGTAGTAGAAGTAAAATCAAACGAAAGGGGAACAATTGATTTAAAAGAATTAGCTGAATTAATGGATGAAGATACTGTTGGATTAATGCTAACCAACCCCAATACGGTAGGATTATACGATGAAGGGATAGAAGAAATTGAAAAGATCGTCCACGGTAAAGGTGGTTTGCTCTATTATGATGGAGCTAATCTTAATGCTTCCCTGGGTATTATCAGGCCTGGGGACGCCGGTTTTGATGTTGTTCATCTTAATCTACACAAAACTTTTTCTACCCCTCATGGAGGTGGTGGACCTGGCGCAGGAGTAATTGGAGTAAAGAAAAATCTCACCCCTTACCTCCCCACTCCAATCGTTGCTTTAGATTCAGTCAAGAAAAAATATTACTGGAAAGACGTAGGAGAAAAAAGTATTGGTATGGTGAGAGCATTCTGGGCTAATTTCCCAGTATTAGTTAAAACTTATGCCTGGATTCTAAGTATGGGACCAGATGGTCTTTATAATGCTTCGGAAACAAGCATAATAAATGCCAATTATGTGTTAACGAAATTAAAAGAATATTATAAACCGGTTTATGACCGTTATTGTGGACATGAATGTACACTTACTGGAAAAGAATATAAAAAATATGGAGTGAAGACTTTAGATATTGCTAAGAGATTAATGGATTATAGAATGCATCCACCCACTATTTATTTCCCTCATTTTGAACCATATGCTGAAGAAACTATAATGGTAGAACCACCGGAATCAGAAAGTAAAGAAATGCTCGATAAATTTATAGATACTATGATAAAAATTTCTAATGAGGTCAAGACCAACCCTGAATTATTAACTACTGCCCCCCATATTACTCCCATCAGAAGGGTTAATGATGCTTTAGCTGTAAAAAGAGCAATTTTAACTTATGATGATGAATTAAAACTTAAGGGGGAATTAAAATATCAAGACAAAGATATAAATTTTTAATCGGGAGGAAATTTTGAAATGGAAGAATTATTATTAACTCCTCTACACGAGGAACATTTAAAATTAAAAGCCAGAATGATACCCTTTGATGGTTTTGATATGCCGGTACAATATACCAGTATCATTGAAGAACATTTTGCTGTTAGGGAACGTGTAGGCATCTTTGATGTGTCACATATGGGAGAGATTGAATTACGTGGCAAAGATGCCCTTCCCTTTACCGATTATCTGGTAACCAATTCGATAATAAATATGAAGGATGGAGATATAAAATATTCCCCTTTATGTTACCCCCATGGTGGTCAGGTTGATGACCTCTTTGTTTATAAGGTAAAAGATGACTTTGTACTTTTGGTAGTAAACGCCTCACCCAATTATTCAATTAAAGATTATGACTGGATCGTAAAAAATAAAGGTGATTTTGATGTAGAAATATTTAACAAAAGCAAGGATTATGGCGAAGTAGCAGTTCAAGGTCCTGATTCAGAAAAATTGTTAGAACCTCTGGTAACAGGGGATATTTCTCTTAAAGAATTGAAGCGTTTTAAGTTTATTTTTGGTCAACTGTTTGGGAAGAAAATTCTTATTTCAAGAACTGGTTATACCGGTGAAGATGGTTTCGAAATTTATACCTTTAAACCCGAAGATATAATAGATATCTGGCGGGGCATTTTAGAAGAAGGTAAAAAATATAACCTAAAGCCCTGTGGATTAGGAGCTAGAGATACCACCAGATTTGAAGTTTGCTATTGGTTATATGGCAATGATATTGACGAAACTGTAAATCCATTAGAGAGCGGACAAGGTTGGACAGTAAAATTTGATAAAGGAAACTTTATAGGAAAAGATGCTTTACTTAAAATAAAAGAAAAAGGAATTAACCGAAAACTGGTTGGTCTTTTTGTTCCTCAAGGTGGTATTCCACGGCACGGAATGGAAGTAAAAAAGAATAATAAAAAGATTGGATATATCACTTCTGGAAATTATTGTCCATCCTTAAAAAAGGTATATGCTATGGCTATCTTAGATCTTCCCTATACTGAAAAGGGTACTGAGGTAGATATAATTATAAGAAACAGAGAGATAGAAGCGGAAGTTGTGGATATGCCCTTTGTTGCACCATTTAATAAAAGATGAGTTAATTGGCCGATTTTCCAATTTTTCAATTCACCAATTAAAAAAGGAAGGAGGTGGTTAAAACAAACTAACAAATAAAATCATTATTAACTTTATCAGAAGGAGGTGATATTAGAACAATTTTATTAAAAAAATTTGTTTGATATTAGTATTTTAAATCATTTTTTCAATACAAAGAAGTACTTTTCAACCCCCATTTATGTAAATCAAATTTGTCTTAAGATAATTAATAAAATTTGAGTAAGGAGGTTTTTTTTATGACTGCTATAATGAATTTTTTAACTATTCTTGATGATTTTGTCTGGGGACCCCCTATGATGGTGATACTGGTTGGTACAGGAATATTTTTAACCATCAGATTGGGTTTTCCTCAATTTTTACATTCCTCTTATGCCTGGAAATTAATCTTCAAGGGTGCTTTTAAGAAAGATGTGGCTCAACGCGGAGAGGGAGAAATTACTCCCTTCCAGGCTTTAACTGCTACTTTAGCCGCTACTGTGGGAAATGGTAATATTGCCGGGGTAGCTACTGCCTTAGCGGCCGGTGGTCCAGGTGCAGCAGTTTGGATGTGGATTACTGCTCTTTTCGGAATGTGTACTAAAATGTGTGAAGCAACCTTAGGTGTAAAATATAGAATAAAAGATAAAGATGGAGCCTATGCCGGTGGCTCAATGTACTTTATCGAAAAGGGTTTGGGACAAAAATGGTTGGGTTGGTTATTCGCCTTCTTTGGGGCAATTTGCGCCTTTGGAATTGGAGATGCAGTCCAAACTAACTCAATGGCAGCAGTTGGCCATAGTGTATTTAATATACCCGTTGCATTAACAGGAATAGTAATAACTTTTTTAGTCTGGATAGTAGTAGTTGGAGGAATTAAGCGTATAGGTGAAGTAACTGAAAAGTTAGTTCCTTTTATGGCTATATTCTATATTGCCGGGGCATTAATTATAATTATAGCTAAAATCAACTTACTCCCCTGGGCAATTGGAGAAATATTTAGATCAGCCTTTACCGGAAGAGCGGCATTTGGTGGATTTGCCGGGGCTACTGTAGCTCAAGCTATGAGATTCGGAGTTGCCAGAGGTATATTCTCTAATGAAGCTGGCTTGGGAAGTGCCAGTATAGCTCACAGTGTTGCCCAAACCAAACATCCAGTACGTCAGGGTACTATTGCTATGATAGGAGTTATGATTGATACTTTGATTATTTGTTCGATGACCGCCATTGTTATTGTTATTACCCAATCTTTAGGTACCGGACTTACCAGCACACCACTTACAGCTCACGCTTTTACCTCTGTTTTAGGTGGATTAGGAGGACCTATTGTTGCCCTCGGTTCCTTACTGTTCGGATACTCTACCATTATTACCTGGTGTTACTATGGCCAGCAATGTGCCCGTTATATCTTTGGTCCAATAGTAATTAGACCTTATGCCTGGCTTTTTGTCATTGTAGCTTTTTTAGGTTCGATAGTAGAAATTCCTTTTGTCTGGTTACTTACCGATGCCCTTAATGGAGCAATGGCTATTCCTAATTTAATCGGTCTAATCTTCTTAAGTGGTATAATGGCTAAAGAAGTAAGGGAATACTTCTCTACTCCAGAACTCTTAGGCTAAAACTTAGAGGGGGGATTAACCCCCCTCTTCTTTTTCTATTAACTAATAAGGAGGAAATTAAAAAAATAATGTTAATTGGTATCCCTAAAGAAATTAAAAATAATGAAAATAGGGCAGCAATTACTCCAGCCGGGGTAAAAGCTTTCTATCAAGCAGGACATCAAGTACTGGTCCAAAAATCAGCTGGCATAGGAAGTGGGATTGAAGATATAGAATACAGTCAAGCTGGAGCCTCTATAATCGAAACTGCTAAAGAATTATTTGATAGAGCAGATATGATTATGAAGGTAAAAGAGCCTCTACCTTCTGAATATGACCTCTTAAGGGCTGGTCAGATACTATTTACTTACTTTCATTTTGCCTCTTCTTTAGAATTAACTAAAGCTATGATAGATAGAAAAGTTATTTGCATTGCTTATGAAACTGTTCAAACTGAAGACGGTTATTTACCACTGTTAGCACCAATGAGTGAAGTGGCAGGAAAAATGGCTGCTCATATTGCAGCTTATTATCTTGCCCTACCCTATGGTGGAAGAGGAGTATTGATGGGCGGTGTATCCGGAGTCAGCCCAGCCAAAATTGTAGTAATCGGGGGAGGAACCGTGGGGACTTGTGCTGCAAAAGTAGCAGCTGGCATAGGTGCAAATGTCACTTTACTTGATATAAATATTAGAAGGTTAAGATATTTAGATGATGTCTTACCAAAAAATATTAAGCTGATAGTTTCTAATCAACACAATATTGAGGAAGAAACTAAAGATGCTGATGCGGTAATTGGAGCAGTATTAGTCCCTGGGGCAGAAGCTCCAAAATTAATGACAGAAGAAATGGTAAAGAAGATGAAACCAAATTCTGTCATAGTAGATGTAGCCATCGATCAAGGAGGATGCATAGCTACAAGTAGACCTACTTCTCATAGTGAACCAGTCTATAAGGTTCACAATGTATTACATTATTGTGTTACCAATATGCCTGGTGCCTTTGCCAGAACTTCTACCTTTGCCTTAACTAATGCTACCCTTCCCTATGGTTTAGAAATTGCCAATAAAGGCTATATAAAAGCAATAAAGGAAAATAAAGCCCTCGCTAAAGGATTAAATATCATTGATGGTAAAATTACCTACGAACCCGTAGCAAAGGTTTTTAATTTAAAATACTATCCGATAGAAGAGATAATTAATTAATCCCCTAATTTACTAATTTATTTTAAATTGGTGAAACTTAAAAAGCCTCTATACTGTTAAGTGTAGAGGCTTTTTAAGTTTATATTTCTATTTAACTTAGTACATTCCACCTGGAGGCATTCCTCCTGGAGGCATTGCGCCTTCTTTCTTTTCTTCAGGTTTATCGGTAACTAAACATTCTGTAGTAAGAATCATTCCTCCAATGCTGGCTGCATTTTGTAAAGCTGATCGAGTAACCTTAGCGGGATCTACAATTCCTCTTTTTACCATATCGGTAAATTCCCCTGTTGTAACATCAAAACCGATACCTTTCTCTTTGGATTTTAATTTCTCTACAATTACTGAACCTTCATAGCCACCATTAAGGGAAATTTGCTTTGCTGGTTTTTCTAAAGCTTTCTTAATAATTTCTACTCCGATTTTTTCATCTCCTTCTAATTGTAACTCCTCTAATGCCGGAATAATATTTAATAAGACTGTGCCGCCACCAGCAACAATACCTTCTTCTACCGCTGCCTTAGTGGCAGATAGAGCATCTTCAACTCGATGTTTCTTTTCTTTGAGTTCGGTTTCAGTAGCGGCTCCTACCTTGATAACTGCTACTCCTCCTACTAATTTCCCTAATCTTTCCTGCAATTTTTCTCGATCATAATCAGAGGTAGTTTCTTCAATTTGGGTTCGAATTTGCGCCTCTCGTTTCTTTATCTCCTTAGTATCTCCTTTTCCACCGACTATTATAGTATCTTCTTTGGTTACTTTTACTTGATGAGCATTTCCCAACATATTTATTTCGGCATTCTCTAATTTGAGACCTAATTCTTCGGAAATTACCTGCCCACCAGTAACTACAGCAATATCAGCTAACATTTCCTTTCTTCTATCACCAAAACCAGGGGCTTTTACTGCAACACAATTTAGAGTTCCTCGTATTTTATTTACTACTAAAGTAGCTAAAGCTTCTCCTTCAACATCTTCAGCAATAATAAGCAAAGGTTTACCTGTCTGAGCGATTTTCTCTAAGATAGGTAATAATCCTTTCATATTACTTATCTTAGAATCAGTTATTAATATGTAAGGATCATCAAGAACAGCTTCCATTCTTTCAGCATCAGTTACCATATAAGGAGAAATATAACCTTTATCAAATTGCATCCCTTCTACTACTTCTAAAGTAGTACCTAAAGTTTTGGATTCTTCAACTGTTATAACTCCATCTTTTCCCACTTTTTCCATGGCATCTGCTATTATATCTCCAATTTCTCTATCAGCAGCTGAAATGGATGCTACATTTGCCACAGATTCTTTATCATTAACTTCAATACTTAATTTTTTAATCTCCTTAACTGCTTGCTCTACTGCTTTATCAATTCCTCTCTTTACCATAATAGGGTTTGCTCCTGCTGCCACATTTCTCAAACCTTCGTGAATAATATCCTGAGCTAAAACTGTAGCAGTAGTTGTTCCATCTCCAGCTATATCATTAGTTTTGGTTGCTACCTCTTTAACAAACTGTGCACCCATATTTTCAAAGGGATCTTCAACCTCAATTTCTCGAGCAATGGTAACCCCGTCATTGGTAATAGTAGGTGAACCAAATTTTTTATCTAAAACCACATTTCGTCCTTTTGGTCCTAAAGTAATCTTTACACTATCAGCTAATATGTTTGCTCCTCTTTCCAAGGCTCTTCTTGATTCTTCCTCAAATAAAAATTGTTTCGCCATTTTTCTATCCTCCATTCTATATTTATTTTGATTTTTTAATAAATGCGAAAAATGTCTTTACTTTTTTAATTTAAGATATTTTATAATCTTACTCTTCGAAAATAGCTAAAATATCCTTTTCGCTTAAAATAAGGTACTCTTCTTCATCATCTCCTTTAATATCAGTCCCTGAATACTTCGCGTAAACTACTTTATCTCCCACTTTAACAGTCATAGGAACCACTTTACCTTCCTTATCAGTACCACCAGGGCCTACTGCTAACACCTCTCCCATCTGGGGTTTTTCTTTGGAGACGGTATCAGGAAGAAGAATTCCTCCCTTACTTTTCTCTTCTTCGAAAATAGGTTTTATTAATACCCTGTCTCCTAGTGGTTTTAAGCCTTTGATCTTCATTTTTTTAGAACCTCCCTTAATATATTAACATTTTTTAAATTAATTAGCACTCTCTTATTAAGAGTGCTAAAACACTTTATATATTATCCAAACTCTTTTTGAAAAGCAAATCTTATTATTCTTGATATTTAGCTATTTACTGCTAAATATACCAATTAATAGCTATTTTAATTCATTTTTCTTCTATTTAATAATTTTTTCTCTCTAATGGTAACCGTGAAATAGCATCCAAACTTAAAGACGATTTTTTGTTATCTTTTAGTTTAAAATAACCAACAGATGCTACCATAGCTGCATTGTCAGTACATAAATAAAGTGATGGGTAAAAAACCTCAATATTTAAAATTTTAGCTCTTTCTTTAATATCTTTTCTTAATAGATTATTAGCAGCAACTCCTCCTGCTAAAACAATATGTTTAGTTTTAAATTCTTGCGCTGCATTTACAGTCTTTTCTACCAGTACATCGACTACAGCTTGCTGGAAGGAAGCTAAAATATCTTCAACTTGTAAAATCTTATTTTCTTTTTTTGATTTTTTTATATGATAAATTACTGCAGTTTTAAGTCCACTAAAACTAAAATCATAATCTTTATTATTCATAAGAGGACGGGGAAATTTTACTGCTGAAGGATTACCTCTTTTGGCTAATTCCTCAATTATTGGTCCACCAGGGTAACCTAAATTTAGCACTTTAGAAATTTTATCAAAGACCTCTCCTACTGCATCATCTTTGGTCTGTCCTAATAATTTGTATTCCCCAAAATCTTTCATATATATTAAAGATGTATGTCCTCCTGAAACAATTAGGCAAATGCAGGGGGGCTTTAATTCTTTATGTTCTAAAAAATTAGCATATATATGAGCTTCAAGGTGATTTACTCCGATAAATGGAATATCTCGAGCATAGGCTATCGCCTTAGCAACAGATAATCCCACTAAAAGAGAACCTATTAGTCCTGGGCCATAAGTTACGGCTATACCTGATAAATCATCTAACTTTTTTTCAGCAGTACATAATGCCCTATCAATTACGGGAATTATATATTCCATATGTTTACGAGAAGCAATTTCGGGAACCACTCCTCCATATTTTTGATGAACCGTAATTTGAGAAGCTATTACATTAGAAATTATTTCGTTTCCATCTTCTACTATGGCAGCTGCGGTCTCATCGCAAGAAGTTTCAATTCCCAGTATTAAATCTGACATATAATTTTCCTTTTCTCCATAAAATTTATCAATTAACTGATTGATCGATAAACAAATTCACCAATCCACCGATTAACTGATTCTCCAATTAATTTAGTTGCCCAGTTACCTGGTTTACCAGTTGGCTTAGTTAGTCATAGTCATTAATTTTATATACAACTTCTCAATTGTAATATGAGAATTGGCTGATATAGTTAATCAGTTTAATTTTAATTCTTCAACCAGATAACTGGTAAACTAGCCAACCGGCTAACCACCTTCACGAGATATTAGATATAATATATATTTGCTATATACTGACTATATACTGAATACTGATTCTTCTAATTCAATTTCTTTTCCATAACCAAGGCATCTTCTTTTTCAGCTTGATAATAATTCTTTCTAATCTTTATTAACTTATATCCACATTTTCTGTACATATTCTGAGCAATAAGATTTGACCTTCTTACTTCTAAAGATATTTTTTCTACCTTATGTTTAGTTGCCATTTTTTCGATAAACCTTAAAAGGATTCCACCATATCCCCTATTACGCCATCTCTCTTTGATGGCAATATTGGTAATATGAAAGCTTCTACCTCTGAGCCAAAGTCCGAGATAACCGATAATCTCTTTATTTTTTTCTAATACAAAATATTTAGCATATCTATTTTGGATTAACTCATAATAGAAAATATTATAAGTCCAGGGATTGGAAAATGATTTTTTTTCTATATTCAGTACTTCTTCTAAATCATCCAACTCCATTGATCTAATAATAATTTTTGATATATCGTAATTAACATTAATCATTATTTGTTACTTGTATTTTTTCTCCCAAATAATCTCCGCCTGAGATTTTCTAAGATATAAGGGTGAAAGAGTATAAATATTATCTTCCTCCCCTTTTTTAAGTTTTTCTAAACCCAAAAAAGCAACATTCACACCTCGAGGCGGGGCCAAATGCGATCCTACAAATAAGGCGTTTCTGCCTAATTTTTCTTCTATAGTCTTTCGATATTTTATTATACCTTCACCAATAAAAATTATCTTTTCTTTTAAAAAAGATAATTTTGCCAGAAGACTATTAATACCTTCGCAATTATAATCTACAACCTTATCTAAACCATCTACTTCCCGAAATACAGCACTGTATATTTCACCCCTTTTAGATTCTAAAATAGGACAAACTAAAAAAGGCATCCCCATCAAAGAAAATGCTAAAGCATCTAACGTGGGAATTGCCAATAATGGTAAGGAGGTGGCATAAGATAAACCCTTTGCCACTCCTAAGCCTATCCTAAGCCCGGTAAAAGAACCAGGGCCTATAGATACCGCAATACCGTCAAGGTCAGATAATTTTAAACCCACCCCTTCTAATACATCTTTTATAGCGAACACTAAGATAGAAGAGGTTTTTTGGTAATAACTACTAAGATTATATTCGGCAAGAATATCCATTTCTTCAACTAAACCTAAACTACAAATCTTGGTAGAAGTATCAATCCCTAAAATTTTCAATTTTAATTAACTCCTTTAAAAATATTTCAAATCTGTCACCTTGAGGGAAAAAGGAAATTGTTCTTTTATCATAATTGCTGAATTTAATATTAATTTTCAAATGATTGTTAGGCAAAAAATCTTCAATCTTTTCTGCCCATTCAATAGCTGTTAAGCCCTCTCCGTAAAAATATTCTTCATACCCTAAATCCAAAAACTCCTCAGAACTATTGAGACGAAAAAGGTCAAAATGATAAACTGGAATTTTGCCTGTATACTCATTTATAATGGTAAAAGAAGGACTGGTTACATAATCTTGCACCTCAAGCCCCTGAGATATCCCTTGAATAAGACAAGTCTTTCCTGCTCCTAATTCGCCATAGAAAGCAATTAAGTCTCCTGGTATAATTAATTTGCTTATTCTTTTTCCCAATTTTTTTGTCTCTTCCGGACTTTCGGTAATAATATTTAAATTCATTTTAAAAATAATTTACACCTTTCTAACTATAGCGTATAGTTTAAGTATTCTATTTATGTAAGTTACTAATAGTTTCAGATTAAATTAAAAACTTAAAGCAAAAAGATTAATTGTTACTTAAGAATTCAGGAGCCAGTAGTCAGGAGTCAGAAGAATACAAGATTATATAACCTTATATTCTAAAATAATTCTGAATACTGGATTCTGTCTTCTGGCTTCTATGTTATCTGCGAGATACAATTCACGATACACAAATTAGTCTTCTAGCTTTTTTTGTCTCAATTTTAAGTTTTGAGTTATGGTTTTACGTTTTGCGCCTTTAATTTTTTGCTTTCTTGTTATCCGCTAAAGAAATCTTTCCTCTAACATAGTTTTAACCTTCCAGGGTTTTCCATTTTTAATAAATAATTTAGGAACTCGTTTTTTGTCGGGCATATGAACTATTTCATAATTAATTGTCCCAATTTTCTGGGCAATTTCTTCCACTGAAATTACTTCATCCCCCTGCTTTCCCCATAACACCACTTCATCTCCTGCTTCTACTTGAGGAAGTTTAGTAACATCTATCATACATTGATCCATACATATTCGACCAATTATTGGCACACGGTTCCCTCTTACAAGTACTTCTCCTTGATTAGATAGGAGCCGATTATAACCATCAGCATAACCTACGGGGAGAGAGGCAACCAATGTTCTTCTTTTAGTAATGTAAGTTCGCCCATAACCAATGCTTTCTCCAGCTGGTAGTTCTTTTAAAAAGATTATCCTGGTTTTAAATTCTTGAGCTGGTATCAAGTCTATAGTTTTTTTTACTTCAGGGGAGGGATATAGCCCGTATATAGAGATTCCTGGCCTTAGCATATCTAACCACATATGAGGTAAATCAAGGAGAGTAGCACTATTACCTACATGCTTTATGGAAATATTTATTCCTTCTCTTTTTATATCAATTAAAACTTTATTAAATTTTTTAAATTGATTTTCGGTATAAGCCTTATCCTTTTCATCTGCAACAGAAAAATGAGTAAAAATACCTTCTATTTCCACATTTTTCAACGATTTTACCTTTTTAATAAAACCCAAAACTTCTTGAGGGAAAATTCCTATCCTTCCCATACCAGTATCTACTTTGAGATGTATTTTGGCAATTTTATTCATTTTGATTGCCGACTTAGAAAGTTTTTCTAACATTTCGTATTCACTAACTGCAGGGGTAATATCATATAATACTAATAATTCTGCCTGTTCCTTCAAGGTCAGCCCAAGAACTAAAATTGGGACAGTAATCCCAGCCTCGCGAAGTAAGATACCTTCTTCTAAACGAGCAACTGCTAATCTATTAGCTCCATTATCTAAAACTACTGAAGAAACTTCTAAAACATCGTGGCCATACGCATTCCCTTTCACCACTGCCATTAGTTCTTTTTTCTCGCCGATTAATTTTTTAATATTTCTTACATTTTTTGCAATTGCATCAAGATTTATTTCTACCCACGTAGGGCCTAACAGCTCTTTCATTTTTGAGTTTCCTTCTTTTTTTTCGTATCGTGCACCGCTTTCAGACTTATAATAGAGTTATCCATCTAAAATATCACTACAATTTTTATGATTTTGCCCTTTGTATACTTTGGGCACGATGCATCGTTCCCTACCTTTAAATCCTGATTTTCTTCACACGATACTCAATACGCAATACTCGATACGGTTTTTATTCTAAACTTAAAAAGGCTTGAGGGACTTGAGAAAGGATATCACCGGCTATCATTCCTCTTTCACCTTTAATATTACGGGCTAAGTCACCGGCCAGGCTATGAATATATACTCCGGCAATAGCTGCTGAAAAATTATCAGCACCTTGAGCTATTAAGCTACAAATTATTCCAGTTAAAACATCTCCCGAGCCTCCTGTAGCCATTCCTGAATTATCACCAATATTAATATATACCTCGCCTTTATCTCCTGCAATAATCGTTCTAGCCCCCTTTAATACCACCACTACTCCAAAGTCCTGGGCAACTTCTCTGGTAATTTCCAATTGGTTATCCAAAACATATTTTACATCTTTGTTTATTAAATATGCCATTTCTCCAGGATGGGGAGTAATAACTACTGGCGATTTGGTCTTTTTTAATAATGCAGGATCTTCTTTTAATGCATATATTGCGTCTGCATCAATAACTATAGGAATAGTAGTTTTTTCAATAATCTTTCTTGCTAACCTCTGGGTTTCTAATTGTCTGGAAATCCCCGGGCCTATCCCTATAACTGAAAAATCATCCAGAAACTTAAAAATCTCAATTTCTGCTTCATCACTTAAAGATTGATTTTTAGTTTCGGCTAGAGGAAAAGTTATTACTTCAGTCAATTTTACTTCCATTATAGAGTTTAAAGTCTTTGGTATCCCTAAAAAGACTAAACCCGCACCGCTTCTAATTGCAGCTTCACTGGTTAAATACGCTGCACCAGTCATTCCTCTTGAACCAGCAAGTATTAAAACTTTACCAAAGGACCCCTTATGTCCATAAGATAAACGAGTAGGTAAAAGCGATTTAACAATTTCTTTATTTATCATATTAAACTTTAATTTTTTACACTCTAAAAGATTTTTAGGAATACCGATATCTTCAACAATTATCTTTCCAGTATAATCCGCTCCTGGATAGAGTAATAAACCTATCTTTGGCAAACCTAAAGTGATAGTATAAGTAGCTTTGACACAGGAGCCTACAATTTTTCCTGTATCGGAATTTAAACCAGAAGGAACATCAACTGCAATTACATCTTTATTAGCGTAATTAATTAAATCTATAATCTTTGCCTTTAATCCGGTCACCTTACCTTGTAATCCAGTTCCTAATATTGCATCTATAATCAAATCAGTATCCAGTATAATCCTTCGCACTTCTTCAATTTTCATAGATTCAATTTCTATTAACTCAATCCCTATTTTACTAATTATTTCTAAGTTTATTTTCGCTTCACCTTTAATTTTATCTAACGAAGATAAAACAAAAACTCTTACTTTCACTCCATAATTATATAGATGACGTGCAACTACAAATCCGTCTCCTCCATTATTGCCTGACCCTGAAAAAATAATTACTTTTCTTGATTTTAAATCTGAATAAATATTTTTTATATTTTGAAATATACTTAAACCAGCATTCTCCATTAAAATTAAACCAGGTATTCCATACTCATCTATAGCTTTTCTATCTATCTCTTTAATCTCTTGACTGGTTACTACTTTCATAACTACCTCCTTGACTTAGTCATTAGGGAATAGTCGTCAGTTTTAAATATAAGTTGCAAGGTGCGAGAGGCAAATTTATTTAGTTACTCGGTTACCTAGTTTACCAGTTAAAATCAAAATTCCTAACCAGGAAACCATATAACGGTAACCAGCAAACCAGCTAACCGGCTAACTATACTGATTTTTACTTATCCAGTTGGCTTTCCAGAATTACTTGGGCAATAGCATAATCATTGGTGTGAGAAATAGTTATAAAATACTTATGCATTCCCATTTTTAAAGCAATTTTTTTTAATTTCCCGCTTATCTTTATAATAGGTTGGCCAAGTCCATCATTTTTTACTTCAATCTCCTTCCAATTAACCCCCCTAAGCCCTAAGCCTAAAGCTTTCAAAAGGGCTTCTTTGGCAGCAAACTTCCCCGCATAAGACTGATATTTATTATTTCTTTTTTCACAATAATTTTTTTCCCAAGAAGTAAATATTCTGGAAGTAAAACTATCTTCCCATCTTTTAATTATTTTTTCTATTCTATTTACTTCAACCAAATCTATTCCGCATCCTATAATCAATGAAATCATTCCTTTTTAAATACCATTCCCCCTTTTTATGGGGACATACTTTTATCTTTTTTAGTTATTAGTAAACAGCTATTTTAAAATTCTCTATAATAAAAATTCCCCTCTTTTATCTTGCCTTTTAACCATTTCAATAAATATTTTTTAACCACCATTCTGCTAAAAGGTATTAAAAAAATAAACCCTATAATATCAGTAATAAAACCAGGGGTAAGAAGTAATATTCCTCCAGCCAGAATAATAACTCCCTGAATTAAACTATCTCCTGGCAAGATTCCTTCATTTAAATCATTTTGGATTTTCTTTAAAATCATAAAGCCCTGACCTTTTACCAAATAAGCTCCTAATATCCCAGTTAAGATAATTATGCCAATTATGGGTAGACTTCCTATCCTCTTTCCCACTTCAATCAAGATATATAGCTCTACTACTGGAACTATTATGAATGTCATTAGTAGTTTAGTAAAAAACATTTTTCTCCTCAAATCTTTATTTTCCTCTCGTTACCAATTCCCCCATTTTCACTTAGCCTGACTTCGCGAAAGCAAGGGACAAGCTTATAATTATAACTAATCACATAAATATCCTTCTACTTCCTTTTGCATTTCTGGAGAAAGAACAATAAATCTTCCCCTTGCCTCTGTTAATAAGGTCCCATCTTCTAAATGGGCTTGAGCTTGGGCTTCAATCATTCTACCCAAATCTTTTATCAACTGAGCAGTAAAGATAATCTTTTTGCCTATCGGAGCTTTTTTTCGGTATTTTATATTAATTTCTACAGTTAAAGTCATTACTCCTTTATTTACTATTGCAGTTCTTCCCATTATTTCATCTAAAATAGAAAATAATATTCCGCCATGAACAATTCCCTTGAAACCTTGGTGTTTTGGTTCAGGAATAAATTCTGCTTTTACTTCTTTTCCATCTTTAAAAAAAGTAATTTTTAAACCAAAAGGATTTTCTTTCCCACATACAAAGCATTCTTTATATCCTGGTAAAGCTTCCAAAAATTAAAACCTCCCTGCTTTAATTAGTCATTAGGTGATAGTGAATAGTCGTTAGTTTTAAATATAAGTTGTAAGTTTATAGTTGGTTACCCAGTTACCCGGTTTACCAGTTGACCAATTAATTCTAGTTGTTAATTTCAAATCAAATATAAGTTCTCAGTTGTAAGATAATGGTGATTTGATACATTTAACCAACTTGATTTTAATTCTTCAACCGGATAATCGGTGAACTGGCTAACTGGCTAACCTGCTTCATTATATACTATATACTCGATACTATACACTAATTTTTCACTATTTCTTTTATTACCTTTATAGTAGTAAAAATATCTTCTTCACTAATTCCATAATGAGTAACTAAACGAACTTTGGTAGGTGGTCGGGGTGAACCTAAGATATTATATTTAGCTAATTCTTGTAAAAATTGATAAGTGTCCATACCTGCTTCTTGAACATCTAAGTATACCATATTTGTCTGGACTGTTTTTAAGTCTAACTTTATTCCTTTTATTTCATTTAAGCCTTCGCCTAAAATACGGGCATTTTTATGGTCTTCTTTTAATCTTTCAACCATCTTTTCTAAGGCAATTATCCCTGCTGCTGCTAAAATACCTGCCTGTCTCATTCCCCCACCTAACATCTTCCGATTTTTACGAGCTTTTTCAATAAATTCTTCTGACCCGGCCAAGATTGACCCCACCGGTGCACTTAACCCTTTAGAAAGACAAAACATTACTGAATCAACATCTTTTGTAAGGGTAGCTGGATCAAGATTTAATGCTACAGCAGCATTAAATATTCGGGCTCCGTCTAAATGAATCAGAATATTTCGCTGATGACCTAATTGGCAAATTTCTTCGATTATCTCAGGAGGAATAATTGTTCCTCCGGCCCTATTATGAGTATTCTCTAAGCAAATTAGCCTGGTCTCGGGATAGTGAATATTTTTATCTCTTAATGCTTTTTTAATATCCCGTGGATCTGGAATACCTTTATCACCCGAAATCAACCGAGGAATCACCCCTGCGATAGCTGATATACCTCCTACCTCATAATAATACATATGGCAGTCCGATTCTAAAATTACTTCGTCTCCTTTTTGGCAATGGGTTAAAACTGCAAGCAAATTACCCATAGTTCCACTAGCTACAAACAATGCTGCCTCTTTTCCCATCTTTTTTGCGGCTAATTCTTCTAATCTATTCACTGTGGGATCTTCTTGGTAAACATCATCTCCAACTTCCGCGTTTTTCATTGCTTCTCTCATCTCATTTGTTGGTAAGGTAACTGTATCACTTCTTAAATCAATTTTTTTGAGGTCACTATTTTTATTAAAAGTACTCATATTATTTACCTCCAAATTATATAAAGTATTCAGGAACCAGAAGCCAGTAGTCAGAATTAATTCGTTATTCGTATCTTGTATCTTGTATCTTGTATCTCTTTCAAGAAATTATTTTGTTCATATTATCATTCATTATTAAATTAAAAATTTAAAGCGAAAAGTGTAAAATCATAATTCAAAACTTAAAACTTTTTGAATTAATTTTGAATTTTAAGTTTTAGTTTTACGCTTTGCACTTTGCGTTTTTCGCTACTTCACTACTTGCTATAATTCGAGATACGATTCACGAGATACGAGATACATTTTATGCTTGGCATTTTGTCATCTTCTCTATCAGATATATGCAAAATATCATTTATCAATAAATTGTTAGATACCTATCTAATTCCCACTGGTGAACTTGAATGCGATAAGCTTCCCACTCCTCTTTTTTAGCTTCGATATAATTTTCTAAAATGTGAGGAGTTAAAGCAGATTTTACTACATCGTCTTTTTCTAACTCTATTAAAGCATCGTTTAAAGTAGTGGGCAAATTTTCAATACCTAAAGATTTTCTTTCTTCTTTACTCATTGTATAAATATTTTTGTTAATTGGCTCACCAGGATCAATTTGATTTTTTATACCATCTATTCCTGCCTTTAGTATCACCGCAAAAGCTAAATAAGGGTTGCAGGATGGGTCAGGACTTCTCAATTCCGTCCTAGTGCCCTCTTTTCTTGCAATTGGGACCCTGACTAAAGGGCTACGATTTCTCTCCGACCAGGCGATATAAACTGGTGCTTCATAACCAGGAGTCAATCTCTTATAAGAATTTACTAAAGGGTTTGTAATGGCAGTAAAACCTTTAGCATGTTTTAATAATCCTCCAATGAAATACAGGGCTTCTTTACTCAATTGATATTTTTCTTCTGGATTGTAAAAGATATTTTTTCCATCTCTAAATAATGAAATATGAGTATGCATTCCCGAGCCAGGTGCCCCAAAAATGGGCTTAGGCATAAAGGTAACATGTAAATTATGTTTTAAGGCTATGGTTTTACTAGTAAGTTTTAAAGTCATTATCCTATCTGCTGCTGTAAGGGCATCTGAATATTTAAAATCAATCTCGTGTTGGCCGGGTGCAACTTCATGATGAGATGCTTCGATTTCAAAACCTAATTTTTCCAAAGCTATTACCATATCCCTTCTTGCCTCTTCTCCTAAATCAACTGGTAAAAGGTCGAAATATCCACCCTGGTCATGAGTCTTGGTAGTGGCTTTCCCTTCTTGGTCTTTAAAAAACAGAAAAAATTCTACCTCTGGTCCCAAGTTAGGGGAATATCCCATTTCTTCAACTTCTTTTAATATTCTTTTTAAATTATTTCTGGGGCAGCCTTCAAATGGTGAACCATTGGGGTTATAAACATCACAAGTGATTCGAGCTACATCTTTTTCTTCTTCCCAAGGATTTATCGTAAAAGTTGAATAATCTGGTCTTAAATACATATCAGATTCTTCAATCCGCACAAAGCCCTGGATAGAAGAACCATCAAACATAATCTTTCCATCGAGAGCCTTTTCAAATTCTCTTATTGGAATTTCCACATTTTTGGGCATACCTAAAATATCAGTAAATCGTAGTCTTACAAACTTTACCTTTAATTCTTTAGCCTTTTTTAAAATCTCTTCTTTGGTTACCTTCCTCATCAATAATCGCCCCCTTAAAATCTCTCTTAATTTTGTTTTTAATTTATTATACTCTTACAATTTCTTTTCACAAAATTTTTTTCTAACAAATACCCTTTCATTCAACAGTAACACTTTTAGCTAAATTTCTTGGTTTGTCAACATCACAACCTAATCTATCAGCAATATGATAAGCAAACAATTGTAAAGGTATAACTGTTAATACAGGATATAATATATCTAAAGTTTTGGGAATATAGAACACTCGATCTACTACATTTTTAATTTCTTGATCGCCCTCAGTAGCAATACCTAATACCAGAGTATTTCGTGCTTTAACCTCTTTTATATTGTTAACTACTTTAGTGTAAACCCTATCACGGGGTACTATTACTACAGCTGGAAAATCTTTATCCAAGAGAGCAATGGGACCATGTTTCATCTCTCCTGCTGGATAACCTTCAGCATGGATATAAGAAATCTCCTTGAGTTTTAAAGCTCCTTCTAAAGCAATGGGGTAATTGATTCCTCTCCCCAGGTAAAGAAAATTATGAAATTTATAAAATTCTTCACTTAATTTAGCAATTTCTAGGTCTTTAAATAAAATAATCTCAACCAATTGAGGAATCTTTATTAATTCAGAAATTATTTTCTTAATCTCTGCCAAATTAAGAGCTTCCCTAACTTTAGCAAAATAAAGAGACAATATGTAAAGACACATTAATTGCCCAATAAAAGCTTTCGTAGTAGCCACACCTATTTCTGGACCTGCATTAATATACATTATACTATCTGCTTCCCTACTGATAGTGCTTCCTCTTACATTAGTAAGAGCTAAAACGTGGGAACCAAGTTCCTTGCAAGCCCTTAAAGCGGCAATAGTATCAGCTGTCTCTCCTGATTGAGATATTACCACAGTTAAATCTTTATCGCTTAATAATATTTTTCTGTACCTGAATTCAGAACCGTAATCCACTTCTACCGGGATACCAGTTAATTCCTCAAAAACATACTTACCTGCTAAAGCTGTATAATAAGAAGACCCACAAGCTAAAATAAATATCCTTTTTATTTCATTGATTTTATCTAAAGAAAGAAATAAGTTGTTAAGTTCTGGTTCATTTGTAGATAGATTAATTCTACCCTCTAAATTATTGCGAATAACCATAGTTTCTTGAAAAATTTCTTTTAACATAAAATGTTTATAACCACTCTTTTCTGTCATTTCCTCATCCCACTCAATATTTACTATTTCCTTTTGTAATATTTTTCCTTCGAAATCGATAATCTTCACTCCACCTTTAGTTATAGTAGCAATCTCTTTTTCTCCTAAAAAAATAACTCTATTGGTATACCCAAGTAAAGCAGGAATATCAGAAGCCAAAAACATCTCTCCTTCACCTATTCCAATAATTAGAGGACTTGCGTAACGTGAAGCTACGATTTTCCCAGGCTCGCGAGATGAAATCACTCCAATAGCATAAGAACCTTCTATTTCTTTTAGAGATTCTTTTACTGCGGAGGTTAAATCACCATTATAATTGCTTTCTATTAAATGCGGGAGAACCTCTGTATCTGTTTCAGATGTAAATTTATGCCCTTCTGAAATTAATCTTTCTCTTAAAGATGAATAATTCTCTATAATACCATTATGTACTACCGCAATCTCTGAGTTGCAGCCATTATGTGGATGCGCATTTATATTATTTGGTTTTCCATGGGTAGCCCACCTCGTATGTCCTAATCCTATATTACCTTTTGGAACACCCCTTTCCAATAATTTTTCTAATTTGACTATCTTCCCTTTACACTTTTTTATCTGTATTTTATTATCTTTTAATACTGTAATACCAGCAGAATCATATCCTCTATATTCTAACTTCTTTAAACCATTTAGTAAAATCGGTACAGCTTCTTTTGGACCAATATATCCAATTATTCCACACATTTTTTAATCCTTTCTTTCTGTTAAATATTAAAATTAATTCCAAAAAATAAATACCCTATTACCAATCCATCAAGAAAGATAATAGGGTTTTCCATTGTCTCTACTTCTACAACAAATACCCTGATATCTACTAACTTTTTAACAATTGCACTATATATACAGAGCTAAAATTTAAAATTTAAAGTGAGAAACTAAAAACTTTTTCTCTAGTATTGCACATTGCCTGTTACAGGTGGTATCTCTTTTTCCATTCCGACTTCTGAAACCTAAATTTTAACTATTCTCTTTATGAGATACCATTGCTAAGTTAACTAAGATAGTTTTGAGATTGCTTCGCTAACGCTCGCAATGACAAAATACATCGTTTCATTGCAAAGCAAAGTTAGCCTGTTCCCGCGAAAACAGGGGAAGCAATCTCAAGAAATATAACATTCTTTATTTAATAGAGCACTATCTACTAGATGCGAACATAATATTATACTTTGCACTTTTAGCTTTGCGTTATCTTTTAAAAAAACCCATCTGTGCTGAAATAGAAAAACCTTTGTAAGAATACTTAAGAATGGATATGCTCTGCCATAAAAACCACTTTGTCCTTGCAATTGCTCACAAGTTTTGTAGGCTTTCTAAGGATTTGGCTAATCCAGGAGCATCCGCCGAATTTTCGATAAACTCCTCCCTCGTCAACTTACCTTATTCGAAACACTCAGTACACTAAAATTTAGTAAGTTCTGGCGCTTGTATTCAATTTTTTTAATTTATCATCCTTTTATCACCTCCCTTTACAGTTAGCTGGTTAATTTAGTCGTTGTAAATAGTCGTAAGTATATTAGTTTATCGGTTACCTAGTTACCCAGTCTTCTATTCTACCAATCTACCAATTGCCCAATCGGACAATCTGCCGATTAAGAAAGCATAAAAGATAGGTTCTTAACTGTTATTATAGATTATGGTTCCTGTTATCTTAACTAATTAACCAGGTAACCAGCTAATTAGCTAACTAAATGCGAGATACAATTTTAATTTTGCTCTTTTCATTTTTCGTTCTACTAATAAATACTATTCACTATTCACTAACGACTATTCACTATTTATATATCTTCTTTCTCAAACACCTCTTTTAATTCTTGAGATATTTTTTCCAATTTCTCTTTATCTTGTCCTTCTAATAATATTCTAATTAAAGGTTCAGTTCCAGAAGGTCGAATAAAAATTCTTCCCTCTCCAGCAAGTTCTTTTTCAATTTTTTTAATTGTTCGGTTAATGTTAATACATTCATAAAATAATTTTTTATCTTTTACTCTAAAGTTAAGAATAATCTGGGGATATTTTTTCATTATAGAAGCTAAATGAGATAAAGATTTTTCTTCCTCCCAAATTACTCTTAGAAGTTGTAAGGAAGTCAATAACCCATCTCCGGTAGTACCATATTTTAAAAATATAATATGGCCTGACTGTTCTCCGCCTAATACAGCATTTGCTTTTTGCATAGTCTCTAATACATATCGGTCACCCACATTAGTTCTGATAACTTTGCCATACGCCTTTTTTATGGCCTGGTCAAAACCTAAATTGCTCATTACAGTTGTTACTACCTTCTTATTAAGTAATTGATTTTTCTTAATAAGATTTAAAGCACAAATTGCCATAATCTGATCTCCATCCACAATATTCCCCTTTTCATCAACAGCAATAACTCTATCCGCATCTCCATCAAAAGCTAATCCTATATCTGCTTGTTGTTTCAGAACTTCTTTTTGTAGTGATGCTGGATGGGTGGAACCACAATTATGATTTATATTTATTCCATTGGGCTTATTGTTAATAGTAATTGTTTTGATTCCTAATTCATTAAATAATTGGGGAGCAATACTAAATGAAGCCCCATTGGCGCAATCTAATATAACCTTAATTCCTTTTAAATTAAAATCATGTGGGATAGTGGTCTTAAGATATTCAATATATTTTCTTGTCGCTATAGAAGATAAATATTCTATTTTACCGATATCTTTCCCTGTTGGCCACTCATCTTTAGTACGATTTTCAAAATATATTCCTTCTATCTCTTCTTCTTCAGAATCAGAAAATTTATATCCCGAACCTTGAAAGTATTTAATTCCATTATTATCAAATGGATTATGCGAAGCAGAGATAACTACTCCACAATTAGCTTGGTAAGCTCTGGTAAGATAGGCAACGGCAGGTGTGGGTACAATACCAACTTTTAATACATTTACTCCCATTGAACATATACCTGCTGCTAAGGCAGATTCTATCATATCACCCGAAATCCGAGTATCTTTACCAACTAATATTTTAGGGCTAACTTTATCTTTAAATAAATATGCACCTGCTCTACCTATTTGGAATGCTGTTTTGGCAGTCATTGGTTCTCTATTGGCTACGCCTCTTATTCCATCTGTTCCAAATAATCTCTTCATAAAATACCTCGATTAGATTAGTCGTTAGTGAATCTTTATTTAATATTTAGTTAGTTGGTTAGCCGGTTTGTCAGTTAATTAGTTTAATATTAATTCTTCAATATATTTATTCCTCAACCAATTAACCAGGTAACTAACTAACTATCTAACCGAATCTATACACTAAACGCTACTTACTATACGCTAATATTCATTAATGACTATTTATTGATCGATACTGTTACTTCTTCTGGTTCGATCTTTACCAAAGATATTCCCTCGGGAAGACGCACTTGAACCTTTGCTTTTTGTTCTATTTGAAAACTGTCAGATAATTTTACAAAGGCTTTTACATCTTCCCCCTTAATTTCATCAATTAGAATATTCTGTCCTTCTACAATAATATCTACCACTTTTGGTTCTATCTCACAGGAGATAAAAGGTGATAAATCTTGAGGAATTACTGTAATACCTTCCAATGTCTTCTGTATTATGCTTTCCTTAACTTGAATAGTTACCTCTATTAATGAGTTTTCTCCCTCAACAATATTTAATCCTTCTTCCAATGCAGGTGGCACTTTTACGGTTAATGTTTTGGTAATTCCATTTACATCAATAGGAATAGTTTCTAACGACTCTATACTATTTATTTTAGAATAATTACCAAATATTTTTATTTTATCTGGATTAGCTAATATTTGGGATATATAATATCCTGGAGCCGGTTTTCCAGTTATTCTCGGCTTCACTTGTAATATTTTTTCAGGATATCCAAGAGTTAAAGAAATGGATACTTCTACAAAATCGGGCTCAATCTTTACTTCTTTAATTTCATTTCCATTTGCATCCAATGCTTTTAACTTTATCTTCTTATTTAAATCATCCTTAATTCCAGAGATATCAATAGGACATACGATTTGTTTAATCTTTTCTAATATACTTTGGGCACCAGTTATTTTAACCTTAGGAGGATTCAATTTTGGTTCATTTGATAAAGAATATCCTTTTTCAGGTATACCTATTAAACTATATTCCACTTCTACCGTTTCTGTTAAAATCCTTTCTACTTCAACATTGACCTCAGGAGGAATGACTCTGATAATCTCTGTTCTCTTGGGGGGAATGACCTCTACTTTCAATTTATAAATACCTTGTTTGTCAATTTCTGCAAAATCAACAATTCCAACAATTTGATCTGATGTAATATTAGTAATTATATTCTTAGGTCCTTTTATCCCCACGCTTATATTTTTAGGAAATTCCTTAACAACCAAATCTTCTTGAAGATTTTTGGTAGCAAGAGATACGTCGATAAAATTTTCTATTAGTTGATTTTCTCCACTAGCTACGTACAACCACAAAATGATAGCCAAAAATATAGAAATTATTTTAATATCAATATTTTCTAATAACCAACTTTTTAACTCTTTCATTTATTATTTTCCTCTGTTGCTAAAAATTATATTCAGAAATTATTTTGGGCTTATATAAATGAACTAATAATTTTTTAAGTCCTTGAGGTTCTAGTGGACGGGTAATCTTTCCGTCCAAGGCAACTGAAACATTTCCTGTTTCTTCTGAGACGACAACCACTAATGCATCTGTCTGTTCACTTAAACCTAAAGCTGCTCTATGCCGGGTACCTAAAGATTTATTGATATCTTTTCTCTCACTCAAAGGTAAAATACAATTTGCGGCAATTATTTTATTCCCTCTAATAATTACTGCTCCATCATGTAATGGTGAATCAGGCATAAAGATAGAATAGAGTAACTCAGGAGAAAACTCGCTGTTTAAAATTATACCAGTTTCTAAAATCTCTTTTAAACCAACTTCCCTCTCTAAAACCACTAAAGCTCCTTTGCGTTTGGCAGAAAGCATAGGAATAACCATAACTAAACCATTTATCAATTGTTCAATCTTTTTATCATCTTCTCTATGTAAAAAGGAAGTGTTTATAAAAAAACTTCTCCTCCCCATCTTTAATAATCCTCTTCTTATTTCTGGTTGGAATATTATTGGTAGAGCTACAACCATCATAGCCATAGCCCCTTTTAAAAGCCATCCAATAGTGCGAAGGCCAAGTTGTTCAGCAATAAAAGAAGAAATAAAGAGGATAACCAAACCTTTAATTAATTGTACAGCTGGAGTATCTTTAATCAATAATATTATATGATATAACAAAAATGCGATAACCAATATATCTACAATATCTAAAAAACGAAATGAGATAGACACCCGATCCTCCTTCTTTCATCAATTACAAGATTGTCCCTTTTTATTTGACATTAAGGTAAGATTGTCAGGGGAGTAAACTCCCCTGAAACCCTTCTATTCCCCTTTTTACTTCATTTCGATTTTATATAAAACTTTTCCTGACCATCTTGTTAGAATATATTGTTTTTTAAACTTGTGCCCGTGAAAACGGGTAAAAGTATCCTTGTAAGAGCATCGGAATTTTTGAAATTCCGATGCTCAAATATTATCTTTTAATATCTTGCCATTTTTAAATTTTAAAAGTTTATACATAGTTCTCTATTAACAATTATAAAATTATTTTCCCTTATAATCAATTATATTTTACAAAAGTAGAGCTAATACAGCCTTTTGCGCATGTAACCTATTTTCTGCTTGATCAATTACTACAGAATTTGGTCCATCTATAACTTCATTTGTTATCTCCTCCCCACGATGAGCAGGAAGGCAATGTAGAATTATTACATCATCTTTTGCTTTGCTTAATAAATCTTGATTTATTTGATAAGGTTTAAAAATATTTTTTCTAATTTCTTTTTCTTTTTCAAATCCCATACTAGTCCAAACATCGGTATAGATTATATCAGCTCCATCGACAGCTTTTTCTGGCTCATAAATAATTTCTATCCTGCTGCCTATTTTTTTTGCATCAACTTGGGCTTTCTCTATAATCTCAGATCGAGGTTCATAACCCGAAGGAGTAGCTAAAACAATATTCATTCCTACCTTAACTGAACCGAATATTAGAGAATGGGCTACATTATTACCATCTCCAATATATGCTAATTTAAGGCCTGACAATCGACCTTTCTTTTCCTTAATGGTCAATAAATCACCTAATATCTGACAAGGGTGTAAGAGATCAGATAAACCATTGATTACTGGAACTGATGCATATTTTGCCAAATCTAATATTATATCATGACTAAAAGTTCGGGCCATAATCCCATCTACATAACGAGACAAGACTCGGGCAATATCTTTAGTAGCTTCTCTCTGGCCTAATTTTATATCATCAGGTCCCAAATAAATAGCTTCTCCTCCTAACTGAATCATTCCTGTTTCAAAAGAAACCCTGGTTCTTAAAGAGGGTTTTTGAAATATCATTCCTAAAATCTTCCCCTTTAAAACAGGTTGACTTTCCTTAGAATAATGTCTTAATTTAATAATCTCCGCAGTTTCTAATATTTGAGCAACTTCCTCTCTACTTAGATCATCAATAGATACCAAATTTTTTCCTTTCATATCAATCGCCATATTTATAATTCTCCTCCTTATAAAAATATTTGTTTATATATTTTGAAGTGGATGCAGAAAGCAAAGCAGGATAGTTTAATTTAAACTCTAATTCATCACCCACTTTTATCTCTTCTTCAACGTCAGTAACATCAATTATTAAATGATCACTACTTGCTCCCACTACTTTTATTCCTTTTTTAATAGGAATAATGCTGTTAATATATATATCTTGCTTCCCTAAAGCTAAAATAGCTCTTTTTCTTAAGCCTAAATCTTGAAATACAGGAATTTCTCCAAAAGCATCACGGCCAATCTCTCCCTGAGGCAAAGAAGGTTTTACCTTAAGCTCTATAACCTCCGCAGTTAGAATAAATGTATCCTGATATGTTCCATCTAAATTACGAGACCTGGCGTCATCCTGACCAAGAAGAATACCTACTCCCACCCTCAACTGATTTATTCTTTCCGGTATTATACCATCTTCTACCAATTTTAAAACACTGGTATTCCCTCCTGATATCACTTCTAATTCAATACTAAAATTACGCTCTATTTCTTCTGCCAATTTAACCAGTTTAGTTAGATTTTTCTGAGAAGGCATTACTCCACTTATACAACAAAAGTTAGTTCCTATGCCAATTAATTTCACCCCTGGTAAATTAATAATCCTATCCACTATCATTAATACATCATCGGGCATTACTCCTTCTCTTAAATCACCTAAATCTATCATCAGAATTATCCTATGTATAGTATTATTCTTTACAGCTTCTTGTGATAATGATTTAATTATGGATATTTCGGAATTCAGACTTATATCAACCCACTTTATTACTTTATCAACCTCACTAAGCATCGGGATTCTAACCAACATCATTTCTGCCTTAATTCCTGCTTCTTTTAACATCTGGATATTTTTAATTCGAGAATCACCCAAAATTTTTACTCCTCCATCAATCATAGCTTGGGCTACTTCAGGAATAGCGCTACAACCTTTAGTAATCCCCACTACTTCGATTTTGTGTTGCAAACAGAAATTTCTAATATATTCTGTATTTTTTATGATCTTATATAAATTAATATTTAATCGTGGATTTTTTAGCATTATTTCCCCTTATTGTAGGCACAATAAACAAAATAAAATTATTGATACAATCACATTGTAACAATAAAATTTAAAAAAAAAGAGAAAGGCTCGCTTATAACCTTTCTCTTTCTAAATTAGTAAAATAATTATCTTTTAGAAAATTGGTATCTGGCTCGAGCTCCTCTTTGGCCATATTTTTTCCTTTCTTTCATTCTTGCGTCTCGAGTTAATAGACCCTCTTTTTTTAAAGCTAATCGTAGTGTTGGGTCATATTGTAGAAGAGCTCTGGCAATTCCATGTTGTATCGCTCCTGCCTGACCGGTAAAACCTCCTCCTTCTACTTTAGCAAAAATATCTACTTCAGTTCTTTTGTTTACCACTTTTAACGGTTTTTCTACAATATTTGATAAGGCTTCTCGTCCAAAATAATTATCTAACGTTCTATTATTAATTTTTATATTCCCTTTACCGGGTGCTAACCACACTCTGGCAATTGAGGATTTTCTTCTTCCTGTGCCATAAGTTTTTGCCTGCGCCAAATTTTTGACCTCCTTTTTGGTGTTTAATCGATTTTTTCTAACTTTTGGGCTTGATGAGGATGTTCATCTCCTCTATAAATTTTTAACTTTTTTATTATCGCTCTACCTAATTTATTATGCGGTATCATTCCTTGTACCGCTTTTTTAAAAACTAATTCTGGTTTTTTCTGTAGCAGTGTTTCTAAGGTAGTACTCTTTAATCCTCCAGGATAAGAGGTATGATATCGGTATATTTTTCCTTTAAGTTTATTACCAGTTACCTTTATCTTTTCCGCATTAATAATTACAACATAATCACCTAAATCCATAGAAGGTGTAAAAGAAGGTTTATTCTTCCCTCGTAAAATTGAAGCTACTTGGGTAGCTAATCTACCTAATACTTTTCCTTTAGCATCAATTAAATACCATTTTTTATCAATATCTTCTAATTTTGCACTGTAGGTCTTCACTTTATTCCTCCCTGATAAATAGTTTCAATCATAAAATGACAAGATTGTCAGGGGAGCAAACTCCCCTAAAACCCCTCTATCTCCTTTTTACTACATTTCAATTTTATATAAAACTTTTCCTGACAATCTTGTTAGAATATATTGTTTTTTAAACTTGTGCCCGTGAAAACGGGTAAAAGTATCCCTGCAAGAGCATCAGAATTTTTGAAATTCCGATGCTCTAAAAATAACTTTATAAATTTTAATATAATCGAGACGCTATGTCAAGTTAAATTAGCATATTGTCAAATAAAAGATAAAACCGGACTGTTTTTTAATGATTTAAAAGATAAAAGTGGACTACCCGAAAACAGTAAAAAGATATAATCTAGAACTAAATT
>LDZU01000028.1_pt1 | contig 31023 bp, 30 predicted proteins | sample 615531 | NCBI WGS metagenome assembly LDZU01 (sample SAMN03408293, study PRJNA278302) | terrestrial metagenome | isolation source: oil reservoir sample SB2 | place: USA: Alaska, North Slope, Schrader Bluff formation | collected 2011-09 | reverse complement strand
CGTTTAAATCATCGCCCTAGAAAATGTTTGGACTTTTCTTCCCCTTATATGGTATTCTTTCAACATATCTCAGTTGCACTTAGAACTTGAATTCAGGACTATTAGAATTAGCTTATAAAAAGAATATTATAGGTGTGAGTTTTCAAAATATCACTGATGTCATCGTGGATTCAGGAAGTTACAATTTCATGAGACCCTTAACAGGTGGTTTACCGATGATAAAAAAAGATCCTTTAGGTGATTACGAAGGTGATATTGTTAAAATTGATATTCAGGGGCAAAAAGATATCCTAGGGGAGTTAGGAAATGAAATTAATACTAAATTCCCGTTATTGAATGTTGCGGGAAAACGAACTACATGTCTCGAAATTACGAATTCTGGAGTAAATAAAGGTAGTGCTCTTTTAGAACTACTACGGCTATTAAAAATAGATCAAAAGGATGTAATTGTATTTGGGAATGGGGATAACGATATCCCTATGTTCAGGATAGCAGGTTTGTCTATCGCAATGGGAAATTCACCAGATGAAGTAAAGGCTCAAGCCAATATAATTGCTCCGACAAACGATGAAGAAGGTGTAGCTTGGGCAATTGAAAGAGTTATGCGGTTGTTCTAAGGAGGATTTATGTTATATACAAAGTTAGGTCAAACAGGGCTTAAAGTAAGTAAATTGTGCTTAGGAACCTATAATTTTGATTTTACTTCTGATTTAGAACAAAGCAAAAATATTCTTGACTTGGCATTTGAACTGGGGATAAATTTTATCGACACCGCAGATATCTATGGATGGCATGGAAAAGGCGTTGGATCTGTCGAATCACTAATTGGTGATTGGTTAAAAAACAATTCGGGAAAAAGAGAAAAAATTATTCTTGCAACCAAAGTATATGGGGAAATGGGAGATGGAGTAAATGATAAGGGTTTATCGAAATATCATATCCTCAATGCATGCGAAAAAAGTCTCGCGAGATTAAAAACGGATCATATCGATGTGTATTTTATGCATCACTCAGATCCGAAAACTCCCCTTGATGAAATCTGGCAGGCATTCGAGATATTAATTCATCAGGGGAAAGTGTTATATATAGGGACAAGTAATTATGCTGCATGGCAGGTAGCAAAAAATGATGCAGCAGCCAAGAAAAGGAACTTGTTAGGTGTGGTTGCCGAACAACCAAGATATCATCTTGCAGCTCGTTTAATCGAGCTTGAACTAATCCCTGCTTTGAGAGATTTAGGTATTGGATTATTGCCATGGAGCCCATTGGGTGGAGGTTTATTGGCAGGCAGGATAGTTGATAGAAATGATACTGGACGTAGATCAAGAGAAAAGAAGCAAAAGGAATTTGAGGAACACAAAGACCAAATTGAGAAATATGAAAAGTTTTGTTCTGAATTAGGGGAAGAACCATCATCAATTGCACTAGCTTGGCTGCTTCATAATCCAGTTGTTACTGCACCTATTATCGGTCCAAGAACCCTTCATCAGCTTAAATCAAGTATGCGAAGTCTCGAAGTCAAATTAGGTAATGTTGAATTAGAAAAATTAGATGAAATTTGGCCAGGTCCTGAAAAAGAAGCACCGGAAGCATATGCTTTGTGGTAATCGATTTTATTAATAAAAGGAGAATATGCAATGGAAAAGAAAATGCCTTCTGTAATGGAATTGTTAGAAAAAGCGAAGGATCGCAAACAACATCCTTTCTTGATGTACGAGAATATCATTAATACTCCTTCGCTCATGAGAGAATGTTTGAAGGATTCATGTTATGAATCTGTACAAAGATTGGCTGAATTGATCGTGAAGAGAAAGATCAAGAAAATATTCTTTGGTGGATGTGGAACATCTTTGTTTGCGGGTGAAGTTATTGGACGAGCATTTGACTCATTGCTAAAAATCCCATTTTCAGCCGAAGATCCATTTGAGACATTAATTTATCCACCATCAGATCTTGATAAAGAATCAGCTTTCCTAATTATTACTCATTCCGGTAATACATTGGTTGATCGGCAAGCTGCTCAATTAGCAAAGAAAAGAGGAGCCTTAGTCATTGCCTTTACTGATAATCCCGATGCTGCCATAATTCCATTAGTAGACCATGTAGTCGTAGGTCCTGGCGGTCGGGATACTGCCATACCCAAAACACGAAGTTATGTCACTGCATTGTTTAGAGGTTTTATGCTGGTATCTATGATCAGTGACAGAAGGTTCGACACTGATTTAATGACGGAAGTGAAAAAATTACCGGAAATATCTGAAAAAGCAATCAATGAGAACGAAACGAAGATTAAAAAACTTGTTAAAAAATGGGGTGCCAGAAATCGATATCTTTCTGCTGGGATTGGACCGAATGCATGGACAGCATTAGAAGCTGCTCTTAAGATGATGGAAACAAATGGTATGCCTTCGTTCGGTTTTGAAATGGAAGAGTACTGCCATGGTCCAGAATTGTCATTGAATGAAGGTAGCGGTGTTTTTCTATATCAATCAGGTGTAATTGGATTAGAAAGAACAGTCTCTGCTGCCAAAGCAACAATTGCCACTGGTGCCAAATTAATGGTAATTACAAATCAACCTAATGCTGAATGGCCTAAGAAGGCAGATATTTTGGAAGTACCAAAAACCCATGATCTATTTTCCCCGATCCCATTTATCCTTCCTTCCCAATTATTGGTTTACTACACTGCTTTGCATCTAAATAGAATTCCTGATATAGCTGGTACTGATAATCCAAAAATCAAAGATGTAATAAAAATTTTGCATCCGCCAGGAACACATTAATTATCATCGGCTAAAAGCCAAAGGGGGAGGATTCAATGAGTGAGTTCGAATATTAAATTCGACAAGGTTTTATTTAAGAAATTAATTGGTAAATCTAATGGTGACGAGAGTGGACTGAAAAACTTAAGTAATTTTCAAAAAAAATGGATGAAAATCCAATATTCAAAAATAAGCAAATTCTGAAAGCGAAATAAATAGATTTATAAAATGGATTTACAAGTATTAATCATTCATCTTAATAATCACTTTTATCAAAAAGATATTTTTAATGATTACTACTAAAAGGTCAAAGAAAATTATTTCTAACAATAGATGGATATATAGATAAAATGAAAGAGATAGAATATTTTTTAACAACAGGTGAAATAAATTCAGAAAAGACACTAGAAATAGCACATAAACGTTTACAGGAAAATGATATTCATACAGTCATAATTGCATCGAGTTATGGTGATACTGGGCTTGCTGTAGTGAACAAATTAAAGGATATGCCAATAAACGTGATTGTGATCAGCATCGATCGTCATTGGGATGGGATCATGCGATTATCACCTGATATCAAAATGAAAATTGAAAGCTCCGGAAACACTGTGTATAAAGGTGCAATGCCGTTTGAATACCACCGATTTACAAAAGAACCTGGGGTTAAATTGATTGCAGATACACTACGAAGATTTGGCGAAGGTATGAAAGTATGTGTGGAGATCATCCTTATGGCGGTTTCCGGTGAATTGGTTGCGGATGGAGAAAAGGTATTGGCAATTGCAGGAACACATCGTGGTGCTGATACAGCAATTGTAGCTACCGCAGCACCTATATATTACTTCAACCGATTTGAGATCAATGAAATTTTATGCAAACCGTATAATATTCATAAAAAGGAATAGGATTTATGCAAGTTAAATGGGGCATTATTGGTTGCGGAGATGTTACCGAGCAAAAAAGTGGACCTGCTTTTCAAAAGATAGATAACTCTGAGATTATTGCAGTAATGAGACGCAATGCCTTATTGGCTGAAGATTATGCAAAGAGACACGGGATTCCGAAATGGTATTCAAATGCCGAAGATCTTGTGAATGATCCTGAAGTAAATGCTATTTATGTGGCGACCCCTCCTTATGCGCACCTCGAATATGTAAAACTGGCAGCTGAAGTCGGAAAACCTGTCTATGTCGAAAAACCCGTAGGCAAGTCATATGATGATTGCTTGAAGATGAATCAATTTTGCAAAAAAGCAAATATCCCCTTATTTACAGCATACTATCGTCGGGCTCAATCAAGGTTTATTAAAATTAAGGAAATCATTGATTCGGGATTAATTGGTGGTATTGAATTTGTGAATATTGTTTTTTGCAGCCCTGCCCTAGAGGAGGATTATAATCGGAACGCTCTTCCTTGGAGGGTAATTCCAGAATTTTCAGGTGGCGGTCGTTTTATTGATCTCGCGAGTCATACATTAGATATTCTTGATTTTTTAATTGGTCCAATTATTTCTGCTAAAGGGATTGCTTCCAATCAAGCTAATCTATATCAAGCGGAAGACATAGTGAGCGGGATTTTTATGTTCAATAAAAATATACATGGTAGTGGAACCTGGTCCTTTACCAGCGGACAGAAAATTGATCAGGTCTTGATTGTGGGAGAAATTGGATTCATTAAATTCGGAATATTTTCTCCTGAAGAGATTGAAATAAAAACCATAAAAAAATCAGAACTGTTATTATTTGAGAGACCAGAACATGTTGAATTACCCATGATACAGACAATTGTGGATGAGTTAATTGGTAAGGGAAAAAGCTCTAGTCATGGTGATAATGCCCTTCGAACGTGGTGGGTTATGAAAGAACTATTAAAAGAAAATATGCACAATAAGTAATAAGATAAAAAAACAATTCATAGAAGGGTTTTAAGTTTCATAAAAAAACCTTTTAATAATTCGATAAAAAAAAAGAAAATATAACTAAAATACTCATTTCTTTATTCCCCGGAACTTATCCACTTTTCCTAAAATTTCACTTGTTAGAACAAGAACGCGCTAGACTTCGTACTCTCCTGTGGAGAGTCGCAGGTCTTACCCTGAACAACCTGATTAAGAGTCAGTTTTCATTAAGTCCATTGTGTCTATATGGTGGTACAGAGTCCACTGAGTCCCATATTTAGGGAAAAAAAATTGTCTCTAGTGTCCATTGTTTCAATACCGTTTTACTGTAGTTGCACCAGAAACAGGGAAGCAGCGCTCCCGAATCTCTTCTGGACTTAATTCAACATTCATCTTTTGTATTGGCATTTATTTCAACCTAACCGAAAATTCTCACCATAAATATATTACCCTGATAAAACAAAATTGGCTTATAAGGAATAGGAATAAATTAGGTTTTGGTATATGGTCTCATTAATCAATATAGTACAGTCGTGATTATAAAAGAAAACTCATCAGGTAAGAATTTTTATTTTGTAATTGATAGTGGAGGTTTGCCAATAATCCCAAAGGCTATCTCATTTATGAAAAATTGAGCTGTCTATTTTATTACCCTTTAAAATCTTCCCATTTCACTAAATTTCAACAACTTCTTATTACCCATTTTCATCTGACGACTTCCTTGTCAAGCAGCTCCAGACTGTGAGAAATTTTAATAACATTGACCTTTGTTTGATATATTAATACTATGGTTACGCCTATAACTGGAAAGTTGATAAAAATATTTACTCTACATTAACAAGAGTATTTCGACGCTTGGTGTGAAAAGATACTTTTTGAATAGCAGCTTCAATAATTTTTGTCAATGGAGTTGGATGTTGATTCTCCGTTTCATTAGTGACAAAAATTAAAGTTTTTCCATCCCTGCCGTCCAAAACCAAAGTGATTGGATTACCGACTTTCGGGTATACAAGCAGAATAACCAGCTCACAGGTACACTGGCTATTACCGTGGTTGGCGCAAAGAAAATCCTCTTGTAGAGCCCGGGAACTTTTCAAGTCAAATGACTGAAAAACCCATAAACCCGCTTTCTCTAACGCATTTATTAAAGGTGTTCTAAAAAACGAACATTGGATTTCAATAATCGCTAATGGTTTTTTACCTTGGTGATTCATCCGAACAACACCTGGTCTAAAATGCCAAACACGCAACACATAACAAAGATATGCCAAGAAAATTGTGGCAAGTTAAATTATCTGTTGCCTGTATTCCCCGCGATCTCATTCGGGTGAGCTTCATGGTGATGTTCTCCATCATGACCATGCCCCATGAATCTCATCATCAACAGATGTGATAAAGGGCAGATTAAAATCATCAATCCAAACACCACGTTTTTCACAGGTAACCCGAATAAAAATATCGCTGCAACTGTACTTATAGCAATCAGGCTGCAAACAATCATCAGAGTTTTATGTGTTTTAGACATCAATACCTCCAAGAAAAAATGATTTTTCAATATTAAGTTTTTCTTTAACATTTGTCATGCGCAGGTATACCTGTTATTGCACCAGCATATTTGCTTATGCTCCGGAAAGCTATCAAACCAATAAATAAGCAAAAACACCTACATATATTTACGCTCTTGTGCGCTATTGTTTTATTAACCAATTCAATAAAATTGGATTTGAAATTGATAAGATGATATAAACTCCATAAGTCATCTGATATGAAAGGAAAAAACTATGGAAAAAGATCCAGTATGTGGTATGAGTGTGGACCCCAAAAAAGCAACTGACAAATCGGATTATCAGGGGAAGACGTATTATTTTTGCTCGGCGGGTTGTAAACGGGCATTTGACAAAGAACCAGATAAGTATGTTGCACATCATCACGACGCCCATTCTTCGCACCAGTAGAATAACCGATCCCCAACACAATTTGTTTTCCCCGCAGATTAGCCAATTGATGTGGGTATTTTGCGGGGAAACATTTTGAAAGAAAAAGAATGATAACTGTCACTCTCAACCCGATCATTTTTTCCATCGGTCATTTTCATTTACGATGGTATAGCCTGATTATCATGCTGGCCATTTCGGTTGGTTTATGGCTTGTGAGGCGCGAGGCAAAACGAAAAAGTCTTTCACAAGACCTAATTTCAGATTTATCAGGTTGGGTGATTTTGGGAGGATTGATAGGGGCTCGAATGCTCCATGTGATCGATCATTGGACCGACGTTTTCTCCAAAGATCCTTCACGAATCTTCATGATTTGGGAAGGCGGACTTGCAATTTGGGGGGCAATCCTCGGTGGGCTTATCACGCTTTCAATTTTTGCTTGGCGGAAGAAATTAAATCTTACCCGGCTGCTCGATACATTCGCGCCTGGTGTTGTTATGGGGCAAGCAGTTGGGCGTTTTGCCTGCATCATAACAGGTGATTCGGTTGGCAAGCCTACAAACGGACCCTTTGGATTAGCCTATACCAACCCTGAAGCGATGGTACCTCAATTGGGTGTTTATTACACACCTACACCAATTTACGAAATCTTGCTTAACGCCAGCATTTTCATTTTTGTGTGGCGCCTGAGAAAATTGCGGTTGTCGGATGGAGCCCTGTTTTTGATTTACTTGAGCCTCTACTCCCTTGGGCGCTTCTTCATAACTTTCATGAGTGCATATCGTGAATTTGCTTTTGGATTAAATCAAGCACAATTTATCAGTGTGGTTAGTCTGATTATTGCCCTGCCCATTTTACTTCGCATGGTATTGATACATAGCTCCAGGAAGGCTTAGGACGAATTACCTGTGCCTGTCTCATATTTGTAAATAGCTCATTAAATTTTTAGCGGTTGCATTGGAGAAAATAAGAACATGCCCTTGAAATCAAAATCTTTGATTGCCATAACAATACCCATTAACGAGATGACATGCGAAAATTGTGCAGATCATGTGCAAAAGACTATCAAGATAATACCGGGAGTCTCGCGCGCGGAGGTAGAACTTGCAAGCAATCAGGCAAAGATTGAATATGATCCTAACCTATTAGATTTGTTAGATATCCAGCATGCTGTTATTGAAGCTGGTTATTCCATCCCCACATTTAAAGTTGTCTTAAACATCCCGGGGATGACCTGCATCTCCTGCGCAGCCCATGTGGAAGGCGCATTGCTTAATCTGCCTGGAGTATTGGAAGTCACAGTAAGTCTGACTAAAGCGTGTGCAGAAGTGACTGGTATAGAGGGTGTGGTTACAATGCCAGATATGGAGCGGATTATTCGTGGCGCAGGATTTCAGATGAGCAGCTGAAAAGTAGGGCTGAAATAACTCCCATCAAAAACAACACAAATTCAGGCGATGTCATCTAATTTAAAAAACCAATTATTATCAGACATATTTAATTTTTGCATCTAAATTGAATATTGATCCCTCATATGATTCACTCTACAACTCACAAATCAGCCAATAGGACTAAACGAACGGTTTTCTTTGTTTCTCGTTACTGGCTTGCGTTTTTCGGTATTATTTTTAGCATTTTCGTAAGTCTGCCTTTTCTAGCTCCGGTTCTTATGAAATTTAATTTGGAGAATCCAGCGCGAATTATTTATTCCATATACTCCTTTTTATGCCATCAACTACCCCAAAGGTCTTTCTTTTTATTTGGAAAGCAATTTACCTATTCCCTGACGGAAATAAAATCCGTCTGGCTTGACACAAACAACCCATTGGTATTACGCCATTTTATTGGCACACCTGGTATGGGCTGGAAGGTGGCATTGTCTGACCGGATGGTATCCATGTATACCGGTGCTTTGTTTTTTATCTGGTTCTGGTACCTTGTTAAAAATCTTATCCGACCTTTGAGTTGGCAAGGATTGTCTTTATTGTCATTCCCAATGGCATTAGATGGCTTTACTCACATGTTTAGCGATTTTGCAGGGCTAGGGTTGGGATTTCGTGATTCACATAGATGGTTGGCTACAATAACAAACAACGCGTTCTCTTCTGCCTTTTATGCCGGCGATGGATGGGGATCTTTTAATTCAATTATGCGATTGATAACGGGTTTTCTATTTGGGGTTGGTATTGTTTGGTTCGTGACTCCTCACATAAATGAATTGTTCAAGGAAATGGAAACCCGATACCTACAAAAGTCACAGCAATAAAATTTTACGATTTGGGTTCTGGGCTTGTGCATAGACTTATTTTTTCGATTTAACTTTATTCCTCTTCTTGAGCAATATCCGGTGGAATGAGACCCATAGATACAGCCTTCATTACAGCTTCTGTCCGGCTGGAAGCCTGCATTTTTTCGAATATCCTGGCGAAGTGACCTTGCACAGTTCGGTCACTAATTGATAGCTGGTTGGCTATGGCTTTATTGGTTTTACCTTTGGCTGCCAGAGTCAACACTTCCATTTCTCGGTCAGACAGGTTGATTGTCAGCGATGGTCCGGCAGGAGTCGAAAGATAAGACATCACTTTTGATACAATTGCTTTATCCAAAACAGATTTTCCTTGGTAAACATCTCGTACTGCCTGGATGATTTCCTGTGGTCGGGCAGTTTTTAATATATATCCATTCGCTCCAGATTTCAGGACCGCTGAAATATAGGGATCCTCTTCATATGCGGTTAACACTAACACACCCACAGGCCAGCGATTTGAACGTATGTGGCGAGTTACCTCGATCCCCGAAGCCTTGGGCATTTGAATGTCAAGAATCGCAACATCAGGTTTGAATTGCTCAATCAGGAGTTTTGCCTGATCGCCATCATCCGCTTCGGCTACTACCTCGAAGTCCTTTTCCAAATCCAGAAACTGGCGAATCCCAGCTCGGACTATGGCATGGTCATCCGCTAATACCAATCGGATTTTTTGTAGATCACTCATTTCTTATGTCCTCGAACAACTTATTGCATAATTTATTTTAGTCACTAAAAATCTTTTATCCTTTTTATGTTTATTCCCTTTTATTACTCGTACAATGGGCGATTTTGCTTTGACTTGCATAGGTACAAGAGTCTAACCCATCCAAGGTTTTTTATTCCTTTAAATCAGAATCATTTAGTTGAACAACAATACGTGTTCCCTCTTTGAGAACGGAACGAATGATCAGTTTTGCCCCAATCAACTCGCTGCGCTCATAGATACCCAGTAACCCGTAATGCCCTTTCCGGGCGTAATCCATCGGTTCCAAAGGTATATTAAATCCTTGTCCGTCATCTCGAATTTCAAGAATTATGCTTTTCTTATGAAAACTCAGGGTTATCCAGGCGTTTTTAGCGTTTGCATGCTGAATTACATTATTAATCGCTTCTTGAGATATTCGATACATCGCCATCTCGATCTCAGACTTTAATCGCCGTTCGATCCCTTCTAGCTGAAAATGTATTTTCAAACCATCTGGCCGTTTGTTATCCGTAGATTGCATGGCTAATGCGGTAACCAATCCCAAGTCTTCAATGTAAATCGGTCTCAATCCTTGAATAAGGCGGCGAAGGTTCTTTACACCTTGGTCCGTCATGTTCGTGATCTGATTAAGCGTTGTTTCCACCTTGGGATTCTTATTCCAGTGCAATGCATATTGAGTGTATTGTCCGAGCGCGATAAGTGATTGCAGAGTTTCATCATGTAGTTCTCGCGCAAGGTTGCGCCGTTCGTTTTCTACGCTGTCTGTTATGGCGCCAATATAACTGTGCAAACTGTCTTGGGCTTCCTTAAGTTTTTCAGCCATATCAATAAGCGTTTTCTGAAGATGCTGAATTTCTAACACACCGCCAACAGGTTGCTTTATCGTCTCGAAATTTCCCCCTCCCATATCGACAGTTTTGCTTTCTAAAGCTTGCATTGGTTGTACAATCTGACGCAACCCAAACCAGAGTGCAATAATCGATAAGCCTAAAATCGGAATAAAAATTAAAGGTGCGTTCTGAGTCGCTCGCAGTAATGGGCTGGCAATATCTTCCCAGGCTTCTTCATTTACCAACACCCAACCTACCGGTTGAATTGTGGCGGTAGTAATAATGAGTTCGCCTGAGGCTGTTTTTAAATAGTTGTTTCCGCCGTTTCCTTCCAGTGCCCTTTGAATCTCGTTGTAAGTGGAAAAATCTTCCCCGGAATTTTCTTTTCCATTTTGATATAGAACCTTATAGTTTTTGTCTATAACCAAGACATTCACATTTTCTTCACGCAAAATTATGGACAATCCATCAAACAACAACTTTTCGGGCGAGAAGAGACCAATTAAAGATACCCCAGATGAACCCGAGATAATAACAGGTGTATAAAACTGGCCTTCTACTGTTTGAATGGATAAGTACTCCACATTTCCGGGAATACTCGTCTTGATCGCATTAAGGATCTTGAACCAATCTGGTGATGCTGCAAATTGCCGGATCGCACGATTGCCAATAAACGCTGTTGGGTCGCCATTTCTACTAATGACAGCCATACCGCCATCAAAGACAGCCAGGTTCTCTTCAACCTGGATTAAGGCTTCTTCCACTTCTCCACCAGCCTCAACAGTTTTGGAGATGATTTCAAGGGTGCTCCCTCGATGATCGATTTCCCTGGAAATGCTATCCGCAGCTGATTGGACCGCACGTAAATTGCGATCCGATACTAATGAGCGCATCGCCTCTTGATGCAGCTTGATACTGCCAAATGTGATTACCAATACAAGGACTGTCAATGGCAACACTGCAACTAGAAACAACTGCAGTGTTACACCCCGCCAGATTCGTTTACCAAGGCGTTGAGGGATGTTTGATTCAAGGTCTGGTTTATTCAAAATTCCTTTCGACCTCGATATTAATCTTCATGTCATGATTTTACTCCATAAAGAACCCTCAAATTATCCAGAAAAGCATAATTATCCCAAGGGTCACCATTACGAGACCATACCAGAAGCGGATTTTTAAGGTATGCTCTCGTTCCCAGTTAGCCCAACGTTTAGCAATTAATCGGTTCCCTAGGGATAACAATATGACAACTAGAGGAAGCACGAAAATCAAATTGTACAGAAACAGATACGCCAGCCCCCATGACAAGGTGGTTTTGGCATTCAAAAGTGTAATGATAGACACATAAATACCCCCAGAGCAAGGAAAGGTGCATAATCCCACCAGAAAGCCAGCAGCAATCGTGGCGGGCAATGTTGCCTGCTTGATCAGCTGATTTGTCTTGTCTCCTGCAAAAGAAGGCATGTGCAACTTGATTGGAAACTTTGGAAAAAAGAATTCGATCAGGTTAAAAACACCAAGAGCTATGAGAAGCCAAGAACCTGCCTTAGCAATAAAATGAGGATCGCTCGAAAGGCGAATTACTCTTAATAATCCCAAGCCGATGCTGAAATAAACGATGAAAATTACAGCTATATACACAAAGCCTAATTGCAGAATGCGACCGCGTGATTGGCGCAGAGTAAAAAGGAAAGCGATTAGAAGCAGAATTACTGCAAAAGCACAAGGATTTACCGAATCAAGTAAACCCGTGACCACAACTGCAGGTAAAAGTTCGGGAAGATTTGCCAACCCAACCGGGAGAGCACCACTCGCAGTCTTGAGGGATTCTAATGCCTCTTCCAATGGTGTTTCCAATGAGAATGTTTGTACTTCTCCTTTCCATGCCCACAACTTATATTCGGTTGGGTCACCATGCATTTTTGGCTGCCATAGCACCAGTTTTTGCGGAAGCAAAGGAGAATTCAGGGCATCTTTAATTAAATCTGCTGGAACATGGCCTAATACAACCAACGTACCCCTGGTGGTTGGGATAAAAGCATATAAGCTGTCGGCAATCGAACGTGGTAATTCAATCGCATCAATCATCTCTGACATACGCTGCCTTTCATCCGGGATTGTGTAATCATGGATTACGCTTGTGGCTGAAATCCCGCTTAATTTAAGAGCAGGCAGAAGCACATCTTCTACGTATGGCCAGCAATCACCGCAACCCGCAGAAAAGAAAATATCCACAACAACAGGAGGGGTAGGTTCCTGAGCTAAAACTGGTGAAAATCCAACTAATAGAAATGCGATTAAAAATAAAAGAATTATGGAAAGCTTTCGTCTCATTGAAATTTATCCTGATGTTAATTTATTGAACTCTTAACCAATTACTCTCTCGTTATTTTCAATTTAGAAGATCATAGGAAGGATTTTTGCACTTACCGACATCAAAATTGAAAATTCTCTATAAAATAGACTTGATATAAATTTCCCGATTTTTATGTATGATACTTTTTATGTTTCGGCTTGTGATGCGCTTTGATGCTTATACCAGCACAAGCATAAATGCCTATTAGGTGGATCCCATTGCGGGTGTTTTACACCAACGCATCGTGTTTACACTGCCTGATGGAATAATCAAACCGCAAAAAAGGTGTAAGTGTAAGGATTTGATAGATATTTAACCAAACCACCAATGAATTTCCTAAAGATTCAAGACGACCGAACAATTAGGTAAATTTGCCTATACAAAAATAAGTAAATATTCGCTATTAGTGAAATACCATTCTTGTTAAACTAAATTCAATAGCGAATCTAAGTAGGAGTAGATTTCTTGAAAAAAAATATTAAGCAATCAAATGTACATAAACCAAAGAAGAAATTCCCGGTTTGGGGAGTCATTATTCTTGTGGTCATTTTCTTGGCTGCAATCCTACCACTTATTGGTAACATCCGAAGTTCCAAAGTAGCTATCGAAGTAAGCGGTGCTCCAAAAATAAAGGTGGATCAAGATTACTTTGATTATGGCGATGTCAAAAATGGTGGAGCGCCAATCCGAACTGCAATACAGGTATCCAATGTGGGTGATCAGACCTTGGATTTCATGGAAGCACCTTACATTGAATTGTTAGAGGGGTGTTGTCCACCAGTACCGGCCATCGGCTCGTTGACCTTGAAGCCTGGTGAAAGCACCACGGTAGTAGCGGAGTTCTTTATGCATGGGCAGATGGGTGGTCGTCATAACTTTCTGCTACACCTTACTACCAATGATCCCGCTGAACCTGATAAAACGGTTTCGATTTTATCTAATTGGGTTGATTAATTTCCTAAGGAGCGGATGGAAGGTCTCTCCAACTTTCCAACCGCTCCAATTTTTTTAATACAGGAGTCTCATAAAATGGATTTTTCTAACCAAAGCGTTGAAATGAATCAAGAAGAAAACATTAAAGGAACCGTCAATTCAGAACCGACGGAATCTGAACTGCCTGGAAAACGCCGCTCAGCAAAAGGATGGCAGGCAGCCTTACTATTATTTATTTATTTGATAGGACTGGGTAGCGGATATAAATTATGGGGACACGCTGAATCTGGTGAACAAAGTTTACAGGCTGGTACTACTGAAATTGAAGTTTTAGCAAAGCAGACATTTCCTGAAGAAGGTTTTTTACTTCCGGTTACATTTGACGATTTAGGTATACAAATGGTCAAAGGAGGGGTGTTCAATCGTGACCAATTTATTCAAGTTTACCAGGAGGCCGGCCAAACTTTGACTGAAGATCAACTCAGCATTTTGGATGGAACATATACAGACAAAATTTCAATCAATCATGCAAACGCCTATTTCTTGCTCAATTTCCTATGGGCCTTAGGGTTATCTAATAAAAATTCGATTCTTGACTCAGGTCTTATTCAGCAATACAGCGAAAATAAAATTGAAAACTTCGCATCCACTGGTGGCTGGACACTGGCAATTCGTCCGATAGGTGAAGTTTTTTCCAGTCTGAATATGATTAATTTAACCGCTGAGCAGCAAAAAAGGGTCGAAGAAACTGCCGCAGCGATTTTTCGTCCTTGCTGCAACAATCCCACACTTTTCCCGGACTGCAACCATGGAATGGCTATGTTAGGTCTGCTTGAATTGATGGCATCCCAAGAGGCCAGTGTTGATGCGATGATGCAAGCGGCCAAGTATGTCAACGCATTCTGGTTTCCTCAGCAAATATTAGAACAGGCGATTTACTTTAAGAAGGTCGAAGGAAAAGCTTATCAGGATGTGGATGCACGGACAATCCTAAGCCCCCAATACTCATCAGTAGCTGGGTTCGCCAAGTTGCACCAATATCTGAGTGATAAGCAATGGTTACCCAATTCTTCCAACAGCGGAGGGAGTTGCGGAGTATAAAGGTAAATCGTTTCCTGAAAGCAAAAAAGCTTGAATGGTAAGGTTTATTTCATCCCAAGCGCTGGTGAATAAATATACCTTCAGGCTTTCTAGTTTGCCTAAAGTTGAATTTTAAACAAGCTATAGGGGGAAATTGCCTAACGAAAAATAAGCAAAATAAGCCGACAAAATTATTCTTTACCGTGCTAAAGTATTCTTATAGTTTAATTATGTAAATAATATGGAGTGTGAAATATGGTACGTGATCCTGTTTGCGGAATGGAAATAGATCCAAAATCAGTATTTGCAACTCGTGAACACATGAGTGAGGTTTTTTATTTCTGCTCTGAAAAGTGCGTGAGTCAATTTGATGCCAATCCTCATCATTACGCCCATCAAGCCGGATCAGCTACAACTGGATTTAACCCCGAAATGCTTGTGCGCAGGGTTGACTTGCCAATTATCAATCTATCCAAAGATGGGCAACCTGGGGCGCAGGTTATTAAAACAGCATTAGAAAAAATACATGGCATTGAACAAGTTATTGTCAACCCCTTTGAGGGCATCGTTGTTGTTAATTTTGACCCTGAAATCCTTCAGATAACCGATATTGTCAATGCCATTAAAAAAACTGGTTACCAGGTTGGCGGTGCGCAGAAACGCATCGGTATTGAAAACATACACTGTGCATCCTGCCTTAGCTTTATTGAGAATGAGCTGCGGAATACCCCGGGTGTATTAAATGCATCGGTCAATCTGGCAACACAGGAGGCAACGGTTGATTATTTACCGGAAAAAACAACGCTTACCCAGCTAAACACAGCCATTGAAAGCTGGGGTTACAAGACTCGCCCCCCACAAAGCGAAGAACCGGTCGACCAGCAGCAAGCTTCGCATGAGAAGGAATACCAGCGCCTGATGAAACGGTTCTGGTTTGCGGCGATTATTTCGATTCCTGTTCTTATCACGGCTTACCCTAATTTCATTCCATTTGTGCGTGATTGGTCAATGGAAGTCTTGCGCCTGTCATGGTTTGTGGCAGCCATCCTCACTCTGCCGGTTATGTTCTGGTCAGGAAGCGATTTCTTTACCGGAGCCTGGGCGGCCCTTAAACATCGCTCGGCAAACATGAACACTTTGATTGCTTTAGGAACCGGAGCAGCCTGGATTTATTCAGTTTCAGCTATTCTCTTCCCACAGATATTTCCGGAAGGCACCTCAGAACCTTTCTTTGATGTTGTTGCAGTCGTAATTGGTCTGGTAGTGCTGGGGCAGGCTCTCGAATTACGAGCAAAAGGACGCACCAGCGAAGCCATAAAAAAATTAATGGGATTGCAAGCCAAAACTGCCCATGTTATTCGGGATGGTCACGAGCTTGATATCCCGGTGGAAGAAGTGTTGGCGGGAGATGTTATCCAGGTTCGTCCTGGTGAAAAAGTGCCGGTTGATGGTGTGATTTTAGAAGGCAGTTCAGCGATCGATGAATCCATGATTACCGGGGAGAGTTTGCCGGTTTCCAAAAAACCCGGCGATGAGGTGATCGGCGCAACACTCAATAAAACGGGTGCCTTCCAATTTAAAGCCACAAAAGTCGGGAAGGATACAACTCTGGCCCAGATAGTTAAGATGGTTCAGGATGCCCAAAATAGTAAAGCTCCCATTGCCAGGCTGGCGGATACCATTTCGGGGTATTTTGTCCCGATTGTGATGATCCTCGCTATTTCTTCCTTTGTCATCTGGTTTGATCTAGGGCCTCAGCCCAGCCTGGTCTATGCACTGGTTACAGCTGTTTCTGTATTGATTATCGCCTGCCCATGCGCCCTCGGTTTGGCGACTCCCATGAGTTTGATGGTGGGCATTGGTAAAGGAGCTGAAAATGGCATCTTGATTCGCTCCGGTGAAGCGCTTCAAACTTCCCAGACAATCCATACTGTTATACTGGATAAAACCGGAACAATTACCAAAGGCAAGCCAGAATTAACTGATGTGGTTGTCAATAAACACTCATCAATCAATGACCTTGATGAGATCCTAAGGCTCGCCGCATCAATTGAATCGGTTAGTGAACACCCACTGGCTGAAGCAATTGTTGAAGGTGCTAAAGCCAAAGGATTAGCATTAAGCAAACCAGCTAACTTTGAAGCCATTCCTGGCCACGGTGTGTTAGCCACAGTCGATAAACACCAGGTTGCCCTTGGAAATTCAAAAATGATGAATCGCCAAAAAGTGGATCTCGGTGATTTGAAATCACAAACTGAAGCATTGGCTGAAGATGGAAAAACCCCGATGTATGTAGCTCTTGACGGTCAGGCAGCGGGCATCATTGCTGTGGCAGATACCGTCAAAGAAGACTCGGCTGAATCAATTGCCGCCTTACACAAGATGGGTATCGAGGTGGTGATGATCACAGGCGATAATCGCCGTACCGCTGAGGCAATAGCCAGAAGAGTGGGTGTTGATCGGGTGCTGGCAGAAGTTCTCCCCGAAGATAAAGCGAATAATGTGCATCTTCTTCAAGCTGAAGGTAAAAAAGTCGCCATGGTCGGAGATGGAATCAATGATGCCCCGGCCCTCGCGCAGGCAGATGTTGGTTTTGCCATAGGGACTGGAACCGATGTGGCAATTGAAGCTTCAGACATCACGCTTATCAAGGGAAGCCTGAAGGGCGTGGTTACAGCCATTGAAGTCAGCCGTGCAACAATGCGGAATATAAAACAAAATTTATTTGGCGCTTTTTTCTACAATGCCTTGGGTGTACCGATTGCTATGGGTGTTCTATACCCGTTCTTCGGATTATTGCTCAGCCCATTATTGGCTGGTGCGGCAATGGCTTTTTCATCCGTAACCGTTGTCAGCAATGCCAACCGCCTGCGCAGTTTCAGACCGAAGTTCAGTGCAAAATAAAACAACTATGGAAATCAATTTGCTTTACTTTGACGGCTGCCCATCCTGGAAGAACGCTCTGGCAAATCTTCAGGTTGCATTGAAAGAAGAAGGCATGGATATCTCGATCAAACTGATTGAGGTGAAATCAGACCAGGAAGCAGCTGGTAAGAAATTCCTTGGTTCGCCATCTTTCCAAATCAGTGGTGAAGATTTCTGGCCTGAAGATCGACAATCCTATTCGATGAACTGCCGGGTTTATGGAACTCCAGAAGGATTAAAGGGCTGGCCAACCGTTGATATGTTTCGCCAAAAATTAATTAGTATGACAAAAGAGAAGGATTAATTGAAATGACACCTATCCAGATCACAGTTACCGTTAGCGGGATTATTCTCAGTCTGTTTATCGTCTGGTTCTTTTGGTTTGCGCCTAAAAGCCAGACCAGAGTATCTACAAATTCACTTAACATTCAGGAAATAGCCATTACCGTAAAAGGCGGTTATACGCCGGATATTATCGTTGTAAAAGCTGGCAGTCCTTTACGGATGCACTTTACTCGCCAGGAGAGCTCAAGTTGTACAGAAATGGTATTATTCCCTGATTTCGACAAAAGTGCCAAATTGCCGGAAGGACAGGAAGTGGTAATTGAATTGACGCCTGAAAAACCCGGGGAGTACGGTTTTCAATGCCAGATGGGAATGATCCGAGGAAAATTGATCATTGAGTAAAAATAGATTTCATTTTTTTAGCTGGCTGGCTTCAAGAATAAATAGCAGCATCGACCGGCTATTTATAAACTACTCTTTTTTGGTTGCGGTAGCTTTTCTCTTTATATGGATGTTGGTAATTATGCTTGAAATGACCGGGGATTGGCTGCATATTGGCAGAATCGTTCAATTTGTGGTTTTGGTGGGAATAATCTTTTTTCTATCCTCCAAGTTTGGTAAAACCAGGTATGGAGTATATTTTACAGTTATTCTTTCAGTGATTGCTTCAATTGTCGGTTATTATCTTTTATCCCCCTTTATTGACCATACCGAATCGATTTTTTTCCTGGCGACCATTGCTATTAGCGCACGTTGGGGAACCAAACCCGGTTTGACAACTTCCATTCTTTCTACACTGGCATTATTTTTTATAATGACCAACACCGGCATGAATAATGTGACCGCATCCGTTCTTACGAATGGTGGATTTCTAATTTTTTCGGCGCTCATTGTGGGTTCAATAACCCATCAACGTGAAAGATCTCTCAATGACCAATTAGTTGCCCAGCAGCAAGTCCAGGCCACCTATTCAGCAACGCTTATGGCATTAACGCAGGCTTTGGAAACAAGGGATTTTGAAACACAAGGGCATAGTGATCGAGTGACATCTCTTTCATTAACCCTCGCAAAGGAAATGGCGCTTAATTCAAAAGAGATCCAAAATGTTCAATGGGGCGCGTTGCTGCACGATGTTGGCAAGATTGGAATTCCAGATTACATCCTGCACAAACCAGGCCCCTTGAATGAAGATGAATGGATGGTGATGAAAAAGCACCCTGAAATTGGCTACGCCATGCTAAAAGATATTCCATTTCTACAACCCGCCCTGGATATTGTGCATTATCACCATGAGCGATTTGATGGAAAAGGATATCCTCAAAGCTTAAAGGGAAAAGACATCCCTCTCGCTGCCAGAATATTTAGTATCGTTGATAGTTTCGATGCCATGACAAGTGATCGCCCCTATAGAAAAAAAATGAGTAAGGTAGAAGCTCTAACTGAAATAAGAAAATGCTCTGGAAGCCAATTTGATCCTGAAATCGTAAAAATATTTATTAAAACGATATCTGCTTGAGATCCGAAGGATATCTGGCCTAATGAGTGAAACCCCACCTTGTGAAAAATCTTACTTAATAAAAAGGAAAAAAGAAATAAGACCCACCAGGGAATCGAACAACCTGCTGCCGAATGAAGTCCCTCGGTGCGGGAAACCTATTGATTTGGGCAATTAAAGGAGTTGTGACGCACCAGGGCTTTCAACTATCCACTGGATAGTTGAAAGGTCTTCACCCTGAACAACCTGATTAAGAGTCAGTTTTCAGATTGTCCATAGCGTCAATGTGGTGGTATCGTGTCCACTGTGGGCGAAATGGGCGATTTGTTTTAGATTCTGGAAATTCAACAGCCAATTACATGCCGCTAAAAAAACTATCTTGTAATGTTAGATGAAGGACACAAGTGGAACCGGGGAAATTTTGGTTCAGATACCTGAAATTAGAGAATACTTGAAAATATTGATACCTTGGGCATGGGGATTTATCGTATTTGTTTAAAACAAATGCCTGGATTGGGGAAATAAATCATACGCGAGGCTTGGTCTAACCATTACTTGACCTTTTTCTTTTCTGTTGTATCCCTGCCCCAATCATGATGAATTCATGTCGCAGAGAACTTTTCCTTTGAGGTATTCATAAGTTGGTAAATTTATGATCCGGATTTGTTTGTAGAAATTCTAGAAGGATTAGGAGAGATTAGATATGGGATTGTTTGAAGTCATCTTTTCAGCCTCGGCACGAAACGCAGGCATATCGATAACGGTTCCCGTTGTGCGTGCCTGTTCTGCGGCAAATGCCATGAGATGACTTTCCAAAGAAGATCGGGCGTCAGTGAGAGTTTCATCTTGAACGCCGTCCAATGCTTTTACAAAATGCTCCATCAGACCGCTATCACCGCCGCCGTGCCCTCCCTGCTCAATATTGTTTGGCATCTCTATACGGCTGAATGTGCCACCCCTGTGTTCATGGATCTCGATAAAGGTATGGTTCCAGCCAAACTTGCCAAGCAGAGTTGCTTTCGATCCATCGATTCGTATGGTTCTGCCTTCTTCAAAACTATGCCCGTGCATGGTGAATGAAACTGAAACATCATTTTCTAGTTCTATCATAACGATCTGGTGATCGACGACATCATTGTCGCAGTGGTACACGCAGCGCCCATAGGGTCCTGACTTTAAAGCCTCATATACGCTGGCGGGGTTGGTGGGTTGGTCTGTAATGACCGATCGCGGCCATCCTGCATAATCGGTGATCTGGCGCAGCTGCGGCAGGATTTTTGCCGCGGCACGCATCACATTCGGCTTGCGCTGCATCATCTGCCCTGCGAAGCGCACGCCTTTGTTCTGGGCATTGGATAATCCCAAATAGACTGGTTCTAGATCCATGTACAGCGCAGGCGCATAAAAAGGGCAGGTATTCGCAATGGGGCAGCCATCCAGGCATCGCTCCGGTGCGCCAGCCGGGGCATTTTCAGGGCTGAAGTGCTTCAGCCCGCCGACAGAACCCAAGCTTTTTGCACGGCTATTTAAGATCCAGTATAGGATATCCAGGTCATGGCAGGATTTAGCCAGTATCATCGGGCTTGATTCATCGGCGCGCCGCCAGTTGCCACGCACATAGCTGTGAGCCATATGCCATGCAGATACGTTCTCACGATGCGAGACGGTGATGATCTGTCCCAGGGCTCTTGATCGTACGATTTGATAGACGCGCTGGAAGAAGTCAGTGTAGCGCAAGACATGGGCGATCTGTAATAATCTGTCATGGCGTTCGGCAGCTTGAACAAGCGCTACACAGTCTGCAAGCCGAGGTGCCATCGGTTTTTCCAGCAGCACAGCATACCCGCTTTCAAGCGCCTTGATCGCCGGCATGGTATGTTGCTGGTCTTGCGTGCAAATGATAGCCGCATTTCCGAGCTGTCCGACACTTAATGCCTCTTCCCAGGTTGTGAACTGGCGTGAGGAAGGAATCGCATGGCTTTTTGCAACTGCTTTTCGCCTGGATTCGACAGGTTCAGCAATAGCTGTAATTTTGAGCAAATCGGGATGGGCGCGGATCCATTCGCCGTAGATCTCAGCACCGCGGTTGCCTGCGCCGATCAACAGAACTTCATAGGGTTTTTTGGGCATGATGGAAATTATTATATCAGGGGTGCGTTTCTAACGCATTACGCCCTTAAAACTCGAATTGAACTTAAAAAAAGTGACGCACCGGCTTTCAACTCCCCTGTGGAGAGTCGAAAGATCTTCGCCCTGAATCTTCTGTGAGCTCCGTTAAATAAAAAATGACGCACCAGGGCTTTCAACTATCCAGTGGATAGTTGAAAGGTCTTCACCCTGAACAACCTGATTAAGAGTCAGTAATCAGCATATCTACTGCGTGATACTGCGCGTATTTTGTCTACACTGAACACAAAAATGGGTGAAAATTGTCCATTGCGTTTATTGTGTCTACCCAGTTTCATCCCAGTTGCACCCGGTTGCACCCAAAATTGGAAAGGCGACTCTTTATTCGTAGAAGGATTATTCTTTTTTTAATGAAGAATAGAGATTTTAAATTTCTATTCTTATTAATTTAAAAAGATGATTAAGAGGTAAGTGAAACTTAATATTTATCATGATAAACAAACAAATTCATATAACTGTTTTCCAGATGGAAAGACAAATGCACGGAGTTGCATCGCACCTTTATTCTTCTTTCCAACAATCAGTAAAATAGGTTCTCTGCACTTGTAATTTGACAAATCCCTAATTGCCTGCATTTGATTAAAATCTTCACTGCTCGGAATAATCTGAACTGATGGATGATAATGCCATTCACCAATATAATAAGTTTTGCAACGTGTATCCCGCCAATGTTGAAATAATAACAACCTGAGACCTGCAATTCCGCGCCAAAACCAATTGTAACCATAGGTTGAATCTGGTGGAGGTGAAGATGCTTCTGTGATTATTGCAGTTGAATGATCGTTAGAATAATAACCAATTAGTATTCCGCCAGTTTCTCTGTTATTTGCTTTTGAACATTCGAATTCTAAAAAGCGCCATGCACTAGGCGAGATTTCAAGAAAATATTTGCCATCATTGGCTGCCCATTTTCTCTGTGCTCTCATTTAGTGCATTCCAAATCACCTATAGTGTCGTAGCGTTTCAATCCCTCAAAACCTTCACTTTCAATTTGTTCAAAGACAATTAGTCGAGTACCACATTTGTGCCTTCCAACCACTTCTTCAATAACCTTAATGGTAGACGAAGCCGAAAGAAGTAAATCATCCATTCTTGCAGGAAATAATGGTGACCAACACCCTGCCCCTTCAAGAGTTTCTCCATCTTCTGCCCAGAGCACTCGCTCTTTTTGAAGTAATGGCTCTATCATTGTTCGAAAGACTTTCTGTGGAAAATCCTGTCCTTGGTGGATGAAAAAGAATGTTCGCTTTGCCTTGTATCCTACAGAAGCTGAAACAAACAGTTTTTCTAGATTCCACCATCCCATTGATAAAGCACTGATCACCTCATCATTAGCAGTACAGTCAATAATAATGTCTCTGTCATCGAAAAGGCTGGTGATTTCATTTTTCTCAGTTGGTAATCGTATTGCATGAGAAGTAATTATAGAGAAAGGGGCTACTGATATAAGACGATTAGCTAATGCAACCGCCTTATTTTCCCCAATATCCTGTCCGGATAAGGTATGGCGAACTAGGTTTCCGGCAACCAGATTATCGGGGTCTATGAAAATCAAGTTGTTCACACCACCCCGGGCTAGCAATTCAGCAATAGATGACCCAAGCGCGCCGCACCCAATCAATGCAATTTTTGCATCTCGAAATGCCTGTGAGAATCTACCTCGCGCCTGAATTCGGTCCGGATGCCAGTTTTCTGTTTGAATATAATCCAAGGAAATCCTCCCATTAAAATTAGTCTTGCGATCTCGTTGCCACCATCCCTGCTCATTCGGTCTAAAACCATGAGGTGGCCTTCCACCAACTTTAAATTCAGGTAACATTATAGCTTTCCAAAAAATTTCACAGGGTTGATCACCATGTCGCTTAGGAATAGGGTAACCGATTAACAATACAATATCCTTCTTACCACGAAAAATTTTTGCCATACTATGCAAGTATTCATCAACGCTGAAATTCATTGTCCTACCAATCATTCGTAATTCTTTCCAATTGGAGGGAGCTTTCCAGGGCTTTAGAACAATAGGAGTAGGCCACAACCACCAGATACCTTGTAAGCATTCTTGGTTATCGATGGTATGTTTCTTTTCATCATACTTCGGTGTGGCACGTAGCAAAACTCCGTCTCGTGTAAAGTAGGCTACTGCGAAAGCGGTTTTTTCTACTCCAGGAAGGGATTCCCAAACAACAAAACCCCAATCGTATGGCTGGATTCCTTCCCAAGTATGAAATGAGTTTTCGGACTCATCATGTACAATACGAATATCACTTCTATTTGGAAAATAAAATGGGACTTCAAACGGATCACTTACCTGTACTAATGTATTTGTTGCAGCTGCGTGTATCCAAGCGAGGGAACGTTTGAGATGCCATCTAATACGCTCTTCATAGTTACCAATAGGATCATTGTTTTCTGCAATTAGCCCCAGACTTCGAATGGGTTGATCTAAACACAATTTCCCTGTTCGCCAGGGTAAATTTGGGAACTCGTCACTATTGATAGTTTGATGGGGGTATGTTTCCATCACCCCGCCAACTTTGGATGGTAATATTTCAACGTCATCAAAGGGGTAAGCAGAATTAACGACAACGAACCAATGCGAATATTGCGGAAATGGCATTATCTGCTCATCTGTTTTGAGTTGCAGCTCCAAAATGACTTCGAATGCCCATCTATCGTTGGCAAATGCATGATCAACATGAAAGAGTTCACCTACTTGTTGTACCCCGTCAACTCTGGCGTTTCGAAAGCCTTTCAAAATTGCTGATGGCACTTCATGTTCCATTTATCCTCAAGCAAAACGTCCAGAACCAGGGACAGCAGGACTATTGGGAGGTGTATACCCTGAATTTTTGGAACCCCCATTGTCAGGAGGTGGTGGGAATTTGTTTCCCAACAATTCTCGCCAGAAATTTACGCTTTCCTTTCGATCTGTTGAGTCATATGCTCGCCTGGCAAGCAATGCTGCGGTATTAATGTGATGATAAAACTCAGCAAATTCTTCAGAAGTTACCCGCTTCAACACGTCATGACCCGGTACACCGTAATCTGGCAGTTGTGGTTTGGATTTTAGTGTCACATAGAGACCATACTTCGATACAATAGTTTCGAGAGTCGAGACCAGCCCTTCCGCAACCGACGTTATTCCATTAGGACAACAATCTCCCACTATCCTCTCCAGTGGGAAGCCTTTGGGAGGTTGAGGTTCATTAAACTGCTCAAGCCACCACCACTTTACACACTTCGCGACATTTACAAAATACCCATCGGTGTTTTTATTCTTATCTCGGGTCCAGCGTATTTGTTCAAGCGGATGTGTGTCTTCCCAGATATTCGCATCTCGGTTTGGAATACGTAATGGGTTTAACCTCCATTCTTCTTGCTCTTTTGCTATTTCTAACAGAGATTTAGTATCAAATCTTTGCCTGCGCGATTGAAGGGATAACCAGGAGAGATTAAGCCGCCAATCCAGCGAAGTCATGATATCTTCATCCGTTTTCACGGCATCAGAAGTAAGAATCCCATACTCGCTTTCCGATGGCGCAGATGTTATAACGAGGTCGATATCAACATGGGTCAGTTCGATTCCGAAGGACCTCCCCTGTATCTGCCATTTACCTTTGTAGTGCTTATCTAGAAATGGTTCGAAAACCGCCATTGCTTCTTCGGGTGTGTATTTTGATTCTGACAGGTTGGTCACGACAATAATATCCACATCTGAACGCTTTCCATTCTTTGGACGGACAGCGGTACTCCGCCGGTAACTTCCTTGCAGGAAGTCGCTAACGAGGTAAGGTTGGAGATCTTTGTCAGCGCTAAGGCGTTCACGCAATGTTATATGTCCAATCTGACAATCTGTTAGCATTGAAGTTGTTGGACGGATGTCTTGCAGAAATATATCGAAGTCATGTTTTAGTTCCATTTGTACCCTCTCTAAACTTGTTTTTAAGATGTCTGTGAAATTGGAATTGAAATACTCTCACAGTAAGTTCTTGGCTCTGGTCCATCAAAATCATATTCAAAAAGTGTCAGATTACCTAATGCGTGGCACTGTTGCCCGATGAAGTACGATAGGAAGTTTGGGGCACTTATGAATAATAAAGTTCGTTGATGATTATTCTGATGCTTCCTTACAATTTGCGTCAGAGAGTGTGACATTGTTAGTGCTTGATTGGCGTCTGTTACGCTTGATGATCCCGTTCCTGCTAATGGTTCTAGCAATAATAGATTATTGACATCATTCCTCACTTGATTGATGTATTCCAAAACATGGCGGTTTACTTGGTGAGTAACTGAAATTGCAACGGCAAGATTGGGTGCATCATCATTTATTGGAATTAATTGTACTTTCCATGGATTGTTTTCGTGTCTAAATTTTAGCATCGTCGGTTTATAAAACTGTAGTTCTGGACGAGGTCCTGCAGGATATACCGGGGCACGTGAGGTGATCAAGTAACCAGCGAGTAATGCCAGTGACGAATGACAATCTAGCAAAATCTTATGTTCAGTGCTACTTAATTCATGAAGATTGGATTCAATGAATTCCTTGATGGATAATGTAGCCTGAATCCATGAGGAATCAAAACGAGCATGACGTCCATCAAACTGATCAGATACACAAACAAAACCATCTGTTTCGATCCCAATGTTTTCTGCAAACCGCATAAAACTGCGAACCCCGATTGTCTTCTCACTCCGATGGACTGGATTACTTTGAACCAATCCTTCATGTCTACATTCAGTCATGAGAGAATCTTTATCGAAGATGGTTTTGTTATTTTGGATAAATTTCCTTGCAAGATCATCATAAGGTGAAATTATTAATCCAGGATCAAGTGGTCGTAAGCCAGCTCGAATTAACCTATCAGATAAAGCATCGTTGAGAGCGGCATTGCCAAAATAATTAAGTTCAAACCGAAGTCTTCGTCCAAAATCCTGAAATGTCTCGTTATCGGTATGGAGATGTTCTACCCACCGTTTTCTGATTTGGCCGAGGTATGTTCTTTCAGACGCAGTGAAAAAATTATCGGGAAGTGCGCCACTATCTCTGATGGATGTGGCAAGACCGTCATCTCCCTTCCAAATCCAGTTTGATACCAGGTTGAGTGTGAACTGGGAATATTTCTTTTTCAAATTATTGTAAGCCTCGAAGAAATGCTGTAAAAGGGATTTAGAAGGAGAGTTGATGAAGGAAGGGTCAATCATATTATCAGCAGTGTAAGCGTCTCGCTGATCTACGTGGTACTTTACCTGGTAGAAATCGGCTTCGGACTGAAATCCTCTATCTGATTTGTCGGGTGGTTTATAGAATACTGCCACGTCATCAACATGTGTTGCTTCGTCAAACTCTAGGTGTATACTTTCTATATTGCTGTCAACAAAAAGTAGTTGGGTTGCCAAGTACCAAAAAAATCTTGCTTGGTAATCATCCCCACTGAGTCTCGCTGCAATCTGTTTTTTAGCCATGAATAATCCAGATCAACTTTCCTTATCAAATAACTCCTGAATAATGCACTCGTTAATCAATGAACTAATGTTCTAATATTTCAATTATAACATGTTTGATAGGGATTGCTTTTTATCTAAAAATTCTTATCAGGTTAATTTCGAATGAATCAAAAACCTTGAATGATATGCCTACCAACATAATTGAGGATCAAAGCAAATAAACGAATATCTATACAAATAGTTTAAGAATAATGAAACCAAGATGGAGAGCACCAATGCCCAGATGCTCCCCACCTTAATACTTTTTTAGCTTTGTTTAAGAATTCCTCTTGCATCATCCCAAGATAGCAAAAAGTAATACGAGAGTCAATACCTCTTGACATTAGACATATCAATATGTTTAGATGGATGTACTTGACCCAATCAAGTACCGAGTATGACCAAGGATTACCCTGATTCACAAGCCGAAAAAGACCTTATAAAATTCCTGGTTCCCAAATCCCTTAAAGATTCCCTTTTAATCATTGCTCTTGAACGCAATATCTCCCTCTCCGCTTTACTGAGAATCATTTCATCGGAGTACTCAAAACGATATTTGGATAAATGATCATTTCAATCACCAATGAAAAAGGCGGGGTTGGGAAGAGCACGACCGCTATCAATCTTGCTGCAGGTTTAGCCATTAAGGGATATAAAACCTTGCTCATTGACCTAGATCCGTAAGCTAATATAACCAAGGAATCAAGCGACCAAGATACCATGGTTATCACTATCCAAACCAGCCTCATGGAAATCGGCAAGGAAGCAGCCACCTATCGACTAACGCTGAACGAGAAAAAGAAGATCGCCGAGATCGTTTACTCTTTGAAAATGAAGAACATCCGCATCACGGAAAACGAGATCATGCGCGTCGCGCTCAATGCTCTCTTATACGACTACGAAAAGGACAAATCCAAAAGCATCCTCAAGCACTATATCCAATATAGAAGATAAGATGCCAAATGATGTTGAAATAGTATTGTTTGTATAGCGATAATACCTCATCTATGGTATTATCTACTTATGATTGGTACAGGCATTTCAGAAAAAGAATTGCAGAATTTGGAGACCGCGCTTGCCCGCTATGGCGCGGTAGTTTCTTTTGAGCAACTCTCAGAAACCTTTCAGGAAGAACGTACCTATCTCAGGAAGCGCATCAGCCAGTTCGCAAGAAAAGGCTGGCTGTTCCGCATCAAGAAAGGCGTGTACGTCATCTCCGACCTGCATTCGCGCGGCTCCCTGTCCATTTCCCAGTACGCCGTCGTGAACCTGCTGGTCGAGCCCGCCTATGTATCCTTCGAATCCGCCCTGCAATATCACGGGCTATATGATCAGCTGCTGAGCAGAGTGACCAGCGTTGCCACCAAACAATTTCAAGATAGGAATATTGATGGATATACCTTCTCGTTTGTCAAAACGATTCCCGCTTATTTCTATGGCTGGGAAACACATCAGACCGATGGTCAAACCGTGAAGATCGCCTCCATGGAAAAAGCGTTGATCGATCTCGTTCAATTCCACCGCAGCCGTTATTCCGTCGACCTGGTATTGGAGAAACTGAGCAATTTCATGCATGAATTCGATCTGGATAAACTGATTGAGTTCTCCCTTCAATCTACTGTTGCTACCCAAAGAATCCTGGGGTTCGTACTGGATTGCCTTAAATTGGATTCGAGAAAGCTAACCCAAGCCTTGAGAAAATACCACGGAACATCCAAGATCACCGATTCAGATGATAATGTATTTAACAGCAAATGGAGACTGTACTATGACCACTATTTCGAACGCTATGTCTGAACGGAATCTCACCCGAGCTCAATTGGAGATCATCAATAAGCGAACGCTCCGCTATCCCCTGCAGGTGGCAGAAAAGGATTATTTCCTTGCACTAGCTATCCAAAAAATTGCCCAATCACCCTTGAAAAACAAACTGGTTTTTAAAGGTGGAACTGCCATCCATCACTGCTATCTCCCCCAATACCGCTTCTCGGAGGACTTGGATTTTACCAGCCTGGATACCAGGATCACCTCAGAAGAAATTCAATCTGCTCTTGAAGCCGATGACTTATTCAGAGCACAGAAGGTCTTCACTTCAGACTTCACCATCAAGATTGAACGCTTGCAGTATCAAGGGCTGCTTGGACAGCCAGGCAACATCAAGGTCGAGGTGGACTTTCAACAGAACGTCGTTTTGCCAGCAAAATTGGTAGCATACGGGAATGTGTGGGGAGTGAACGCATCTCCGAAAGTGATGGACAAAGGGGAGATATGCGCTGAGAAGCTGCGGGCGGCATCCCAGCGAGCGAGGTATCGCGATTTTTACGATTTATACTTCTTGCTCCATGAATTGAAGATCGACCAGGTTGAAATGATGAACCTTCTCTGCAAAAAAGAGATCAGGACTCCCATCACCAAGGCGAACATGGAAAAGAATTGGGAAATTGCCAGGGAACAACAGGCGGCGGATATGGGAAGCATCTATTGTAAAAAAATCGTGGAAAATCATTTAATCGATAAGTTGATAGCATCTCTGCAATTCAAAACAATTCTGCCTGAATGACGGCACAATCAAGGCAAAAGCAAATAGCTACGACTCAAACTCAAGTGTTTTACGATACATAACCCTCTGCCAAACCACCATTCAATCATGATGCCGTCATATCACGCAACCATGAAAGTACGGTATTCTGAAATCAAGATAACGCGGTGCATTTTTATGCTTGACATTTGGAATTTCACAACATTACATTAAAGATAAGTCTTGACAGTGACTAGGAGATGTCGTCTCCAAAATCTTGAGGCATTCCAAACCCAGCGTGACCATGAATATCTATGCCCATGCTTCCATTGAGATGCAATCTGAAGCAGCGCAATTAATGGAAAATCTGATCACTCCCATACCCATTTCACTAGAAGAAATCCAAAAAGAAGACAGCAAAATGTAATTGGGGAACTCTAATTGCACCCACGTTGCACCCGATTTACACCAGGAAAGGCGACTCACAAAGACTTTTATAAAATAGTTTTTAGTTTCACTATATTGATGAGAAATTAAGCACGTAAAATGATTATTATATGTTATGTATGGAAGTGGGATGATAGAAAGCAAGCAACACATTTTTTTATTATGAGATGATTGTATACCTAACTTTTTTCTTTCGTAAATTAATGACGAAATAAGACATTATCGTTATTACAACGATAAGCTACAAAGATAGAAGAACCTTGAAATTACAAAAATAAGTGAGGATAAAATGAAAAAGAGAATACACTTTTTGATACTAACAATAATTCTTTTTGTCTTTACAACTTCATGTATCCAAAACCAAGAAGAACCTGTAGAATCACCAAGCACTGTTACCACTACATTAGAATATCAAATTCCTACTACCACAACAGTACCTACAGTATCAGCAACCCCAACCATAACACCAACACCAAAGAAAGCTGAAGGTTTTGAGAATTGCGAGAGGCTACCGAAGTTTGAAAACGTTGGTTATTATGACCGGTATGGTTACAATATACAGGGTGGAACAATAATATCTCGTCATGTCACACACGATGATTCATCTTGGAAGATCAATAAAATGGGGGTAACAGTGGAGATTACTAACCCTCAAGTAATAGATGGATTGGTATATTTTTCTATAAACGGTTCAAAAATAACCATGACAGAAGGAGCCATATTATACATTGAACTCTACAAAGACCCACCAAGCTATGATACAGCCTACATCCTTAGGTAAGGCTCCCCTAAAATAGTACCAAGGATAAGTAGACAAAAAAGGAGCCAGCCATGAGAAAGAGCAGGTACAGCGAAAGCCAGATCATTCAGATA
>LDZU01003386.1_pt1 | contig 31046 bp, 30 predicted proteins | sample 615531 | NCBI WGS metagenome assembly LDZU01 (sample SAMN03408293, study PRJNA278302) | terrestrial metagenome | isolation source: oil reservoir sample SB2 | place: USA: Alaska, North Slope, Schrader Bluff formation | collected 2011-09 | reverse complement strand
GGTTTCGGCCACTCCCTTGGGGAGTTTGCACATGTTGTGGAGGGATATATCGAGATCGATCAGCTGGTTGCCGCATGCAGGGGTATGCAGGAATCGCGGGATCGATTCTTTCCGAGGGGGGAGACAAGTGATATTGAAGACCGATATGAACCAAATGACGGCGAAGGAGGTGGCCCCGGATCCGTTCTCGTCCTGCGGGGAGGGGAGACTCACGAAGCCAGGGGAATCACTTTTTGCCGGGTCATTGACGCTTTCTGTCCCGCCAGAGACGATTTCAGGTAAGGCATCGGAGGATGCCGGGGGAGCCGAAAGCAGGGCGGCGTCCCTGAAGAGGGAACCCTGAACACAGGGAGGAATTCTATGGACAGGCCCATCGTGCGAATCACGGGCGGAGTGGGATCGGTATCCAGGAACGTTTTCGGGGTTTTTGCGCTGTTGCTCGTCTTCGGGATGGCCATGGGCATCCTGGAGGCCGTCGTCGTCGTGTACGCCCGGGAGTTATGGTATCCCGGGAATTTCGGTTTCCCCCTCGCCGAAACCCCGAGAGAAATCCTGAAGGCGGAGCTTTTGCGTGAGGCGGCCACCCTGGTCATGCTGGCGATCGTGGCGTTTCTTGCGGGGCGCCGCCGCCTTGACCGCTTCCTGTACTTTCTTTTCACCTTCGGAGTATGGGATATCGTCTACTACATCGGATTGAAAGGCTTCACCGGATGGCCTCCATCGCTTTTGACCTGGGACGTGCTGTTTTTGATCCCCGTCACCTGGGTGGGGCCGGTTCTTGCGCCGATCCTCTGCTCAGTGACGATGATCGTCATGGCGCTCATCCTGGTCTCCTGTGAAGAGAAAGGGTATGCCCCGAGGATCGATCGTCTGGGAGCGGTAATGCTTTTCGGGGGCGCTTTGCTGGTCTTCACGGCTTTCATTTATGATTTTGCGGCGATGCTGGTTGCCTCCGGCCTTTCCGGGGGCGACGCAGGCTTTAGGGAAGCGTCCGGCCGTTACGTTCCGGAATCGTTTCACTGGGGCGTCTTCCTTGCCGGTGAAGCCCTGATCGTCGGCTTTATGATTCGGGCCGTCAACAACGCGAGACGGCTTTTGTGAAACCTTTGAAACCTGCGTAGCGAACAGGAGAAAAGACGGTGACGAAAGGCAAGAAGCTTCTTTTTGCCGCCGCCCCCGCCATGGCAGCGGGATCGATCGCGAGAACGGTCATGATGCCAGAAAAAGGACCTGAACCGGTTGACGAAGGACCGCCCGCTCTGGTTGCGCCTGCCGGGGAGCCTGTCGACCAGCCTGCCGCGAAACAGCTGCCGGCATCGGAGCCAACCAGCGGGAAGACTTCTCCGGCGCCGGATCCCCGACTGGATGAGAAGTCGGCCGGAGCGGAAGAAGCAATGGATCCGGCCGATCTCGGTCGCCCTTCACGTACAAAAGACATGGTGACGACCAGTTCCTAAAATCGGTGATAGACGGATTCTCCCTTTCGAAGGGCTTCCAGGGTTTTTTGAGGCGTCATCATGTCTTCCATCTGGAAGAGAGCTCCCGTGATGTGGATTTCCCCGCTAATGCCCCTTTCGATCAACGGAGCGAAATAATTTGCCCCACCGTACACGAGCAGGTATCCCTTGTTCCTGTCCTGAATGCTCATGCGATAGTTTTCGGGCATTGTGCAGCCCGTTTCAAAAATGGAATTGAAATGCCTCTCTCCCAGACTCCCGGCGATGTCCATTGCCTGATCGCAATAAAACGACGGAAATGTCTTGAGGCTCGCCGTGACATATCCTGACCCTGTTTCAAGATATTTCGAAACCTGGGTGTAGCGTCCCTGGCAGAGGAGTTGTCCCGGGCTGATGGTAGTCCCCGAGTGGCATATTATTTCGATAAACCCCTTTGGCGCGTCGTCACCCAGTCTGTACAGCCCAGTCGATGCAGTTTCCAGGGGAACGCCCCTGCGCCGGAAAATGGATTCGTAGTTGGTCGATGAAACGGCAGCGATGCCCACCTTCCCTGGGTCGATCCGCATGTTCCAGACCTTCTGGTCTTCGTCGAAGAGGCCAATCAAAGGCGAGACGATGACGGAAGAGTCGGAAACCTCATTGAGGCATTCAAGGGCCTCGATGAGCTTGTCCCTGGGACAGGTGATAACATTCACGATAAGTTTTCCCATGCACCGCTCCACATCGAAATCGCATTCGAGGAGCATTTTCTGGGTTTCCAAAGACGCAAGCCCGATCCTGTCAAAGACTAGAAGCGTCTTGGCTTCCTCGATCCCCTTTTTGGTAAGAACCACGCCTTTTTTCCCCAAGCGATAAACAATGCCTTCTTCCTCGAGATTGGACATGTGATAGCGTATAGTGCGCGAATCCAGTTCGATGCCTGCCCTTCTCAAGGCCTCCCTGAGATCTGTGGAATGTAGTGGTGAATTTGAAAGATAGAGGTTTCTGAGAATTTCAATAACGGTATTCGGATATGTCTCCTGCTGGGTCAAGATCGGGACCTCCTGTCGGTCAGATCGCCGATAAGGGCGGGATCGTACAAGGAAATATCATACCCTGTCTACTGAAATGTTTCCAGAAACCACAGATGACAAAAACCCCATACATAGCATATCATCTGCGCTTTTAAATGGAAGTGCATGTCCTTTTGAAAACCAGTAAAAAGGAATCCGGAAAAGTGCGTCAGGAGAGTTTGTCCTTTTGCTGTTTTGGGCGAGCTCTTTAGCTTCTTTGAAACTATGCCATGCTAAACCCTCGTTCCACAGGTTTTATCTAGCATCTCCGTCTGATCCATTGCAACGAGTTAATCGGGGTGATTCACACCTTCCACCTTCAGGGCGGAGTTTTCGAATCCGAGACGGCGAGAATGACTTGCAAAAGATCACCGCGACCGAGGAAACAGGAAGCCAAACTGTTCTTCGAAAGCGGAATTACCCCGAAGATAACGTCATTAACGGAAAAGAAAAGCGGAGCGGGGGAGATACGAGAAAAAGGCGATAATACAAAAACCCCTCCGCTCCCGTCGTGAAGACGGGTGTAAAGTCGGTTCAGTCGAACAAACTCCACCAGAGATGCGGCCGTATTATGCCACAGAGGATCGCCCCGTTCCTTTGGATCCGCCCCCGTTAAAATCCGCCCCCGAACAGAAGGATCTTACTCCCAAGCCGGGAGGGATTCTTCTGGCGGAACTCTTCCACGCATCGGGGTGCGCCGCCGCGGACGAAACAGGAGTGCGAAACGACAGAGAGTACTCCAATGCCGACCACGTGCTCTCGGCGGTGTTGCCGAACACCCTCGGTTTCGATGCGGCGACGATCTCAAGCAACTCCGCTCCGACGGAGCGCTCGTCTCCGCGATCAACCTTGTGAACGAGTATCAAGGGAAGGAGAGACGCACCGAGAACGTCTCCTCCTCCCCTTCGGCTTTCCGTTCCTTACCCCGAAATCCGCTTCATCGCCGTGCGTGAGAGGATGAAGCACCCGAAACTGGAAGAGCGACCTGCGAAGATGGCGCGTCACGGGAAGCAGACGGTGATACGAGTATTCGGTTTTCTTGTAAGACTGATCGAAGCCGCGCAATGGAAGAGGCAATGGAAGAGGCAATTCGAAGAAGCAATTCGAAGAAAGAATTGACAGGAAGCATTCTGCGTTGTATTATTAAAACAGCATAGAAACGGATATGGATTTCCGCAAAAGAAGGAGAGAAAACTCCTTTTGTTTTGCGTCAATGTATGGAAAGCGAGGAGGATACGGACATGGAAAAACTTTCTTTGCTGGTATCCACAGGGAACCTTGGTGACAACATCATCGAGAAGGGGTCATTTTATGAAGGGGCAAAACGCGACATCGACTGTTTTGCCGCCGACGCGGGAACGGCCGACGCCGGGCCGACCTTTCTTGGCGCCGACAAGCCCCACAATCCTGTCGAGTGGGAAGAGCACGACCTGGAAGTCATGCTTGTGGAGAGTCTGAAAAAAGACGCTCCCATGATTGTCGGATCCTGTAGCACCACCGGAACGGACAGCGCCGTGGATCGTTACGCGGAGCTGATCCGGAAGATTGCAAAAAAGCACGGCCTGAAGCCCTTCAAGATGGCGAGGATCTATTCCCAGGTGGACAAGGAGGAACTGGCCCGAAGGATGGAAAAAGGTGACACCGAACCCCTGGGAGCCCCCTACGCCCTGACACGGCAGGTACTCGAAGAGACGTCGAACGTAACGGCCAGTATGGGCGTGGAGCAGATCATGCACGCCCTTGAAGAGGGGGCCCAGGTCATCATGGCGGGCCGGGCCTGCGACGATGCCGTGCTTGCCGCCTACCCGATATTTAGGGGGTTCCCGAGAGGCATCAGCCTTCACATGGGCAAGGCCGCCGAATGCGCATCTCTGGTGTGCTGGCCGCAGATGATCAAGGAATCGATCATCGCGACAGTCTATCATGATTCCTTCACAATAGAACCCATGCATCCGGCCCAACGAGCGACGCCCCACAGCGTGGCCGCCCATTCCATGTACGAACGTGTCGACTCCTTCACTCAGGCTGTCCCCGGCGGGATCCTGGATATGCATGGATCGGAGTATACGGCCGTAACGGACAGAATCACCCGAGTTTCAAAGAGCAAGTTCATTCCTTCGCCGGACGGCAGCTATAAGGTGAAGCTTGAAGGTGCCGGAGAAGTTGGGAAAAGGGTCTATCACCTGGTGGGGATAAGGGATACTAGGGCCATTGAAAACATCGACAAGATTCTTGAAGACACGCGGAAAAAGGTATCCGACATCATCGGGCCTTCGAGGGATGACCAATACGAACTGTATTTCCACGTCTATGGCAAGAATGCCATCATGAAAGACCTCGAACCTGTAGAAAGAACGCAGTCCCACGAACTCGCCATAGTGATCGAAGTGGTTTCCAAAGACGAGGAGCTTGCCACCTCCGTCGCAAAATGCGCCAAGTTCCGGTTCTTCTATATGAGCTACCCAGGTCAGATGAATTCCTCCGGCGGCTCAGTCGCCCTTCTGACGGACGAACCCCTTTATCCGAAGAACAAATGCTACCGCTGGACCATTGACCACCTACTCAAGCTCGACGACCCACTCGATGACAAGATTTTCCGTTTTGCCTTCGAGACGGTAGGCAAATAGCCGGAGGCCGCCTTATGCAGACGTACCTGACGAAGCTGACGGAGTATTACGCCGAAGCGGGCTACGGATCCATACCGCGGGAAGTGACGGAAAAGGCGCGCCGTGTGCTGGCGGATTTTCTGTCGGAGGTTGCGGTGGGATACCGCGAGGGCGGATTCGGAAAGATCTGGAACGAATACGTCCTTGAGCTGGGCGGCAAGGAGGAGTCCACGATCCTGTGCGTGGGCCGCAAGGTTCCCGCCATGAACGCGGCGGCGTCGATGGGGATCATGGGACATGCCATCGAGCTTGACGACGGTCACCGATGGGGGACGTCCCACCCTGCTGTGGCGGTGATTCCGGCGGTCCTGGCCGTTGCGGAGCGGGAGGAGAGTTCCTTCAAAGACATTCTTGCGGCGATCGTGATCGGCTATGACGTGATGCTCCGGTCGGCCCGGGCGATCAACCCGTCTCACCTGAAGCGGGGGTTCCACTCCACGGGCACCTGCGGGAGCCTCGGTGCGGCTGCTGGGTGCGCCCGTCTTCTGGGCCTGGATCCGGAGCAGACGGCCTACGCAGTATCCATGGGCGGACTGCAGAGTGCGGGACTCCAGGAGATGCTTCACGACCATCCGGGAATCAAGACGCTTCAGCCTGGAAAGGCAGCTATGGCGGGGGTTCTTTCGGCGGACCTGGTGGCCAGGGGAGCGAAGTCTCCGCGGACTCTGTACGAGGGGATCCACGGGTGGCTGAAGGCCATGTGTGACGGCGAATATTCCGAGGAAGCCCTCCTGGGAGATCTCGGGAACCGGTGGGAGATCATGTACACTTATACCAAGCTCTACCCGACGTGCCGTCACTGCCACGCGGCCATCGATCTGGCGCGGGAGGCTCGGGAGGAGCTTAGATGTTCATTGGAGGATGTGGAAGCCATCCGGATCAAGACCTACAGCCTGGGCAACGCCGAGGTGGGACAGATCCGCCATCCGCGAAGCTTTGAAGAGGCCATGTTCAGCATGCCCTTTTCAGTGGCGCTGGCGCTGGAGCGTGGGAATGTGACGCTTCAGGATTATGCGGAGGAGGTTTTTTCCGACAGCAGGCTTCAGGAGGTTGCAGGGAAGGTCTCCATCGAGATCGACCCGGCAATGGACGCGAAGTATCCCGAGGAGCGTGGCGCCTGGATGGAGGTTCTGCTGAAGGACGGCCGGCGTTTCGAGAAGGCGATCCCCGTGGCCAAGGGGGAACCGGAGAATCCCGTGGACGACGGCGACTATATCGAGAAGCTGAAGGGCATGACAGCACCCCATTATGCGCCTGAATTTTTTGACGGGCTGTGGGGAATCGCCGTAAAGCGGGAAGCGGATTCCGTCTCCTATGGAGACATCATCAATCACTTCAGGAGGAGTATCCGATGAAGACAAAAAACATCTGCGAACTGGCACGGACCATCCGGAGCAAGAACGCCGGGTATTTTGCGGTCACAATGGAAATCATATTCGACGACCGCGAAGTATACAACAAGGTGAAAGAAAGCGGTGCCATAACAAAGGAAGCCATTGCCAAGGCCTATCGGGTTCCCGTGGAGAAGGTGGAGAATTTCCACTTCTTTGACCCGGGCATGGGGATCAAGGCGAACTTCCTGAGCGACACGGCAAGCGGCGGTCCTGGTGAAACCGACGTTTATGGTTGCCAGCAATATGCGCCGCTTTTCAGCCTGGAGATCCCCTGGGAAGAATGAAGAAACCGAAGATGGAAAAATGTGGAAGCCTGGATCTGAAAAGGAGGAGATTCCGTGAGCACCCTTGCGCAGCAGCTGGCTGAGTTTGCCTGTTCCGCCCGTTATGATGATCTCCCCGATGATGTGGCTGACCTTGCGAAAAAGTGCCTTTTCGACACCATGGGCGCCATTATTGCCGGAAGCTACCATTCGACGACGGGGCGAATAGCCAGGGAAATAGCCGACGACCACAGGGAAGAAGAAACGGCTACCGTCGCAGGGCCCCTTATGAAACGAAGCGCCGCGACTGCTGCTTTGGCGAACGGAATGATGGCCCACGCCCTGGAGCTGGATGACGGATCGAAGCATGCCACCTACCATCCCGGGTCGTCGATTGTCCCGACCTGCCTGGCCATGGGCGAGGAAGCAGGTTGCAACGGGAGATCGATGCTTGAAGCGATTGTCGTAGGTTATGAGGTATCTCTCAGAATAGGCACTGCAGTAAATCCCTCTCACTATCTCAGGGGTTTTCATCCCACCGGAACGGTGGCGGTTTTCGGGACCGCGACGGCAGCTGGGAAACTCCTCAACCTTGACCCCGATCAGATGGCAAACGCCCTCGGAATCGCCGGAAGCATGGCTGCCGGCATCAACCAGTATGAGGTAGATGGGTCCATCGTCAAACATCTCCACCCTGGGAACGCCGCTAAAAACGGCATCCTTGCCGCGCGACTCGCCCAAAAGGGTTTTACCGGTCCCGAAGGCGTCATCGAGGGAAGGCTGGGTTTCTGCCATTGTTTCGCCGACGAGTACGACCTTGAGATAATCGAGCGGGGCCTGGGAAAAGATTTTGAGTTCCTGAAGATCTACTTCAAGCCCTTCTGCAGCTGCCGCTACGTTCATTTCGGTATCGAGGCCGTGCAGAATATCCTCCGCGAACATCCCCTCAAGCCGGAAGACATTGACAGGATCACCATAAGGACCCACAAAAATGCGAAACAGGGTTCGGATATCCCCGATTATCGTTCGATCCTCCATGCGCGGCTGAGCCTCCAGTACGGTATCGGATCTCTTATCGTCCGGGGGAGCGCTGGCCTGAAGGATTATACGGAGGATGCGGTAAAGGACGAAAAAGTTCGTGAAATTGCTCAAAAGATCACCACCGAGGTGGACCCCGAGATCCAGAAAGTCTACCCGAACCCGCGCTCCATGATCGTTGAGATCACGGACATAAACGGGAACCGGTATTCAAGCAGGGTGGATCACGCCAAGGGTTCCCCGGAGAACCCCATGACGGAAAAAGAACTTCGCGCCAAGTTTGATGACATCACTGGCGATGTCATCGATTCAGGCCGCCGTGAGGAAATAGCAAAAGCCACGGCCAGAGCCCAGGAAACAGAAAAGGCGGCGGATATCGCAGGGCTTTTGAGTTTCGAGCCGAAAGTCTAAAACTAAAACAGGGAAGGGGAAGACGAAATATGGCCAAAACGATTAACGAACAGCTGTCTGAATTTATTGTCGGGTTGAGATATGAGGACATTCCCAAAGATGTAATCGCACATCTCAAAGATGTCATGCTGGACAACTTCGGGTGCGGTCTTTTCGGGTCCACCACACCGTGGATGGACATCTACAGGAGAGTCCTCATGGAGAGGACGGACAGAAAGGAAGCCTCCATCTGGGGAACGGACCTCAAGTCCTCGGTCATTGCCGCCATGATGATCAACGGTTCTTCCATCAATTCCTTTGAACTCGATGATACACACACAGACGGCATCATTCACGTCGGGACCGGTGTTCTGGGTTGTGTGACCTCTTTCGCAGAAATGATGGAGACTGTCACGGGGAAGGAGTTTCTGACGGCTGCAGCGCTGGCCTACGAAATATCCTGTCGGGTTGCGGCACCGGTGGGGATGGAGATTGCTCACAAGGGCTTCAACAACACCGCCAGCACCTGCTGTTTCGGTTCCACGGCGGCTGTCAGCAAGTTCCTGAACCTTGATGTCCAGCAGACGAAGCACGCAATGGGCATAGCGGGGAATTGGGCCGGCGGGCTCCAGGCGGTTCAGTTCAACTCCATGGCGAAACGGATCGTCCCCTCGAGATCGTCGGAAGGAGCCATACTGGGAGGGCTTTTGGCCAAGGAAGGCTTTACCGGGATAGAAGACGTATTTGAAAACGAGTTCGGCGGTTTCTATCACTGTTTCTCCGACCACGTCTACGACAAGGAGAGAATATGCGGAGATCTCGGAAGCCGCTGGGAGCTTTTGGGCATAGGGCTGAAATATTATTCCACATGCCGCAGCAAGCATACCACCATCGGGGGGCTGCAGAAATTCATGAAAGAGCACCCGGACGTCACCCCCGATGACATCGAAAAAATAACCGTCCATACCACCTCGATCACACAGAAATACGCTCTCCAGAACCAGGAAATCACGAGTGTGACCGCCGCGCAACTGAGCCACCCCTATGTCTGTGCCGTGACGATCCTGGAGGGCAATGCCTTTATCGAGCAGTTCACCGAGGAAAAGCTTCGCGATCCGAAGATCCTGGATTTCATGAAAAAGGTCGAGGTCGTTGCCGACGAGGAGATCGAAAATCTGCCGAGGCCGCTCCGTTATACAGTGAAAATCGATATTTCCATAAAAGACGGCAGAACCTTCCACATCAGGGAGGAATATCCAAAGGGTCATCCGAAAAACCCCTTCACCAGGGAAGAACTGATCTGGAAGTTCAAACAGCTTGCCGGAAGGGCCTTCCCGGATGAAAAACGTCTCGACGAGATTATCAAGACGGAACAGGATCTGGAGAACGTGGAAAAGATCGGCGATTTCATCGGGCTTCTGACGAAGCAGAACGGATGACCAGCTGAGAGCGGCCGCCGGGAAGGAGCCGGACAATGGGCAGGACGGTAATTGAGAAGATCATTTCGAAGCATTGCGGCAGGGATGTGACAGCCGGTGATTTCGTCGTCGCCGAAGTTGATCTCGCCATGAGCCACGACTCGACAGGGCCGATCGCCGTGGAAGCCTTCAGGAAATACGGGCGGGGCAGGGTGTGGGACCCCTCGAAAGTCCTCTTTGTGCTCGATCATGCCACTCCGAGCCCTAACGAGCGCGTCAGCTGTCTCCACAGCCTTTTGCGGGAGTTCGTCTCCGAACAGGCCATCAGGCTTTACGAAGTCGGCGACGGGGTATGCCACCAGCTGGTTGTGGAAAAAGGTCACGTCAGGCCTGGCGATTTCGCCGTCGGGACCGACTCCCACACCTGCACGTACGGTGCCCTCAACGCGCTGTCCTTCGGAATCGGTTCCACCGACATGAGCGGGGTCCTCTTGACGGGCAAACTCTGGCTCAAGGTTCCGGAAGTCCTCAAGATCATTTACAGCGGGAGACTGGCTCCCGGCGTCTTTGCGAAGGATCTCATGCTTTACACCATCGGGAAAATCGGTGCGGCGGGCGCGGATTACCTGGCCCTGGAATTCGCCGGGGAGGTCATTCGAAACATGGAGATGTCCGACCGCCTGACCATGTGCAACATGAGCATCGAATGCGGTGCAAAGGCCGGATTCATGGAGGCCGATGAGGTTACCCTGTCCTGGCTTGAAGAGAGGGCCCAGGGTCCTTTTGAACCCGTTTTCGACGATCCTGACGCGGCCTTTTCAGACCTGTACGAATGGGATGTCAGCGGGCTCGACCCGCAGGTCGCCCGTCCACATAGCGTCGACAATGTCGTTTCGGTGGGGGAGGTGCTCGGGACAAAGATCCAGCAGGTGTTCATAGGGACCTGCACGAACGGGCGCCTGGACGACCTCCGGGTAGCAGCGCGCATCCTCGAGGGGCGAAAGGTAAGCAAGGACGTCCGTCTTCTGGTCTGCCCTGCCTCACGGGGGATTATGCTCGAAAGCATGAAGGAGGGGATCCTGCCGACCCTCGTGGAAGCGGGTGCGACAGTGATTCCGCCGGGCTGCGGTCCGTGCCCTGGAACACATCAGGGCATCCCTTCGGATGGTGAACGTGTCCTTTCCACGGCCAACCGCAATTTCAAGGGGCGGATGGGAAACAACCGGGCCGAGATTTTCCTGGCGTCGCCCGCGACATGCGCTGCGTCTGCTCTCGAAGGCCGTATTGTCGACCCGCGGGAGTTTTTTGAAGGGAAAGGGGCGTAGGACGCGATGGGACAATTCCTCAAGGGCAAAGCCCACGTCTTTGGTGACGATATCAACACCGATTACATCATCGCGGGGAAATACACGAAAACGCTTGATTATGGATCCCTTGCATCCCACCTTTTTGAAGATCTCGACCCGGGATTTTCAAAAAAAGTATCCCCCGGCGATTTCATCGTGGCAGGGGAGAACTTCGGTTGCGGGTCCTCCCGCGAACAGGCGCCGATTGCCATCAAATACGCCGGGATCGGGGCGGTGCTTGCAAGGTCTTTCGCACGCATTTTTTTCAGAAACGCCATAAACCTTGGTGTGCCGGCTTTTGTCTGTGATACGAGGGGGGTCGAGGCAGGCGACGAGCTTGAAATAGATCTTTCCAGTCAGCGAGTGACGAACTTGAGGTCAAAAGCCGTGGTGCCGATCAAGCCCCTTGCTCCCGTGATGGTGGGCATCATCAACGAAGGCGGGCTTGTCCCCTACTTGAAAAAACACGGGGATTTCAAACTTCCTGACTGATACCGGCCGAGTCGGTGGAATCTTCTCCAAAAAAGCGAGGTGGTGCGGTTTTCCCTGAAGCGGCAAATGGTGGAGAAGAATGTATTTCAGGAAAGATTCGGGGAAAATGGGTTTTCGTGAATAACGCCAAAGAGGAGGGAAGCAGATGAGAAAAAGATCTCTTGTCCTGATGGCAGCGGTTGTGGCGATGTTTCTTTTCGCCGGAGGATCCCTGGCCGCAGATGACACAGTGTACTTGAACATGGGCAGCACCTCGTCCACATCGGGGCTCTATGCCTGGTGTGTCACCGGAGCGGCCGTCATGAACAAGGCCGACATCGGTGTCAGGGTGACGGTCGTCGAAAGCGGGGCAGCCCTGGACAACCTGCGGAGAATGAAGGAAGGTACCTTCGACTTCGCGTTCTGTGTCGACCTGCCCTCAGCCATGCAGATGTACAAGGGCATGGATAGCTTTGAGGGAGAACAGTGGCAGGACGTTCGCTGGCTTTTCGTGCGGAACATAATAGCCGACAGGGTATACGTCAGGGAAGATTCCGGAGTAAAAAACTGGGCTGATCTCGCCGGAAAGTCCTTCTGTCCGGGAATGCCCGGTTCGTCCGGTGCGAATTATATGATGAAAATCGACGAGGTTCTCGGCACGGGAGTGAAATTCCGCCCCGCGGCATATGGTGACGCAATAACGCTGCTGCAGCAGAAACAGATCGTCGGTCTGCAGAAGTCAAGTACCCTGGACGCCATGGATTCCTCCCTCATGGAAGTCAACCTCACCACGCCTATCACCGCCATCGGTTTCACCGAGGAGGAGGTGGAGAAGGTCCGGGAAGTCTATCCCTATCTCAACTTCCTGAAGACAGAAAAGGGCGTCATCAAACAGCTGCCCGAAGCCGGGCCGATGTACGAGGAATGCCCCATCGTCGGTGCCGTCGCCTCGACGCGGATGTCCCAGGAAACGGCCTACAAGATCATAAAGGCCTATGTCGAAGGATTCGAGGAAGTCGCGGCGGCCTATCCGGGAGTCAAGGGGTGGGATCCGATCGCCGATTATTTCAAATACGTCGCACCGGGCGGTGAAATCCCGGCCCATGCCGGACTCGTGCAGTACGCGAAAGAGCAGGGTATTGAAGTTCCGGAACGGTTCATTCCTGCTGAATATGAGGAGAAATAGCGCGACAAAGACAGGCCTGAATATGCGGGGGCGGGAAGACCGGAGGCCCGCCCCCGGTTGTCAGGGGGAAAAGGCCTCGGTCAAGCCGGAAAGGGGATGTACATGTCCACGGAATTGGCCCAAAACCGGAAAAAGGGATTGAAACCGCAACTTGTCATCTGGGGAGGACTAGTCTTTGCAGCAGCTCAGCTCATCGTGCCTGTGTTCATCCCGCTGGTGGACATCCAGCTCAGGGCATTGCACATCATCATGGGGTTGAGCGTGGCGCTTCTGGCTTTCCCGTTCAGCCGGCGTGCGGCGGAAAAAGGGTTGGGTCTCATAGACTACGTCCAGATCGGCATCGTCATCGCCGCGAACGTCAATATCATGGCCCATGTCATGCAGATCTATATGAGGCCCGGATCGGCTGAAACGCTCGATCTTGTCCTCGGAGTGGCATTGATTCTCGTCATACTGGACGCCGCCAGGCGGTCTGTGGGATGGGCGATTCCGATTTTCGTGGTTCTTTTGCTTCTTTATATATTTTTCGGCGAGCATTTCCCGGGCATGTGGAAACTCAAAGGCCTCTCTTTGAGATATGTCCTGAATTCACTCTACTGGTCCGCCCTCGGCATCTACGGAAGTGTCACGGGAATGTCGGCCACGTTTATCGCCATGTTCATCATCTTCGGAGCCCTCATCGCCGGAGCAGGGGGAGGCCGGACCTTTATCGATCTTGCCCTGGCGCTCACCGGGCGGTATTCCGGTGGCCCTGCAAAGACAGCCGTCATAGCGAGCGCCCTTTTCGGCAGCATTTCGGGAAGCGGTGTCGCCAATGTCTCCGTTACGGGGAATTACACCATACCGCTCATGAAACGTCTCGGGTACAACAAAAATTTTGCCGGGGCCGTAGAGGCCATAGCCTCTACGGGCGGCGGCGTGACGCCACCCTTGATGAGCATAACCGCTTTCATGATGGCGGAATTTTTGGGCATTCCCTACATCAAGATCATCGGTTATGCGCTCATCCCGTGCCTGCTCTTCTATACGGGGGTGTTGGGAGGGGTGCATTTCTATACCGTAAAGGCCGGTCTCAGTTCAGTGCCTGAGGAGGAAATACCCTCCTGGAAGGAGATCATGACCTTCCGTCGCATGGCGCCTCTCGTTATTCCTACGGCCGTATTGCTTTACTCGATAGGAACCGGCCGTCCGCTGGTCTTTGCCGGGTTTTACGCCTGCGTGGCCTGTCTTGTGGTCTATTTCGTCAGTGAAGTTCCCAACGTCGGGATCAAGGCTGCGCTCAGGCATATCGGAAATGCCCTGAGCGACGGCGGCGTCGGGCTTGCCCGAATCGTTCCGGTTCTTGTGTCCGTCAATATCCTCGTCAACATGATCGGCATCACGGGAATCGCACCAAAGCTGAGCGGGCTTATCATGTCCATCGGCGGGGAGAACCTCATCCTGTCCCTTTTCATTGCGACAATCGTCCCATTCCTGCTCGGAACCTCACTGCCGGTGGTGCCGACGTACGTGCTGTGTCTTTCAATCCTCGTGCCACCCCTTTTGAAGCTCGGAGTCGATGAGGTCGCAGCGCACATGTTCTTTATCTACTGGGCCCTCCTGGGAGGCGTGACGCCGCCTACCTGCACCCAGGCCATAGTCGCCGCTGGAATCGCCGGGGGGGACTGGGTGAAGACAGGATTTCTGGCGGTCAAGCTCGGGATCGTAGCGTTCATCATCCCCTACTTTTTCGTCCTGAATCCAGCTCTGGTGGGGAGAGCTCCCTTTGTAAACATTTTGATCGCCGCAGGAACCGGTTTTGTGGGAGCTCTCGCGCTTTCCTATTCGTTTTTCGGCCGTTTTGCCGGGGCTTTAGCATACCCGATACGTGCAGTGTATTTCGCAGCCGGCCTGGCTCTCCTATATCCGAATAGGCATGTCTCTCTCATAGGTCTGGCCGTTGCGGCAGGAGCATGGGGTCTCGACAGGCTCCACAAGAAACGATTGGTGCGCCACGACGAGGCGAAATAAAGGCAATTCGGGCAGGCCACAGATTTGGATGAGAGCTGATTTGATCGACCGGTCTGTCCAAGTTGAAATTCGACTGAAAGAAACAATTTTCTGAGACGGAGGTGCGGAAAAACATGAGAAAGAGAAATACTCTCGCTTTGGCCATGGTCGTTGCCCTTGTGGCGGTATTTTGTACGGGCGCGGGGATTGCCGCAGCTGCCAAGGATGCTGTCCTTGTGATCGTACCCGAGGAAGGTGTGCCCGGTGACAAACTCGTATTCGTCGGGTGCGGTTTTGAAAAGGGAGAAAAAGTCCGGGTCATCCTGAACGACGGAGATGTGCCCTATGCTTTCGGTGTCGCGGGAACCGGAGGAGTGGTCACCGTGAAAGAGAACGGGACCTTTGTACTGCAGCCGAGGGGAGGCATTCCGAAAGTAATGTCCGGCGCGGGGACCTATGTGGTGGAGGCGATCGGCGACAAAGGGACAAAAGCGACGGCGGAGTTGAAAGTACTCGAAAAAGAATAGGAGGCGAATGCGCCCCTTAAAAACGGGTAAACTATCATCAAAGGTGGCGAGGAGGAAACTCCCCGTCACCTCTCATTCGGGGATACCGGCCCTGGATGGGTGAAAACGGAACCACCGCGGCTTTATCGTGAAAAACACCGATGAACCTATGGAGGGGATATCATGAAAAAGACCACACGACTGAAACAGCTTGTCCAGGAGAGGAAAGCCCTTGTGTGTCCCGGCGCTCATGACGCCATATCGGCAAAGCTGATCGAAAGAGCCGGATTCAAGGCTCTCCAGGTCAGTGGGTTCGGTCTTTCGGCGACCTACCTCGGCCTTCCCGACATGGCCTTTCTGTCCTTCTCGGAGGTCCTGCAATTTTCGAAAAATATCATCGACAGCGTCGATATCCCCGTCATGGTCGACGCCGATACAGGGTATGGGAACGCCGTGAACGCCATGCATGTCACCCGGGAATTTATCAAGGTCGGAGCGGCCGGCATGAATATCGAGGATCAGCTTTTCCCCAAGCGGTGCGGCCACCTTGAAGGGAAACGCATCGTCCCCATGGAGGAGATGGTCCTGAAAATCAGGGCCTGCAGAAAGGCCGGTGATGAACTTGACCCCGACTTTGTCATCAATGCACGAACCGATGCAATAGCCGTTGCGGGTGTCGAAGAGGCCATCAGGCGGGGCAACGCCTATGCGGAAGCAGGAGCCGACCTGATTTTCATCGAGGCTCCCAGATCGGTGGAACAGATCAGGCACGTCATCGAGTCCATTGATGCCCCGGTGAGCATCAACCTTATGGATGCCGTCGTCGGCGGCAAGACCCCCCTGATTTCCATCGATACCCTCAGAGAGCTTGGCGTCGCCCGCGTCAGCATCCCTGTGGGGCCGCTCTTTGCGGCTGTCAGGGGGATGATGGATTACCTCGATGCAATAAAGGGAGACCGCATTGCCGAGGGACGCACGGATCTCGTCGCCGATTTCGGCTTTTTCAAGGAACTGGTCGGGTTCCCGAAATATCGTGAACTCGAAAAGGAGTATCTCCCCGATTTCATTCCCGAATAAAAGACCTTTCGACGTGCTATGAAAGGTCTTTTTTGGGGTGGGGCGATGATAGGAAAATGGTGTAAAGGCCCATTCCTGGCCTCTTCGTTCCAGGCTCTATGATTTTACGTGTGGGGCTCCCGGACCGGAGGCTTCACGGCCCGCAGCCTGAAGTGGGGGTGTGGAAAAGACTTGAGCGAGCGGTCGATGTTGCCAAGGGCATCTGCGGAAGGAGTGTGCTTTCATCCTGAACCATCACAGGCAAGGAACGGCTCTCGTTGCAACCCCCTTTGTTTTGGCCTCATCACCCCACCCGCCCTGGTCGATTGCACCACAGTGCTTGTGGGAAGCAAGGCCACGATAGACGGCTCGCTTCTGGTCGGCCACAACGAGGACAACGACGGTCGCATCGTCATGCCCCAGTACTATGTACCCCGTATGAAGCACGAGACCGGCGAGGTGATCCGCTTTGAAAACGGCGGCACCACCCCCCAGGTGCCGGGAACCTGGGCCTTTCTTTGGTCATCGACTATGCCATCGAGCGCGGCTGGTACGACCCGAAGAGCGGCAAACCCTTCGATTTCGCTGAGGCCTACTCCGCTCCCGCCCAGGGCAAGGCTCTGGAACGTGGCTACGACACCCGCCAGTGGATCGGGCAGAAGCTGCTCACTGGTAAAACGCCCGAGGGTCCCCTCCCTTTCGCTGTCAAACCCGCTGAGAAAGTCGGCGTCCGTGACGTAATGAACATCCTGCGTAACCACCACGAGGGCACGCCCTACGACAAAACCGAAGGCTACAGGACATCGCCGCACTGGACGGACGAACGCGTCATCTGCACCAGTACCACGCACGAAAGTTCCGTGACACAGCTAAGAGATAACGTACCGGCCGCTCTCAAGGCTGTCTACTGGCGCACCAGCGGTCGCCCGTGCACCAGCCCCTATGTGCCATGGTACCTGGGCATCACCGCCGTGCCCGAAGGCCACTTCTGGGCCGAGCCCACTGTCGGTAGCTCCCTCCAGTTTAAGCCGCACGCCGCCCTTTATGATTACGACCGCACCAAGGCCTGGTGGACCTTCCAGGATCTCGAAAACATCGTCGATGCCCAGTACGGTTTCGTCATCGGCAAGGTGCAAAAGGCCTGGCAGAATTTCGAGGAAGAGACCCTGGCCAAACAAGCGGAAGTGGAAAAGGAAGCCTGCCGCCTCTTGGCGAAGGACGAAGCCGCTGGCCGCGCCTACCTCACCCGGTACACTAACAGGCTGGCTCAAAAGGCCTGGCAGCAAGCCAAGGAACTCATCGGCGAACTTCCCACAATGAAAGTTGAGATCCCGCGTAAAGTTGTACGCCTGAGCGAGACCGGCACGCTGCAGGTGAATATCATCAGCTCCGGCGAACTTTCTGCCAAGAACATTGACCACACTACGCTCACCCTCGGCCCTGCCTACCGCGACCCCAACACCTGGGTACCGGTTAAGAGCAGCGCCCTCAAAGACGTCGACGGCGACGGAGACCCCGACCTCACCCTCGCCTTCGAGCTCCCACCCCTCCTCAAACTCATTTCCCCTGCCTGCTACACCGACCTCTGGCTCCACGGCAGCACCAAAGCCGGCACGCCCATCGTCGGACGCGATCTGGTGAACTTCCTGGAGTGATGCCGTTCTCCGGTACCGCCACGCACAGCAAGGCAAAATGTGGGCGACCTCTGCGACTTCAAAGCTCCCAGCTTGACGCTACAGGTGGAGTTCGCAACGCTTGAATGGGTGGACCGGTTCAACAACAGCAGGCTTCTCGTAAGGATCGGGTACATCGCCGCTGAAACGCCGGCAAAGACAGATCCCCGCCATCCTTGCCAGCCTCTTGTTCTCAGGAAAGGCCTCCTCTGAAGTCGCCTTTATATCTGCTATATCTGCTATGCCTGGACCACGAGACAGGTCTCTCAGCGCCGGAAGATCACGTCCGTTCTCCTTCCCCTCCAGGTACTTCTCCCTGTCCTTTATGCTCCTGAAGATGTCCTTCTTATGTCTTGTAGTCTAAAGTATAGACCCCAATGGCCCCTCCCTTGGGAGTCCCGCTTCGTTTATCGGCCTTCCTCAGCGGTCCAGAACCCGGGCCAAAAGGTCCAGTCCCCGGTCGACGAGGTCAAGCCTGGCCTGGCTCCCCATGTGGCCGACGCGGAAGACCTTGCCGGCCAGGTCGCCGAAGCTGCTGCCGAAGACGACGCCTTTGGTGCGGCACTTTCTGTCCAGATCTGTCCAGGTCCATCCATCGGGCACCCTAACGGCTGTCACCGTCGGCGAGCAGTAGGATTCCCGGCGCGGATGGAGAAAGAGGCCCAGCTCCTGAAGGCGCCTGCGGCAGTGGGCTGCGACGAGGCGGTGCCGCTCGAAGGCGGCCTCCTTCCCCTCCCTTTCGATGGCCTCCAGGGAGCGCCGCAGCGCCTCCAGAGCATGCCAGTTGTGGGTGTAGGGGAGGCAGCGGCAGTGGGGGACCTCCTGCCAGGGGGCCAGAGCGTCGTAGCCGACATAGCCCGTCCTGGCGATGGCTTTCCAGGCCCGGCTGCTGACGGTCGTTACGGCCAGGTCCGGAGGCAGGCTCAGGACCTTCTGGCTTCCCAGCAAGCCCAGGTCGATGAATTCGGTGTCGACGGAAAGGGGTGCCCCCCCGGCGCTGGAGACGAAATCGACGCAGAAGAGGGCTCCCGCCTCCCTTGTGGCTTGGCCGATCCCGTCAAGAACGGCTAATGTTCCGCTGGGCGTCTCGCAATGGACGGCCGTCACGAGGTGAGGCCTGTAGGTCCTGATCCGATCGATGACCTTCTCCGGCTCTGGTATCTCGTCGTCGCCGAAGGCGACGATCTCTACGTCATGTCCCAGGGCGCGGGCCATATCGGCGAAGCCGCGGCCGAAGAGGCCGGCGGCGACGGCCAGCACCCTGCTTCGGGGGGCCAGGACGCTTTTGAGGGCTCCCCAGAGGGCTCCCATGGCCTCTCCGGACTGGATGACGACGGTCTCGTCCGTTTCCAGCAGATTTTGGAGCTTCTTCTGGACCTCATCATAGAGAGAGAAGAAGTCCTCCTCCAGGTCCGAGCTGCCGAAGTCGATGATATAGGCGGTCCGGAACTCCTCGGGGACGGTCACAGGTCCGGGAACGAGAGGGACGGGATAGCTCTTCATATTTCTACCTCCTTGAATAAGGCCCCCCCTCTGTCCAGGTCCTGTGGGGCTTCCTTACCGAGCCGATCTGGCTCTAGCAGGTGCGGACGAGGACGGCCTGGACGAAGTGGATGAAAGTCAGCTCCCCCCTAGGGACAGAGAGCCCGTACACTTTTGACTAAATGGTGAAGACGGGGGGAAAGCGGAAAAGCTGAAATAGTCAAAAGTGTAGACCCCTCGGTTACTGTGGATGCCTGGTAAGGGCTTTTCAAGGCCGGAGCCTTGACAGATGTTATGTTGAAAAGTATTATGTTTTTAAACATAACATCTGCCGGGAGGACTGCCGATGTTTACGGATCGCCTTGAAGAACTGGCTTTTCTTGCCAGGGAGTTCGAACGCCCCTCCTCATTTGTCGTGATCTACGGCCGCCGGAGGACGGGCAAGACGACCCTGATCGAGCAATTCATCAGGGGGAAAAACGCCCTGTATTTCCTCGCCAACGAGGAGCCCGAGGTCTTCCAGCGCCGACGCTTCCAGGCTTTGTTGCGTTCGATAACGAACGACCCGTTGCTGGAGGACAAGAGGGACCCTCTTTCGTGGGAGAACCTTCTCCGGCTTTTCGCAAGGCAGGAAGGCAAAAAAATCCTGGTGATGGACGAGTTCCAGTACCTGGCGACGGTTTACAAGCCTTTCCCCTCCATCCTTCAATCGGCGTGGGATCAGTTTCTCAAGGATTCAGAATGCATGGTGATCCTCTGCGGATCCCTCATTTCTCTCATGGAGGGCACGGTGCTCAGCTACGCCAGCCCTCTTTACGGCAGGAGGACCGGTCAGCTTCTGCTTAAGGGGCTGCCTTTCTCCTGCCTGGAGGATTTTTCCCCTGGCAGCTCTGTCGAAAAACAGATCCAGCTTTACTCCATCACGGGCGGGATCCCGAAATACCTTGAGGAAGCCTCACGATACGATTCAATATTTGAGATGATCGAGAAGGGCATCCTTGACAAGAACGCCTACCTTTTCCGCGAACCGGACTTTCTTCTGGACAGGGAGGCAGGTGCCGCAGGCACCTACAAGTCGATCCTTGCCCAGATCTCTTCCGGGAAAAAGAAGATCGGCGAGATCGCCTCCGCCTTCCAGGTCCACCCCAGCCACCTTACTCGTTATTTGAAGGTCCTCAGGGACCTGGGCCTCGTGGAAAGGGTCGTCCCGGTTACCGAGCCGGCGCCGGAGCGAGCCAAGAACGGCATTTACCGGATCCGGGACCCGTTTTTGGCTTTCTGGTTCCGTTACGTATCTCCCCATATTGATTCCCTGGAGATCAGGGAAACGGGGCCCGCCATGGAGAAGATAAGGGCGAGTTTCGAAACAGATCTGGTTCCCCGCGTCTACGAGGATCTATGCCGCCAGTCCGTTCCCCGGCTCTACTCCAGTGGGAAAATTCCTTTCCTGCCGGTAAAAGTGGGGAGCTGGTGGAACCGTGCGGATGAGATCGACGTGGTGGGACTTGGCGAAGATGGGATCCTCTCCGGGGAGTGTAAGTACCAGAACCGTCCTGTCGGGGAGGATGTGCTTCGGGACCTGGAGAGGAAAACGGAAAAAATGCTTGCCGCAGAAGGGCTCCGGACCGGGAAAGTCTTCTATGTTTTGTTCTCGAGAAAAGGGTTTACGAAAGGTTTGACCAGAAAAGTGGAGACCAGGAAAGACCTCTGTCTGGTCGATCTTCTGCCATAGGTTCAGACCGTACACTTTTGACTAATTGATCAAGACAGGGAAGATCAGGGGAGTAACTTACCCAAAGATCAATCCCAGGCTGGTTATAGCAGAATGCCAACGATGGTATGATTATCTCCGGAGGGGTGAGAAACAATGGAAACAGGAGAAAGAGCTGTTCCTGAGGAGTTTTTCCACCTTTTTTGGGATGTGGACCTTTCGGAACTTGACCTGGATCGACACAAGAGTTTCATCATTGAGCGGGTTCTCAACATGGGGGACCAGAAGGCGCTTGCCTGGCTTCGCAGAACTTTCCCCGACGAGATCATTTCCAGGGTTATAAAGAACAGTCGCCGCCTGACCAGGAAGACGGCGCTTTGTTGGAAAAACATCTACGATCTCAATGAGGATGAGATGAAATGTTTTGGGACATACTCGATCCGCCAAGATTGAGCCTGCTTAAAGAACTTGCCTTTGATCCCCCGGTGGGTAGATCCTACCTGGCTGGCGGAACGGCCCTGGCTATCATTCTGGGTCACCGGGAATCTGTGGATTTCGACTGGTTTACCCCAGAGACCTTCGATCCCGGAGTATTGTCCCGGCGGATGGAACGGTTCGGCGAGGTCAAGGTCGCTGAGACAGGGCCAGGGACCTTCATCGGATGGATAGACAACACTCGGGTTACATGGCTTTGTTACCCCAACCCTGTTCTTGAACCTTTCCTGGAATTCCCGGATCTTCCGGGATTGCGGATAGCCTCCCTGACCGACATCGGGATCATGAAATGGGCTGCTTTGGCCAATCGGGGTTCCATCAAGGACTTCCTCGACCTGTATTTCCTCGATCGGGAGGGGCTCTCCCTGAAGGAACTCTTCCCCCTTTTGGAGAAAAAATACCCTGGTGCCAGGATCAACACCTACCACATGATCAAGAGCCTGTCCTGGTTCGACGATGCTGAAACCGAACCCTGGCCTGTGATGAGAAAGCCAGTGGAATGGGAAGAGATCAAGGAGCGGTTCCTGGAGATCCAGCGAGAACTTTTTTCTTGAAATACGAGAGGGGTTTTCTGTAGTGGACATTCCACGGATCTTCAACATCGCCGAAAGTGCTCACCGGATCCATAACCCCTTCACGCCCGAAAAGTTCGCCGCTCTCGGCAAGGCGTTGCGCCTGGAACCGGGGGCCCGTGTGCTAGATCTTGGCAGCGGTTCCGGGGAGATGCTGTGCACCTGGGCACGCGATCTCGGGATCGTCGGCACCGGTATCGACATGAGCCGGTTGTTCTCAGAGCAGGCGAAACTCCGCGCCGAAGAACTCGGCGTCGCAGACCGGGTCGAGTTCATACACGGCGACGCTGCCGGCTACGTCGCCGGCGAAAAGGTCGATGTGGCAGCCTTGGTTTATCCACTCCAGCCTTCTGTTCGACCATGCCATTTGAAGGTCTCCGGCAAAGCGGGGGAGACGGTTCGCACATGAAAACCCTCTCCTGCCTGGCGAAGGTGCATCTGCTCATTATTGACGACTTCCTGCTCAACCCTCTCGGGGACCTTGAAAGCTGTGATCTGCTGGAAATAGTCGAGGATCGTTACCAGTCAGGACCACAATAATAACCAGTCATGCCCCATAAACGACTGGCATCCTGATATCGGCGACCCTGCCCCCGCTGACGCAATATGCGACAGGTTGTTCCACAACACCTTCAAGATAGACCTCAGAGGAGATCCCATGCGCAAGGGCAAGAAGGAATCCGAACCGATCCCGAAAGAGAAGCAGGGAAAGGGCAAAGAGTTGGAATGTCCCCAAATAGTGGACCCCGGAAAGAGTGAAATATAATCTCTGAGATGGAGGCGTCCAAGGATGGGGAAGAAGGGAATGAAGACGCAGTACACGAGGGAATACAAGCTTGAGACGGTGAAGATGTTGCCGAGTTGAACCGGGATCGGTGGCCGAATTCGCCGAAAGCGGCAACAGAGAGAACCACAAAGAAGAACAAAACAGATTTTTTGTAAGAAAAAGCCGGATGAGGGATCTGGTCTTTTTCGTGAATCGTGAATCGTAATTCGCGAATCGTGAACTGAAAGTTCAAATGCAGATTCCTCACCCGCACCGAGGCGGGTTCGGAATGACAAGCCTCGCTTTTCTGCGTAACACTTTCGCCCCTGCCCTGTCATCCCGAATCCGCGCTTCTTGCGGATGAGGGATCCCCCCCTTGCCTTGGATCGATCAGATTCCTCGTCGCTTCGCGCTCCTCGGAATGACAAGCAACGGCCCCGAGTCGTCCTTTCGCCCCTGCCCTGTCATCCCGGATCCGCGCTTCTTCGGATGAGGGATCCCGCCCTTGCCTTGGATCGATCAGATTCCTCGTCGCTTCGCGCTCCTCGGAATGACAAGCCTCGCTTTTCTGCGTAACACTTTCGCCCCTGCCCTGTCATCCCGGATCCGCGCTTCCGCGCTTCTTGCGGATGAGGGATCTGGTCTTTTTCGTGAATCGTGAATCGTAATTCGCGAATCGTGAACTGAAAGTTCAAATACAGATTCCTCACCCGCCTGCTGGCGGGTTCGGAATGACAAGCCTCGCTTTTCCGTCTCACGTCTCACGCACTTGATCCTGCCCTTCCTGTCGCCTGCAGCCTGACTCCTGCCGCCTGGGTTTTCTGCCCCTTCGTCACCCTTTCGCCCTTGCCCTGTCATCCCGAATCCGCCTACCGGCTGAGATCTGTATCTGCTTCTGCTGTCATCCCGAATCCGCTCTTCTTCGGATGATGGATCTGGTCTTTTTCGTGAATCGTAATTCGCGAATCGTGAACTGAAAGTTCAAATGCAGATTCCTCACCCGCCTGCCGGCGCGGGTTCGGAATGACAAGCCTCGCTTTTCCGTCTCACGTCTCACGCTCTTTTGTTGATGCCCACCGGAACCACCACGGGGCTCCCGCAGAACATCTCTATTGCTACAGGCAAACCATAGACGGCTTCCACCATCTCCGGCGTCACGTCAGAGCTATGGCATGCCGAGAATATGCGCCCTTCCTTCATGAAAAGGACCCTGTCGGCAAAACGCAGGGCCGAGTTGATGTCATGCATGGTCATGATGCCGGCCATCCCGTGGCCTGTGACAATGTGCCTTATGGTGGACAGGATCTCCTGCTGGTTCTTGAGGTCCAGGCTGCTCGTGGGCTCATCAAGCAGAAGGACCTTCGGCTCCTGGACCAGCGCCCTGGCAATGCTGACCTTCTGCAGTTCCCCCCCGCTCATCTCGTCAAGGCTGCGCAAGGAAAGTTGCTCAAGACCCAGGGTCCTGATGATCGCTTCGACCTTTCGGATGTCTTCCCTGCCTATCCTCCAGGTTATGTAGGGCCTCCTGCCAAGGAGTATGGCGTCAAATGCCGTCAATTTCCCTCCCTGGTTTTTCTGGGGAACGTAGGCAAGAAACCTGGAAATATTCCTGGGTTTCATGCGTCTGATATCCGTTTCATGGATCTGGATCGTGCCCCCTGAGGGCTTGAGGATCCCGTTAAGGCATTTGAGCAGGGTGGTTTTCCCAACCCCATTGGGTCCCAGGATGGCAACCAGTTCGTTGCTCCCCAGTCCGAAATTGATCCCGTCGAGCACGGGACGGTCATGATAGCCGAAGCAGAGATCCAGTACCTTCAGCATCATCTCCGGTAACCCCTGACCAACAGGTAAAGGAATATGGGGGCGCCTGCAAAGGAGGTCAATACGGCGACAGGGAGGACGTTCGGGGCCATCATCACCCTTGCGGCGGTATCGGCCGCCAGGAGAAGCAGGGAACCTGTTACAAGTGAACCCGGGATAAGGAACCTGTTGTCGTCCCCTATCGATCGCCTGACCATATGGGGACAGACCAGCCCAACGAACCCTATGACCCCAACGAAGGAGATTATCACCGCCGTGACAAGGGAGGCCAGGCTCATCCCGAGGAATCGCACCACCTTGACATTCACGCCGAGGCTTGTCGCCGTCTCGTCACCCGCGTCTATTGCATTGTAGTTCCAGGAATTGAAAACAAAAAAGAGAATGCATGCACCGGTAACTGCTGAAATTATCCCCAGTTCCCTCCATCCGACCCTGGCGAGGTCGCCGAAGGTCCAGAAAACCATTGCGGCCAGCTGCACGTCGTCAGCAAAATACTGCAAAAACATCGTCGCGGCAGAACATAGGGAACCCAGGGCAACCCCGGCAAGGATCATGACCTCCGGAGAACCCTTCCTTATCCGGGCCACCATTATCACTATCCCCGTAGCGATCATGCTGGCTGCAAAGGCAGCCACGGTCGTCAGTCCCGGGCGGATCACCGTTATGGCATCTGAGAGGGAGCTCCTCATAAGGCCCCCGCCCATGATCATGACCGAAAAAGCCGCTCCAAAAGCGGCGGCCTGCGATATGCCCAGTGTAAAGGGGGAACCGAGGGGGTTGCCCAGCACCGACTGCATTACTACCCCGGCCACCGAAAGACCGGCCCCGGCCACGACAGCCGTCAGCACCTGGGGGAGACGAATATTGAAGACTACCACGTCAAGCTGTCTTGAGACATGACTCATGAACAGGGTCTTCAATACGTCCATCGGATCGTAACTGACCGAACCGATGGACACAGAGAAGACCACCAGGACAGCCAACAGCACAAGGCCTGCGATGATCAGCGATATCTTGGCCCAGATATACTTGACGTACCCCGCCGGGACCGTTCCTTCTTCCAGGTGCATCGACCCTATTCCGCCTTTGAAAGGTCGATCTTCTCGAAGGCCAGGTTCCCGAAAACCTTGTTCATCTGGTCAAAAACGGGCTTTCCGACCAGGAAGGCGTAGATCTCGTCTGCCTTTTTTACCGGATCGATATCCTCGAACCTTTCTGGGTAAAGGACTTTCCCAACGAAGTACGCGTCGGCGAGAATGGAACCATGATTCTGGGAATACCAGTTGTAGGGCAGCACCCCATAGATCTCACCCTTCCGGACCGCCGTCAGGATTCTGAAAGCAGGATCGTTCTGGAGTTGCTCCAGACCGCTGACGTCCTTGCCCCCCTGGATGGTCGCAAGGTCGACGAATATCTTATCTGGATCAATGGCAACCAGACTCTCTTTGGAGAAAGTTGTCTGTTGAAGCTGTTCGCTGCTTGTTCTGGAAGGATCGGCCGCAATGTTCGCGGCATTGACGAAGATGAACGGCGGATATGCCGGCTCGGTCGAGGTAATGCCGTGGGGCCCCCTGTAGGCTATCCCCCCGATATAGCAGGTCGGACGTTTTTCTTCCGGGATATCGGCAGTCCTTTTACGGAGATCCTCTATGACCGTATTGAAGAAGGCAATGACATCTTTGGCTCTCTGCTCTCGTCCGATAATGCGCCCCATAAGCAGCAGGGTCTCCTCCATCTGTCTTTTCCCTACGCCCAACTGTCCATGATCGAGGGCAATGACCGGTATCCCCGTCTTCTTCTGCAATTCCACCGGGTCGTGCCCCGTCTTGCCATAGGTCTTGAAAATGACCTGTGGCGCCGGGTCAAGGGCGACGATCAATTCCGGGTTGTCGTGCCCCCTGAACTCCCCGAACAGGGGTTTATCCCTCAATTGGGGGTTGGCCAGAAAGTAAGGTCGGGACTCGAACTTGTTCCGGGACTTCTCCATATCGTCTACCGCCACTGCCAGGTCCTGGGCCTGAAGATATACAAGATAACGCAGGCAACCGGGGCCGGAGCAGATTACCCTGGTCACGTTCTCCGGTATCGAGACATCCCGGCCCCATGAATCGGTTACTGTTATTTCTGAAGCAATCCCTGCTGATGATGCAGCAAGAATGATCGACAGTAAAATTGCTACACTGACAACTGAAAAAAGCTTGAAAGACCTCTCAGGGACCAATGCGTTCACCCCTCGCCAAGAATATTATTACGATTATTCTATTTCGTAACACGAACCTGGGCAAGGGCCAACTTCTTCCCCGTCACTCGATCACTGGATGAACGGGAAGATCAAGATCATGATTTATAATCAGTGCGGATCGTTGCCCGGTTTAAAGCCGCGGGGACAAGGAGTTGGACAAAAATGTTCCTCAAGAAGGATTTCTCTTTCGACGCTGCTCACAGGCTTGAAGAGTATCACGGTAAATGCGAGGCTCTGCACGGTCACACCTACCGTTTTCGGGTGACCCTGAAGGGTACCCCCGACGGGGAATCGATGGTCATGGATTTCGTGCAGCTGAAAGGACTGGTCAATGAACTTGTGGTATCCAGGCTGGACCACTCTCTGCTGAACGACACTATTCCACAGCCTACTGCCGAGAACATCGCCCTGTGGATCTGGAGACAGATAGAAAGTGCCGTGAGGAAAGAGAATTGCGCCCTCTACTCCGTCCAGGTCTGGGAGACCTCCACATCTTCGGTCCTGATCCACAGGGAGGATCTGGGATGATACAGGCGTTACCCTCAAAAGTGGGTCAGTGCTTATGATCGCAGGTTTTACGGCACCCATGATCATGGATGCCTATTGGATGGTCTTGTCCAGGCCGGGCCATTTCCGCTCCGTCCGCGGAAGAACACGACCGGTCTTTAAGGATGATCCCCTGGAGGACATTGGCAAGATCCGTATCCCGATCGCCAAGACCGTATCCGGTTCTGGTTATTGATCCTGGAGGGAGCGCCCCGAACTCATCGGCAAAGACCTTCAGGAGGACAGCCCCTGTCGGGGTTGTTCTCTCCATTGCTTCGCCTTTGGAAAAAACGGGCACACCCTCCAGAAGTTTCGCCGTGGCAGGCGTGGGGACCGGCATCTCCCCGTGGGCGCACTTGACGGTCCCGGATCCGACGTTTACCGGCGAAGCTACTATCCTGGAAGGGGCCAGGGTGTCCATCAGAATGCAAGAACCCACGATATCGACTATTGCATCTACTGCCCCCACTTCGTGAAAATGGACCTTTTCGGGCAGTACTCCGTGGACGGAACCCTCGGCTTCCGCCAGAAGGAGGAAGGCTTCCGATGCCTTGTCGCAGGCTGCGGAGCTGATGCTGCTCTTTTCGATGATCTCCAGGACTTCCTTCAACCCCCTGTGGGGGTGCACCTCGGAAGAGGTCACCTTAACGTCGACTCCCATGATCCCTTTCTTTTTCGCTCTTGATACTTCAACGCCGTAACCCTCAAGGGCAAGTCCCTCAAGGAACGGTCTCAGGTCATCCTTGCCCAGAAGGTCCAGCAGGACCCCAAGCATCATATCTCCGCTGACTCCCGAAACACAGTTCAGATAAAGGGTAGTCCTCAAATATTTCAAACCCCTTCCGGCTGCGTCGATGACCTTCTGCTGGCAATAAGTGCAGCCGTGTATCCCGCACCTAATCCATTGTCGATATTTACAACGGAAACCCCCAACGCACATGAGTTAAGCATGGTTATGAGGGGCCCTATGCCGTTCATCGCAACACCGTAGCCGACACTGGTCGGCACCGCCACCACGGGGCAGCTCGCGATCCCGGCCACGACCCCGGGGAGCGCCCCGTCCATGCCTGCCACAGCCACAACGGCGTCGGCATCGAAAAGGACGTCCATGTGTGCGATCAGGCGATGAAGACCGGCGATGCCCACATCAAACAGCCTCCTTACCTCGCACCCCATGGTCTCGGCCGTGACGGCGGCCTCCTCGGCTACGGGAACGTCGCTGCTCCCGCCTGTAGTTACAAGGACAAGTCCTTTTGTCACTGGTTCCCGGTCAGGCCATAGCCGCCCCATCCGGGGCAACGGAAGATACTCCAAGTCCGGAATGGTCGGGGAAACAAGATCATACTGCTCTTTGGACATACGTGAAAAAAGCACTTTACCGGGGAGTTCGGCAATAGTTTCCGCGATCCGTATCAGCTGCTCCGGTGACTTCCCGGGACAGTAGACTATCTCAGGAAATGCGCCCCTCAGCGCCCGGTGAGTATCGAGCTTGACCTCCCCGAGATCGCGGAAAGGCAGACTCTTCAGCGATCTTACGAAGGTATCCACCGATATCTCGTCATTTCTCAGTTTGTCCGCCAGAAGGCGGATCTCTCTTTCGTCCATCGGCTTAATTGCTCCATTTCATCGGTGAGGCATCATGGTTGAAAGGTACATCTTCCCTGTTGAAGCAAAACGTCAACCAGTGCCATAAAACCGTAATTTTGGGACTTCGGACAATTATACTCGAAAAACCGTCTCTCTCCAGAGCAATGGCTTCGGAACTGCCGGCCGCCTCTAAGGTCGTAATTGTGGTATCGTTTCACATTGAAGGATCAAAATAAGGAGGGAAGAACCCTAATGGACAAGGCTGAAAAGGTTCGAACATTCTTCAGGAATAACCCTTCGACACTAGTTCTGCTCTCGGGCGGAGTAGACAGCGCCGTTCTTGCCCTTCTGGCCTCGGAAGGGGCCACTGGCATGATAAAAGCAATTACTTTCCGGACTCCCCTGGTAAAGGGGGATGAGATCGAAATGGCGAAGGCAGTTGCCGAAATGCTTGACATAGACCTACACATTGAGGATATAGATGTGACCTCGGACCCAAAGGTCTCCGCAAACCCCGGGGACCGCTGCTACTTTTGCAGGAAGATCCTTCACAGGGAGGCCGCGAGGTACGCCAGAACCGCAGGTTTGGCAGGCATTGCTGACGGCGTCCAAACAGAAGACCTTGATGAATACAGGCCTGGCATTGCCGCAGCTGCAGAGGACGGCATACTGCACCCCCTTGCCGAGGCAGGCCTTACAAGCCTGCCGCGCCATGCCTTGCGACAAGGTTCCCTCCCGGGGTAAAGATCTCCCGGAACTGGATAGAACGTATAGCAAAAGGGGAGGAATTCCTGGTCGGGAAGGGGATCGGAAATTCAAGGATCCGTTTCTTCCCCCCCGGTCTGGCCTCTATAGAGATCGAAGGGCACGAAATGCCTCGCCTCTTGGAGATGAGGGAAGAGGTCTTTGAAGCCCTCAAAGGGATAGGATTCCCTGTGGTCTCCCTGGATCTGGAAGGCCTGAAACGGGGGAAGATGGAGCGCTTCCTGGAGGTGGAATGAGATGATCCTTATCGACCCTCAACGCGGGGTGACACTGCTTTCACTCCTGGGCGCTGTCGCTGCCCTGTCGGCGGCAACGGGGACAAAAAGCTGCACCCTTCCAGACCGTCTTGGACTAACCGGGAACGCGTTTATCACAATACGGCTTGCCATGGAAGAGAAGGCCGGCTCCCTTCATGCCTCCGCCTCTTTCGCCTCTGAAGGCGACCCAGCTGACCTGTCAGGCTTTTCCTGTGAGGATGCCCAAAAGATGATGCGGTCTCGTTTATCGGGGCACTGCACCGGGTGGAGGTCGAGTCGGGGAAGATCAACGACGATCTGTCATGGCCTGAAAGGGCTCTGTCCGCGTTCTCATTTTTCAGGATCGTCAACGAACTCGACCTGCCGGTGGAATCGCTTCCGGCAGGTATCGAAGCAGAAGGGAACGAAGACGTAATATCCATCGCCTCAGAATACCGGGTACCCCTTAAAGGGATCCCTTCAAAGGAGATGCGCACGACCGTATCGGGGCTGCTGATGCTGGCCAAATCAGCCATCTTCAGGGAGACCTTGCCGTCATTTATCCCGATCAGGCAGGCGCAGGGGACCGACCCCGAGGGGGGACGCGTAAGGGCGATCCTGACCCATGAAAGCCCTGAGGAGGAGATATGGATAGCCGAAGCCTCAATGGACGATGCCACGGGAGAGGAGATGGGTAGGGCGCTGGAGGAGATCCAGTCCGTCTCGCTGGAAGCCCATATCCTCCAGGGAATGGGGAAGAAGGGAAGGCCCCTTTTTATCCTGCGTGCCCTGGCTTCTTCGGAACAGCTCGAAGAAGTTCTGGACCGCTTCTTCAAAGACACCCCGACGATCGGGGTGCGCTACTGGCCCGTGGGACGGACCAGGATGCACCGCGAGACTAAAGAGGGGCAGCTCGTA
>LDZU01009068.1_pt1 | contig 31416 bp, 28 predicted proteins | sample 615531 | NCBI WGS metagenome assembly LDZU01 (sample SAMN03408293, study PRJNA278302) | terrestrial metagenome | isolation source: oil reservoir sample SB2 | place: USA: Alaska, North Slope, Schrader Bluff formation | collected 2011-09 | reverse complement strand
GCTTTTATCCTTTTCTCTATTGAATAGGTGATGTTATTTATTTGATAAAGAACATTCTATTTCATGAATGGAAATTAAATAGGACTGTGAATAGTAACCTTGAAACAGCCCGTTATTATTTATACCCTGAAATTTTCTTTTATTTCCCTGCACAAGTCTTCGGGCATTACCACACTTACCGGTTCCTGCATGATTGCCTGAAAAAAGTTCAGATCAGGCGCATAGTCCCTTGTATTCAGAAAGGTCCTGGGTACAATCCGAAAGTGGGCGGGAAAATATCCCTGTTCTCCCGGGCCAAAGAACAACGAGGCATTGAAGCTGTATATATTCTTTTTTAAATAATACTCAAAAATTATACGGAGTCCGGATACAAGCTCGTCAACGTTTTGACCAGTAAATTGTTCAATGTAAAAAACACCGGGAAAAATACACAATATTTCTCCGAGAATGCCCAGTGAAATAAAAGAAGTAAGCCAGTATGAGTCTCCAAGCTTCCCTATATATCTCTCTCCCCTGTTTTGCTCCTCCCGAATAAGTTCCGACCAATAATCCACCTGGTGCTGTTCAAAAAATGTTTTCGATGCTTTAAGTTCATTAAAGAATTGATTGCCAGGGTATTTCGTGGCAAAGTATTGCTGATGCGGGTGAACCAGGCCGCCGCCCGAAGGAGGCATATAGTTCCAGGCCATCAGGTGAAAAGGGATAGACGGGTCCTCTGATTTGACCCTTTTTAAAAATTCAATTCCAACTGAGAATGAATCAGTTAATCTTTTATTATTAAATTCATCCAGAGGAACAACATGATCATCGGTCATTATATTTACGGCGCTATAAGTATCATAAGGGAAAAGGTTGGGAACAAGCAAAGATTCCCCTTGCATCATGCGGCCTTTTAAGATTAATTCATCCGCAAATTTCGGCGTAGCTTGAGTTTTCAGCTCACCGCAAAAAGGGCAGTAACCTTTAACCAATGGATCCTGATACTTTTCCAGGTCAAGTTTCTGTGCATTAATCGCGCCGACATGCGAAAAGTGGCCTGTCTTTCCGGTCAGGGGATCATAACGCACTTGGATATTTTCTTCAGTAGGTTCAAATCCCTTTCGGGGATCTAAAAATACACTTTTCATATAATCAATTTCAAAGGATATTTTGGAAGGCATGGAAACAACCTCAGTTCATTTTTTTATTCTTTTAAAAGCCATCTTCGATATTTATAAAAAATATCCTGCAGCTACAACTAAAACCGGAATGATGTAAGATTCCTACCCATAATGCTTGCCCGACAAAAAATCTGCCACTTACCATAATATGGTATATTTCTTTAATTGTCGTTAAGAGGGAAATTATCAGTTGAGAAAGAATTATTTTATAGAAAGGGAACTTAAGGCATTGCCCTCCCTTTGCTGATGAACTTTCATCCTGCTGCCGGAGCTGCTTTAGCAGCATAGGTCAATCCATTACTTAATACTTAAAAAGGAGCAAATACACCTTTGAAAGACGAAGAACTGAAAAAAAGAAAAAATGAAATATTTTCTTTAATCGCCAAGGATAAGTTTTTAGCCGCGGCAGAAAAATTAATTGCCTTAGAATATACCTGGAGTAAAGAAATTTTTTCTGAATGGCGGCGCAACAGGACAAAAGAGGAAAAAGAATTAGCCGATCAGGCTTATCATTACGAAGAAGATTATTTTCAAGACATGCTTTTAAATGAGTATAAAGATCCGTATGTGTGTTCTACGGAAATGGAAGACGGAACCTGGGAAGAAGTTAAAGCAAATATTTTTAGCTACAGTCATATACTGGACACCTGGATCTTTAAACTAGAAGAAATTGAAGACTGCTGCAGTCAGTGTGTGGGCGCCAGAAAGACAATAACAATTGATCCCGCCCAAATTTCCGCAGGAGAAGATCTTGATCTTACATTACTGCATGAATTAATTCACGCTTTTGAATTTATAATGCCTGACACTCATAAGCAGTATGTTACACTCAGGTTATTTCAAAAACTGGAGCCTCTAATACCGGGCTTGTTGGATAAAATCGAGGCAGATCTTCACACACAATCAAGTGAGCACACTTTACTGTTTTTGCTTAAATCCCTGGACCTGGATTTAAGGTTAAACAAACCACCGGGCACTATATACTCACATAATATAGGAAACCCAGACCTGCTTTAGAATCACGGGGTTTGCCTTATTCGGCCAAAGCTGAAGCCTGTGTCCATTCAACCCCTGCAATTCCTTGCGGGTATCAGACCCATCATAAAAACCCATGTTTCAAATCTGAGAAACATGGGCTCATTAAAATGTTACGTCTCGGCTACAATCCTGCCCATTTCAGGAGAGGATAAGTTTGAAAAATAAAAAGTCTTTATATGCCTTACTGATAGGTGCTCCTATAGGTTGCTTAGGCGGCTTAATCGGTTTAGGCGGCGCTGAGTTTCGGCTGCCGGTACTGGTCGGCTTATTTCAATTCTCAGCCCGTCAGGCTGTATCGCTAAATTTAGCCGTGAGCCTAATAACACTTTTATCATCGCTTATTTTTAGAATCCCCAGTGCTCCTTTTCCCAAATTAGTTCCTCTTGTACCGATAATTATAGCCTTTATTGCTGGAGGAATGAGCGGCGCATATATTGGAGCGCTTTGTGTTAAAAAAATATCTGAACATACTCTGGAAAAGGTTATCCTAGTTCTGCTACTGTTCATTGGGTTGTTGCTCATAGGAGAATCGTTTTCCCCATTTGTAACAGGGGGAATTTCAGCGCCCTTCCCGGTCCTGCTTCTAACAGCCCTGGCGTTTGGCATAGGTATCGGCATGATCAGCAGTATGCTGGGAGTTGCCGGCGGTGAGTTAATTATTCCGACCCTCTTACTTGTTTTTGGCGTCGATATTAAACTGGCCGGGACAGCAAGCATACTGATCAGCCTGCCGACAGTGATTATAGGGCTGGGTAAGCATTATACCAACGGCGCTTTTGCAAACAAAAAAGACCTTTCCGAACTGGTCCTGCCAATGGGAATCGGTTCAATAATCGGTTCATTTATTGGCGGCATGCTAATTATTTATATCTCGGGTAATTGGTTGAAACTTATTTTGGGATCGATTCTAATCATCTCCGCAGTAAAAATATTCAATAAAGTACGGAAGGGAAATAATAAATCCGATTCCATTCAAGAACCTTGCTTGCCTAATTAAAACACGAGCTTGAAAGTATAAGTATTATCAATACTGACATCATTTTAACGCAAAATTAAAAGCGTCTCAATCACTTGAGACGCTTGACTTTTCCTGGTTGCGGGGGTAGGATTTGAACCTACGACCTTCGGGTTATGAGCCCGACGAGCTACCAGCTGCTCCACCCCGCGATAAGATATATTGAATTGTACTGTATTGGTGGAGGGGGTAGGATTCGAACCTACGAAGGCGTAGCCGGCAGATTTACAGTCTGCTCCCTTTAACCACTCGGGAACCCCTCCCGGATCTCTTCATATCTGGAGCCGGCGAAGGGACTCGAACCCATAACCTGCTGATTACAAATCAGCCGCTCTACCAATTGAGCTACACCGGCGACACAATTTTAAAGCCGCCTGGCGGCTTTATTAATGCGTGCAGAACTTATAATAGCAAAAAATACTGTCTGTGTCAATAGGATTGCGTTTTAATTAATGCCCGGCCAAATCTGTCGGTTGTTTTAATAATTAATTTATTCAAGAAGGATTCAGTCGGATACTGTCAAATTAAAACCATACCGGATAATAATTTGTGTTTTTGCTAAAACTTTAAAAAAAGGACATGCGCTATAACAATAACCGGAGGTATTAATTTGAAAAAAACTCTTTTAATCCTGGCAGGAATATTAATCGTCGCAGTGGTTACCGGCTATGCAAGCAAAAATCTGTATTTTTCCTGGAAGGGCAATTTAAAAACAGAACAAGCCAGCCAACAGGCCAGATCTGAAAAAGCTCTTCCGAAAACTCAACCCCAAAACGGGTCAAGTTCAGATAAATCTTCAATTAAAAACTCTTCTGCTCAGAGCTCTTCAACTAAGAAATCTGAAACCCCGGCAAACGGGGGAAAATCAGAAAACATACCCGTATCTTCCCAGTACGGCAGCCTTTCCAATTCACTGCATGGCTGGGGTTTAAAAAGAAACAGCAACCATCTTCAGCCTGAGATGCCGGCCGGCATCCGGCAAACCTTAGCCCAAAACAATGCCTATTGGATAGGCAGCCCGGATGAAAAAACCGTCTACCTTACTTTTGACGAGGGATATGAAAACGGCTATACGACGGGTTTTTTAGATATTCTTAAAAAACAAAACGTCAAAGCGGCATTCTTTATTACAGGGCATTACCTGGAGTCACAGCCGGAACTGGTTAAGAGGATGATTCAGGAAGGACACATCTTGGGGAATCATACGGTAAACCATCCCTCTATGCCCAGTTTGACAGACGGGCAGATCAAGGAAGAAATTGAAAAACTGGCGTCTGATTTCACTGCCCTGACAGGAAATAAAATGTTTTATTTCCGCCCCCCAATGGGTGAATACAGTGAAAGAACACTGGCTGAAACAAAGGACCTCGGCTATTATACTATATTCTGGAGTTTTGCTATGGCCGACTGGATACCTCTTCCGGGGGGTCCGCAGGAGGCCTATCAAACTGTAATGGACAACCTGCATAACGGCGACTTGATACTTTTACACGCCGTATCCAAGGACAATCTGGAATCTCTTGATAAAATGATCAGCGATATAGAGGCTCAGGGATATACGTTCAAAACGCTGGATGACCTGGTTAAAAAATAAACGCTTTATTCTTTCTTAGTAGTACTGAGTACGGCCATAAAAGCTTCCTGGGGAATCTCCACATTACCGACCTGCTTCATGCGTTTCTTGCCTTCTTTTTGTTTTTCCAGAAGTTTGCGCTTGCGGGTAATATCTCCTCCATAGCACTTGGCGAGCACATCCTTTCGTCTCGCCTTGACGGTTTCCCGCGCTATTACTTTATTGCCCACCGCAGCCTGGATAGGCACATCAAAAAGCTGTCTCGGCATAAGGGAGCACAGTTTTTCCACCAACTGCCGCCCGCGCTGGAACGCTTTATCGGCGTGAACTATACAGGTAAGGGCGTCAACAGGCTCGCTGTTAACCAAAATATCCAGCCTGACCAGCCTGCCCTCCCTGTACCCGGCGAGTTCATAATCCAGGGAAGCATACCCCCGTGTGCGGGATTTTAAATGGTCAAAAAAGTCATAAATAATTTCACTTAAGGGAATTTCGTATGTAATCATCACCCGGTTTTCTCCAAGATACTCCATGTTCAAAAACACACCCCGGCGCTCCTGGCAAAGCTCCATGACGGATCCGATATATTCCTTGGGCATCATGATCACAGCAGAAACGAAAGGTTCTTCCGTCTTTTCAAGACTTCCTGCAGAAGGAAGCTTTGCAGGGTTCTCGATATAGTACTCTTCCCTGTGAGTGTTGGTTATCCTGTAAACCACACTGGGAGCGGTTATAATCATGTTTAAACCGTATTCACGCTCTATTCTTTCCTGAACAATTTCCATATGCAGCAGGCCCAGAAACCCGCACCTGAAACCGAAACCCAGCGCAATGGAAGTTTCTGGTTCGAAAACCAGGGAAGCGTCATTTAACTGCAGTTTCTGCAAGGAATCCTGCAAATTTCCATAATCCCCTGTTTCAACCGGGTATAAACCGCAATAAACCATGGGCGTCGCTTTACGGTAACCAGGCAATGGTTCTGATGCAGTATCTCCCTTTGCGGTAATCGTATCACCAACCCGCGTATCTTTGAGATTTTTTATACTAGCCGCAATAAAACCGACTTCACCAGTTCTTAACTTGTCTACAGGGGTCATGGCAGGCCGGAAAAATCCAACCTCGTTTATTTCAAAATCTTTGCCCGATGACATTACGCTAATCCCCATACCATTGCGGAAACACCCGTCGACGACACGCACATAAGCTATTACGCCTTTATAAGAATCATAATGGGAATCAAAGATAAGAGCCCGGGAAGGGGATGATTCGCTGCCTCTCGGCGGAGGAATATGCAAGACTATCTGCTCCAGCACTTCTTCAACACCAGTCCCCAACTTGGCGGAGGCAAGCACCACGCCGGACGCATCCATGCCCAGGATATCCTCAAGCTCTTTTATAACCACTGCTGGATCCGCGTTTGGCAGGTCAATTTTATTTATCACAGGAATTAAAACCAGGTCGTTTTCTACGGCCAGATAGGCGTTTGCCAATGTCTGCGCTTCAATACCCTGAACCGCGTCAACAACCAGCAAAGCGCCTTCACAGGCAGCCAGGCTCCGAGATACCTCATAATTAAAGTCCACGTGGCCGGGAGTATCGATAAGATTCAGTTGATAAACCAGACCGTCGCGGGCTCTGTAGTTAAGTCTTACCGCCTGTGCTTTAATTGTAATTCCGCGTTCGCGCTCCAAGTCCATCTGGTCTAAAACCTGATCGGTCATTTCCCTTTTGCTCAATGCGCCGGTATATTCAAGCAGCCTGTCAGCCAGGGTTGATTTTCCATGATCGATATGAGCTATAATACAAAAATTCCTGATTAACTCCTGGCCATTTCCCATAAAATGATTTACCTCCTAAATAGAAACAAGGTTTATTATACATCGGACATACAAATCTTACAAACTCCTTTACATATAAAAACAGTTGTTAAGAAAGACTATTACCAAACAGTTGTAGGAGGGAACAAGAAAATGAATAAATACAAATCAGCTGTCGTTTTATTCATCGCCTTTCTTGTCCTGGGTGGTTTCGTAATTTTCTCAAACGCCGAAAAAGCCCCGGCGCAAAACCGGCCGGTATACTGGGGCCTTACGGGAAACGATGTATCCCGTCTCCAGCAGACATTATATGACTGGGGTTACTACCCCGGACCGGTTGACGGCGTATTCGGAAACACTACTTACCGGTCGCTGATCAGTTTTCAGGCCAATAACGGATTGGCTTCAGACGGTGTTGCGGGACCGGCGACATGGGCTGCGCTGGGTTTTTCATCAGGCAGTGATCCTGATAGCCAGCCTGCGCCAGCCGAGGTTTCCCGGGGTGTAAGCAACCGTGATGAAACACACCTTCTGGCCAGAGTTATCGAGGGAGAGGCTGCCAACGAATCCTTTGCCGGCAAGGTGGCCGTAGGCGCTGTAATCCTCAACAGGCTGGAAAGCGCAGCTTTTCCGCATTCACTTGCAGGCATTGTATACCAGCCGGGGGCTTTTGAATCGGTCAGCAACGGGCAATACGACCGCCCGCTGACAGACGATTCGCTTAGAGCGGCTACGATGGCCATGAGCGGTTGGGATCCCACCGGAGGCGCCCTGTATTTCTGGAACCCGGCCAAACCGGTCAGTCCCTGGGTATGGACCCGTAATGTAGTTACCCAAATCGGGCGCCACATTTTCGCCAGATAAGGATTTAAGGTTCCTAAAAATTTTAATATCTTGCGGGGGGAGTTATTAAATGTCTACAATACGCTGGCGCCGGCTTCTGCCTTTAGCAATCGCAGTTGTATTGGTGGGCGGCATATTCCTATGGGGCTACCAGCAGTATACTATCCGTAAAAAACTTGAAGTGTCTTTAAACAATAAATATTACCGCTCATTTTATGACCTTCTGGAAAACGTCCAAAACGTCGAAGTACTTCTTTCCAAAGTGCTTGTAGCACAGGCGCCTGAACAGGACAGTAAAATATTTACAGAAATATGGCAGCGGGCTAATGCCGCCCAGGCAAACCTGAACCAACTGCCGCTGACTGACATCGCAACAGGCCGTACTTCCAAGTTCTTAACCCAGGTTGGAGATTATTCTTTCACATTGCTTCAAAAAGTAGCCGCCGGGCAACCCAAGTGTCAAAAAGACTGGAACACCTTGCAAACACTGTATAGACAGACCTCAACACTGAATACCGAGCTCCAGGATACTGAAAGAAGAATTGCTGAAGGCAAACTATACTTGGGCGAACTGGCTCAGCAAACGGGCAGGGTCGTTCAAAAAGAAGGGCCAAAACTGGCCAACGGGAACTTCCAGAAAATCGAGGACAATCTGAAAAGCTTTCCAACACTGATTTACGACGGCCCTTTTTCAGATAAACTGGAAGAAAAGTCAGCAAAGGGAATCACAGGCGCAAAAATTAATGTCTTTCAAGCAAAAACACGTATTTTAGAGCTTATCGAACACAGGCCGGGAACTAAATATATGGTGGAAGGAATTCGTAGAATTGAAGGTAAAATACCCGCTTTTCAGGCCGATCTTATTTCAACATCCGGGAGTTCCGGTGGAAAAGAAAGGCTGAGTGTGGCTGTCAGCAGGCAGGGCGGCAAATTGCTCTGGTATACATTATCCCGTAAAGTCGCCTCCAACAAAATAACCCTTGCCGAGGCCAGGGAAAAAGCTGCGCAATTCCTTTCTGAGAAAGGTTACAAAAATGTAACCCCCATCTATTATGAACAGGGGACGGGGATGGTTGTATTTAACTTTGCCGCAACACAAAACGGGGTAACGCTTTATCCTGATCAAATCAAAGTGACAGTAGCCCTGGATAACGGCCAAATTCTCGGAATCGAGGCAACGGATTACCTGATGACTCACCATCAACGGATCCTTCCCAAACCGGTCCTGACGCTTACCCAGGCCAGGGAAAAACTAAGCCCCCATCTCACAAAAATAAGCAGCGGCCGTCTGACCTTAATCCCCAGGGGAACGGCCAATGAAGTACTTGCTTATGAATTCCGGGGCGAACTCGATCAAGACACATTCCTAATTTATATCAACACATCAAACGGGAATGAAGAGCAGGTCTTGCGGCTGGTAAGGAACAAAGAAGGAATCCTGAGTTTTTAAATACGACGAAAATCTATACACATCCAAGCGGCTTGGGTAAACCAGCTGTTTTACAGGCGCCCTTTGCCGGCCCGGTTGGAAACAATTCATAAATATATTTCAGGTTGAAGCCGGTTTCTTTACAAAGCTTTCTAATCATTGGAGCAACCTGGAAATTTACATAGTATTCTCTTATATAATTAATTACTCTCCAATGATCTTCACTGAGTTCAGAAACACCTTCCGTGGCTGCGAGGGCAGCGGCAATATCCTTGTCCCACGAATTCGGGTCCTTGATAAAACCATCATCATCCACTTCAAATTCCCTGTCGCCGATCTTAATTGCTGACATTCAAAAACCTCCTAATTAACCTTTTACTGTAAAGAGTTCAATGCAGATTAAGATCTATAGACCAAGCCCCCGAGGGAAGATAATTTATCTTCCAGCTTGTAATAGCCTCTGTCAATGTAATCCGATCCGTTTATTTCCGTTTCACCTTCAGCCATCAATCCTGCGACAACCAAAGCTGCCCCTGCTCTTAAATCAGTGGCTCTGACCTGTGCGCCGTATAATTTGGGCACACCCTTAATTAATGCCATTCTGCCTTTTACTTTAATGACGGCCCCCATGCGTCTGAGTTCGTCAGCGACGCGAAAACGGTTTTCAAAAATATTTTCAATAATTTCACTTGTTCCGGTCGCAGTCGAAAGCAAAGTCATCATCTGTGACTGAAGGTCGGTCGGGAAACCGGGGTAAGGCATCGTTTTTATATCCAGGGAACGCAGGCCATCAACCGCCCTAATTCGAAGAGAGTCCTCTTCCTCGACAACCTCCAATCCGGCCTCGCGCAGTTTTGCGCTTAAAGGTTCCACATGAAGCGGAATAATATTTTCCAGTTTGATATCACCGCCTGTAGCTGCGGCGGCAATCATAAAAGTACCTGCTTCTATTCGGTCGGGTATAACATTGTAGTGAGTACACCCATTCAGATATTTTACTCCCTCTATCTTGATAATATCAGTTCCTGCTCCTCTGACCTTCCCGCCAAGGCAGTTTAAAAAACTGGCCAAGTCGACTATTTCCGGCTCTTTGGCGCAGTTTTCAATAACAGTTTGTCCTTTAGCAAGACAGGCTGCCATCATTATATTTTCGGTTGCCCCTACGCTGGGAAAATCCAAATAAACCCTGGCTCCCTCAAGATGACCTGCTTCCGCCTTCATGATTCCTTTTTCAAGGGACATTTTTGCTCCTAAAGCAGCAAAGCCTTTAAAATGAAGATCCATGGGCCTTAAACCTATATCACACCCACCCGGCAGGCATATTTCAGCCCGGCCGAAACGGGCAAGCATGGGTCCGATGAGCAGGTTCGAAGCCCTTAATTTTTTCGCCAGGGCATAAGTTGGCATTCCATTATGCCCATCGGGCATGGATATTGTTAAAGAGTCGTCTTCCGTCCATTTTAAAGCAGCGCCGATACTCTTAATCAGTTCCGTCATAACCCGGAGATCTTCGATTTTCGGGATGTTTTCAAGCAGTACGTTACTTTGAGCCATAACGGAAGCGCATAAAATAGCCAGCGCAGCATTCTTGGCGCCGCTAACCCGGACTCTCCCTGAAAGTACTTTACCACCCCTGACTATAAACTTACTCACACTTAAAGGGCCTCCCGCAACACAACAAATTACTTCTTATCCCTTAAAAGGCTTCTAGATCGCCCAGCTTTTCCAACCAGATTGAAATTCTTCAAGATTGGCTCCCAATATTTCGTCGATTGCTTTACTTATACTACCACCGCCTGCCAATACTTTCAAGATTTGATATACACTATCCGGTCCATATTTTCTTTCCATATACTGGATAGCAGAAAAGCATTGCCGGTAAGCAAGAGTCTGATCAGGCAGATCGTCAAAGTCCTTGTCCATCTTTCCAAAATCATACGGATCTTTTTTACCAAAAGAGTAATTACCTCCGCCAAACTGGAAACCGGTCAGCCTATACTCTTCAAACTGAGCGACTCCTTCAGTAAACCAGCGGGGTATATTTCCTTCTGTTACTTTATCCAAAACAAGGTGGGTTAACTCATGCGCCATAGGCCCTGAATTCATGAAGACACTTTCCATTTGCGCCTCGTCCCCCGGCAAAATCCACGCCTGGGGGGCCAGCACGCGTATTACCCCGGCGTGATAGGCTCCCATCGCGCTTATACTGGCGGGCCAGCCAAAAAAGTTGTTAAGCTCCTGACGGGAAGAATAGACAACCACTACCAGAGGTTTTGCGCTTGTAAAACCGTACTCATCAGCCACGGAATCATAATAGCGTTCTGCAGTTTTTAGCACAATCCGGGCGCCTTCAAGATCGCCTTTATTATACTTGACTAAAAAATGCTCTCCAGCCAAAGACGGCATGTCGTATGTATTGAGTAAAACATGAATGCGACAGGCTTCCCAGAATAAACTGTGGGCATATCCTCTTATTTCGGAAGGGACTCTGATTAATAAGGCAATAACAACAGTTAAAACAACGGTAAAATATTTTACAAACACTGATGGTGATAAACACTTGCCGTAAAGCATATGACGATTCTCAAAAGAAGTTAAGTTCATTTTTACCTTTCTAATCAACTAAATTAATTAATTGGATATTTAGTTGATCAACCGGTGGCCGGTAAATTTGCCTTCCACACTTCGATCATCTGCATTGCCTTGGCTTTCTCATCACTGTCTTTGGTCATCAAAATATATTTTTCAACATCCTGAATGCCCTTTTGATAATCTTTTTTGCCTTCAGCCAAAACTATTCCGCGGAAGTAATAAGCTTTTGCATTTTCCGGGTGGTTTTTTATTTCTTCTTCCAGGTATCGTATTGTTTTATCAAACTCACCCTGCTGAAAACCCATCGCAGCCAGTTCCAGAACTAAATCGCTGTCATCCGGGTTTTTTGGAACAGCCCGCTCATACATGTCAAAGGCGTCTTTAGACCGCCCCGCATTTGCATAAGCTCTGGCCAACTCGGCCAACGCCCCAGCATCGTTCGGATTACTTTTTACACTGGCTTCTAGATTTTTAATATTATCTTGGGGCGTTACATTTTTTTGCTCTTTTTCCACAGGCTCTACCAGTGATCCCCCTGCTATCCAGACAACCGACGAACCGATTAAACCGACTGATAAAACCACAGCAAGAATAATGAAAACAATCTTTTGTTTATTCCTGCGCCTTTCATGAAAGTTAGTTTTTTTGTTCTTAGGCATACGTCCTCCTTAACCTACTCAAACTTTTAAGCTATATTCCGTTGTTTTTATCTCTTTCATGGCCCGGTATGCTTTTAAATAAAGTGCGCATTCCAGCCGTTTTTTGATTATCCGGCAGGCAAGCTGATCCGGTTTATAAATCGAACTGTTAAATAGATGAGCGTTCGCATGGCAGCCTCCGCTGCAGTAGTTCCTGGCCCAGCAAGATCCGCAGCCTTCTTTTTTATACACATGGGCATTGCGGAATAATTGACGCAAATCCTCCCGGACCACGCCAGAATTTACGTCACCCATTAAGAAACCCTCCCGGCCTGCAAACTGGTGACAGGGATATAAATCTCCTCTGCTTGTTACAGACAGGTATTCAAAGCCCGCGCTGCACCCTCCCAAACGCTTGGGCAGGCAGACACCTTCATCTAAATCAATATTATAGTGGTAAAAATCTACTTCTTGCCCTTCTTCCAGCCGTGATATTATCTCTCTGGTCAGTTTTTCATATTCCCGTCCTATAGAAGGAAGATCTTCTTCCGACAGGGCATAATCCTCCTGAGCAAGGGCTATCACAGGTTCTACGGACACTTTGTTGAATCCCTGCCCGAGCATATGGGTTACATCATCTGAGAAATTCAGATTATAAGCCGTATAAGTTCCCCTCAGGTAATAATTTGCCCGGGGGTGAGCTTGAATAAATTCCAAAATGTTTTTAAAAACTGACTGATAGGACCCTTTTCCGTTTGGAAATACCCTCATCCGGTCATGGACTTCCGGGCGCCCGTCGAGGCTAAGGATTACGCTGATCTCGTTTTCACACAGATAGTCTCCTATTCCCCTGGTAAGTCCCAATGCATTGGTGGTCACCGTAAAATTTATTTCCTTGCCGAGCGCTAAAGATCTTTTCCTGCCGTAAGAAACAAGACGCTCAAGGACGGGAAAATTCAGCAAAGGCTCGCCGCCGAAAAAATCAACTTCTACTCTGCGGCGGGGCCCGGAAGAGGTAAGAAGAAAATCTATCGCTTGAGAGCCTATTTCCTCTGTCATCAAGCCGGCGCCTCCAATAGAAGAAACACCTGGTCTTGCAAAGCAATACCTGCATTGCAGGCTGCACCTATCGGAAAGGAACAAGCACAAGGCTTTTATAATCCGGTTGTCAGGTTGTTCCCAGGAACCATGAAAAGGATCCCCGGTAAATAAAAAACCCTGTTCAACCAGGAGTTCAATCTCCTCTACAGCTTGCTCAACTTCCTGTCTTGGATGCAGGGCAGAGTATTTATTGACGAGTTCTTCACACTTGCCCGGAATGTACCCGTCCAAAACGTCCCAGGCCACTTCACTTACCAAATGCAGGGCTCCGCTGTTGACATCAAGCACAAGCCTTGTCCCATCAAAAATAAACTTATGGATCATTTGATTATCTAAAAACAAGATCTATTTATTCTTTTTTTTGAGACATGTCTGATTGCTGACCGTAATCGATGTCTTGCAGGCAGACTGACAGGACGTCTGGCACTCACCGCATCCACGGTCATCAATCGCTTTAGTCAGGAATGGCCCCGTTATAGTTTTGATATGCTTACCCATATTGATTTTCTACCCCCTGATCAGCAATATGTTAAAAAGCTACCTTTAAAATTATACTAGCGGGCACGGGAAAATACAATAATAATACAATCTCTATTGCTTTTCACGCAACATAATATATATTAATGCATAGTAAAGTAATTATGGGTCTGGCAGTCGAAACGGAAATTTTGGCGCCGGAAGATAAAAAAGAAGAAGCTCAGCTGATTTTAAAAGCTTTTCCAGTCAGGAAGACAACATGGAACCTTAAGGAAATGAAAATTATGATTCCGATTGACTCTGCAGCAGTCGAAATTTTCGCGGCGGCAAATAATACAATCGCTCTTACAGGAGCTGGAATTTCGGTTGCCAGCGGCATACCCCATTTCAGAGGATGCGGCGGAATATGGGAAAACTATGATCCCGAAGAATACGGGACAATTCAGGCTTTTCAGCGGAACCCGGCCAAAGTTTGGAGCGCATTAAAGATTTTTTGCGATATTATAGATAAGGCCAGGCCCAACCCCGCCCATTTTGCCCTGGCCAGCCTTGAAAGACTTGGCTATTTACGGACCATCATCACTCAAAACATAGACGGACTGCACCAGGAAGCGGGAAGCAGCAACGTTATTGAGTTCCACGGCAATAACAGGTGGCTCGTCTGCCAAAAATGCGGTGGACGCTATCCAATCAAGGAAGTTGCAATCGATCTGCTTCCTCCGCTGTGCGCTTGCGGAGGGGTTTTAAAGCCCGATGTTGTGCTCTTCGGCGAAATGATACCGCATGATGCTCTTTACCGTTCTTACCTGGAAGCGAATAACTGCAGTGTTGTTATTGTTATTGGAACTTCCGCCGCTGTTGAGCCTGCGGCGAGCATACCCCGCATTGCAAGCAAGACGGGGGCAAAAATAATAGAAATAAATCCTGAGGAGGAAATGTCTTCAGATATTCACTTAAGCGGCTGCGCTGAAGAGATATTGCCAATTCTGCTTGAAAAAATCAACCGTCTTTCGCTTCAAGATACGTTACAGCCCAGGCAGCCATCCCTTCTCCAGTCCCCGTAAAACCAAGCCCTTCAGTTGTGGTTGCCTTTACATTTACTTTTTTACTGCTGATTGCCAGGACGCCGGCAATTTCCTTTTCCATTAAGGAAAGGTGACCAGCCAGGGTTGGCTTTTCTGCTGCTATAACAGCATCGATGTTACCCACTGAATACCCTTCCCTGGTTAGGATCAGCCCAACCTTATCCAGCAATAAAAGACTTGAAATACCCTTATAAACGGGATCTGTACTGGGAAAGTGCCTTCCTATGTCTCCTTCGCCAGCGGCTCCTAAAAGCGCATCCATTATCGCATGGACAAGTACATCAGCGTCTGAATGGCCATCCAGCCCTTTTCCAAAAGGTATTGTTACACCTCCCAGGATCAAGGGACGGCCTGTTACCAATCTGTGTACATCATAGCCAAAACCCACCCTTAATGACATCCGTATTCCCCCAAACTACCCCGTTGCTGCAGGAAAAATTCGATCATTGATAAATCCTCGGGAGTGGTAACTTTAATATTCCTATACGAGCCCTCGATAATCTTTACCGGGATGCCCATCGCTTCCACTAAGCCGGCGTCATCGGTGGCAGTCCTTCGGTCTCGGCGGGCCAGACGGTGGACATCCAGCAAAAGGGGAAAAGAAAAGGCTTGCGGTGTTTGAGCAAGCCATAAAGATTCTCTATTTAAGGTTCGGGCAATAAAATTTCCCGTACCGGTCTCTTTGACAGTGTCTTTTACAGGAACCGCCAGCGCTGCAGCGCCCCAACGCAGAGCACCGGAAACAACTTGATCGAGCTGATTAAGCGTAACAAGGGGGCGGGCGCCGTCATGAACAATTACCACCCGGGTATCTGCAGGCAGAGCGTTTAATCCTTCCCAGACTGAATCCTGCCGTGTTTTACCTCCCTTTACCAGACTGATCATTTTTGTACAGCCCCATTGCTCTGCAAGCGTCTTATATGTGTCTGATTCCCTTTCGTCCGCAACCAGGACAAAGCCTTTTATAAAGGGCGCTTCCTGCAGCGCCGCCAGGGAATAAGACAGAACAGGACGTCCACCCACGGGTAAAAGCAGCTTGTTAACATTTTCGCCCATCCTTCTGCTTTGGCCTGCAGCCACCACCACAGCCAGAACATTATCCAAGAACATTCACCTCATCGTACCTGGCCATGGTATTACTTTCATCCTGACGCAGCTTTGCAAAAATCATCCGTCCTGCTGCTGTTTGCAAAACACTGGTGACCAGCACATGGGCAGTTTGCCCGACGTACCTTTTGCCCCCGTCGATTACAATCATTGTACCGTCATCCAGATAGGCAACGCCCTGACCTGATTCTTTGCCATCCTTGATTACCTGGACATGCATCTCTTCTCCCGGTAATACAACTGACTTGATGGCATTGGCCAGTTCATTTATGTTTAAAACCTCAACACCATGAAGTTCGGCAACTTTATTCAGATTATAATCATTGGTAACGATTTTGGCTCCGATATGCTGGCCCAGTTTAACCAGCCTTGTATCCACATCACCCGTGCTTTCCAAATTCCTTTTATTATCATAGATCTGTACTCTTACCCTGGAATTCTTTCTGATCGAGTTTAAAACGTCCAGGCCGCGCCTGCCGCGGTTGCGCTTGAGCACATCTTCAGAATCGGCAATGTGCCTTAATTCCTCAAGTACGAAGGCGGGAACCAGTAATGTTCCCTCTAGAAAACCACTCTCGCAAAGATCCGCGATGCGTCCGTCGATAATTACACTTGTGTCAAGGAGTTTATGACTCCCGGCCTTTTTTTCGCTCCTGACACCTTTTTCCTTCCCCAAACGCGGCAGGTTGTTAAATATGCCCATCAGTTCTTCTCTTCTTTTTACTGCGACACTAATTCCAAGGTAACAGACGAAAATAGTTATTAGAATCCAGGCAATTATACCCATGATTCCCATTACCATTAGAATTGAACGTATTAAATTACAAATTATTAGTCCGATAATCAAACCAACTGCGCCCGCAATAAGATCCTGAAGCGGTGTTTTTTGCAGATTCTGCTCTATAAAGATTGCCATCCCCTTAGAACCGCGCATAATCCATGGCGCCAGAATCAACCCCACTACCAATCCAATCAATGCTCCCAGTGCAAGAATCCAAAAGCGAAGCTGTACGTCAGTGCGAAAATGAATTAAACCCAACCACAGTATCCTCGATGAAGCATAAAGACCTGCTAAAGCAAATAACGCTCCAATAAGAAAAAAAATCACTCTTCTTAGAATCATCTCTTTCACCTCCTTTGTCTTTAAAATAATTTATCCCTTAATTATAAGCCTTTTTACAGTTCAACGTCCAATAAAAAAATTGGCGAACTTTGTCACCAAAAACAAAAGATACGCCGGTTGCCCGACGCATCTTTAACCATCATTCTAGGCTAATGCGCTGTCAATTAAAAACTTGGTTTTTTCTTCCTCAAGCTCAATTGCCAGGGCCAGTTCACTTATTAAAATCTGGCGTGCATTTTCCAGCATCTTTTTTTCGCCGGAAGAAAGGGCTTTTTCTTTTTCCCGCCGTATTAAATTACGAACAACTTCAGCCACCTCAAAAATATCACCGCTCTTAATTTTTTCAAGGTTAGCGCGGTAACGCCTGTTCCAGTTTGTTGACATTGCCGTAGAGGTTCCTTTAAGGATCCAGAAGACCTTCTTTATTTCATCCTTGCCGACAACCTCCCGCAGACCTGCTTCCCGTGAAGTCATAATCGGTACCATTACCTTCATATCACCTACGGGGAGGCGAAGAATATAATATTGATTTCTCTCTCCCAGGACTTCTTTTTCCTCAATTGCCTCAATAACCCCCGCGCCATGCATTGGATAGACAACCTTATCACCAATCTTAAACAACAGCCAACCTCCTTTTCAAGAGAACAACTCGCTATTTGGGGGGGGGGAATTTTAACTTTATTTTTATAAAAATAATAACACACGTTGCAACCTTTGTCAAATAAGACAAAGGTTAACGCATTCCGTCCAGGGGATCGCTCCTGATTTTAAATTTAAAATATTTAAACATTTGACAGAACTTTCGATCCAAGCTATACTTAAAAAAAACAGCAAGGGGCGAAACCGTTATGGTAAAAAACTTAATTTACAGCGAATTTCAGAATACGGTTTCAGAGGTGCTGATCTGCAATAGAAGTGTTCTTGACGTTCTTTCCCAGATTCAGGAAGCAAACGCAAGACTAACCAGGGCTGTCACAAAAGCAGTAACCGGTTGCGGTTGCCTTAAGATTCAGGCCGGCAAAAAGGAAATCCCCTCGGACGTTCTGCTGGCTGATTTAAAAAATATTTTGGAATCCCATCTTATAGGAGAAATGTGTGAGGACTGCAAAGAAACAGTTGAAACAGCTGTTGGACGGTCCCTTTTTTATTTAGCTGCATTATGTGAACTGCTCGAACTGGACCTGCACGATGTTTTAGTTAAGGAACAGAAGCAGCTTAAAATCCTCGGTATTTTCAACCTGGCTTAAATTAAAAATGCCTTTCCTGGAAAAGCTGTTTGCGGTAACGGGCCAGGCCTTCCTTTATTGAACGGGCGCGTGCTTCACCTATTCCTTCTACTTCATCCAATTCTTGAATTGTAGCATTGAGGATATTTTTTAAAACCCCGAATTCCCTGACCAGGTTTTCTATAACCGGCAAGGGCAGCCGGGGGATTTTGCTTAAAATACGGTATCCGCGCGGGGAAACTATTTGATCCAGAACACCCACGTTTCCGGGGTATCCAAGTGTGCGTGCGATAAGTGAAAAATCAAGCAGGTCCTCCGCCGGCCAACTGTTAATTATATCCATAATCTGAGCCGGTGTTTTATCCCCTACGGCAGCAGCGTAGTCCTGAATGATCAGCAGGCTTTCCGGCTCGACGTTGCTGACCAGTTCTTCCATTTGCATGGTAATCAGACGGCCTTCGGCGCCAAGTTCACTGACATACTTTTCAATTTCACCTACTACACGCAATACCATGTCAACACGCTGAATATACCTTGCCACATCAATAAGCGCAACAGAATCTTCAAACTCCAGAATGCCCAGCTCATTGACAATCTTATCAAGCACAATACGGTATTTTTCAAGTGTTTGAAGAGCCTGGTTCGCCTTGGTAAGAATTACACCCAGATCACGTAAAACGTATTTCAGATTCCCTTTATAAATGGTAACTACGTTTCGCCGCTGCGATATGGAGATAACCATTGCGCTTGTTTGCCTGGCAACACGTTCGGCTGTCCGGTGCCTGATTCCGGTTTCAGTGGATGGAATACTTAAATTTGGAATCAGCTGCGTATTTGCCGCCAGAATTCTCTTGGCGTCCGAGCTTAAGATTATAGCCCCGTCCATTTTTGCCAGTTCGTACAGGCTTGCGGGGCTAAAGTCAGCATTAACCGCAAAACCGCCCTCTGAAATATCCATAATCTCCTGGCCGTCACCCAGAATGATCAGGCCTCCGGTATTGGCTTTTAAAATATTATCCAAACCTTCCCTTAAAGATGTTCCCGGCGCTACAGTTCTCAGCATCTTTAAAAGCTTTTCTTCGGACCTGTCTTCTCTCATCTAAACTACACCCCCAAGGCCGTTTCCATAGCTTCAGACATGGTTTCAATACCTAGTACAAGCATACCTGGCTCGTTTATTAAAGATGCGTTGTTTAACGGCGCCAGACACTTTGTAAAGCCTAATTTCACTGCTTCATTAATTCTTTTGGAAATCCCGCTGACAGGCCTTATTTCACCTGTTAATGCCACTTCTCCAATAGACACCAGAGAAGGATCAACCGCCCGATCACGATAACTTGAAGCTATCGCCAGAGCAATACCCAAATCCACAGCAGGCTCATCAAGATGAACTCCGCCAACTGCTTTTACATAAATATCATATCCGGCTAAAGGCAGCCCAGCCCTTTTTTCGAGAACCGCCGCCAGTAAAACCACCCGGTTGTAATCAACTCCCGCTGTCATCCTGCGCGGCGACCCAAAAGCAGCCGGCGAAACAAGGGCCTGGATCTCAACAAGCAGCGGCCTTGTTCCTTCCAGCACCGGGACAACAACTGTTCCCGGCAGGGGAGCTTTGTGATAGTTCATCATAAAAAATGCCGACGGGTTATTAACCTCAGTTAAACCGTCCCCGCACATTTCAAAAACACCAATTTCATTTGTCGAACCAAACCTGTTTTTACATGCCCTTAAGATACGGTAGAACTGGTGCCTTTCCCCTTCAAAGTAAAGCACAGTGTCAACTATGTGCTCCAGGAGCCTCGGGCCTGCGAGAACACCTTCTTTTGTTACATGACCGACTATAAAAATACTTATACCCTTATCTTTGGCAAGCCTCATCAACTGCATCGTACACTCGCGCACCTGGCCGACACTGCCTGGCGCCGAGCTGATTTCACTTTTAAAAACGGTTTGAATTGAATCAACTACAACCAGGGCGGGCGCAAGGTCGATGATATGCTGTTCAAGCCTGTTTAAGTCTGTTTCAAAAACCAGGTACAGTTCACGTCCGGTCTCCTTCAGACGCTGCGCACGCATCTGTATCTGCTGGACCGATTCTTCACCCGATGCATAGAGCACTCGCCGTCCGCTATTGCTTACCCGTTCGGCAGCCTGAAGAAGCAAAGTGGATTTACCGATGCCCGGGTCCCCACCCAGTAAAACAACCGAAGCATTGACGATTCCGCCTCCCAGCACTCTGTCAAGCTCTTCTATGCCGGACGAAAACCTTTCTTCCGCTTCCGTCTGAATTTCGGATATAATCACCGGCAAAGCGCCCGGCAGAACAGCCGGATTGGCTGCCGCCGGACCCGGTTCCTCTAAAAAGGTGTTCCAGGAACTGCAGCCAGGACAGCGGCCCAGCCACCTGTGTGACTGGTATCCGCACTCCCGGCAATAAAAAGTAGTTTTAACGGCCATTCACGGGCTCTCCAGATAAAAACATTTATAATATTTTTATTGTAACTTAATTTTACTGATTCATCCAGAATTTATCGCAGCAGTTAATACAAATTATACAAATTAAGAATATTTTTAACTACTTATGATCTTAACGGCAAAACCACTATCTTTTCATCCTTTACATCTATGACCACCTTGTCACCGCGTGTAAAAGTACCGCGCAGCAGCTCTTCAGACAGACTGTCCTCAACCTGACGCTGGATGGCCCTCCGCAGCGGCCTTGCGCCGTATGCCTCATCAAAGCCTTCCCTGGCCAGCCAGTCTTTAGCGGCTTCGGTGAGACTAATTTCAACCTCGTTTTCCTTCATGCGTTTGGCAACATCTTCAATCATCAGGCCGACAATCTCTTTAATGTGTTCAGAGCTGAGGGAGTGAAACACGATAAGCTCATCGACTCTGTTTAAAAATTCAGGCCGGAAGGTCCGTTTTAACTCATCTGTAATTTTGCCTTTCATTCTTTCGTAACCGGCCTGCTGGTCATCCGCAGTATGGAAACCCAGCGTCCCCTCGCGACGGAGCGTCTGTACACCGACATTTGAAGTCATAATGATTACCGTATTTCTAAAGTCGACAACACGCCCTTTGGAATCGGTCAAGCGGCCGTCCTCAAGCACCTGAAGCAGAATATTAAAAACATCCGGATGGGCTTTTTCAATTTCATCAAGCAGTAAAACCGAATATGGTTTTCGCCGCACAGATTCAGTAAGCTGCCCGCCTTCGTCATATCCCACGTAACCGGGAGGCGCTCCAATCAGCCTTGATACTGCAAACCTTTCCATATATTCACTCATGTCCAGGCGGACAAGGAGATCTTCGTCACCAAAAAGCGCCTCCGCCAAAGCCCTGGCAAGTTCAGTCTTACCAACACCCGTAGGACCGAGAAAGATGAATGAGCCAATTGGCCGTTTTGGATCCTTTAAACCAGCCCTGGCCCGGCGGATAGCCCTGGAAACGGCATGGACCGCTTCCTCCTGGCCAATAACCCTTTTATGAAGCAGTTCCTCCAGATTAAGCAGCCTTTCTGATTCTTCCTGGGCAAGTTTTTTTACCGGAACCCCTGTCCAACTGCTCACAATTTGAGAAATATCTTCTTCTCCGACTACCAGTTCCTCGCCGCGCTTTTGTGTCTTCCAGGCCTCCTTCATTACCTCCAGATCCTTTTTGGTCTGCTGTTCCTGATCCCGGAGTTGGGCGGCTTTTTCATATTCCTGGTTATTTATGGCCGCTTCTTTTTCTTTGCTTGTTTCTTCAAGACGTTTTTCCATCTCCTTGATTCCCGGAGGAGCAGTAAAGGCCTGAAGTCTCACCCTTGAGCTGGCTTCGTCAATAAGGTCGATAGCTTTGTCAGGCAGAAAACGATCGGTAATGTACCGGTCAGACAGGCGCGCCGCTGCGTTCAGGGCGTCATCTGTAATGCGCACCCGGTGATGGGCCTCGTATTTATCCCTTAATCCCTTCAAAATTTCTATTGTCTCATCAACAGTCGGCTCGCTTACTTTTATCTGCTGGAATCTGCGTTCCAAAGCAGGATCTCTTTCGATATGTTTCCGATATTCGTCAAGGGTGGTTGCGCCAATACACTGCAGCTCACCCCTGGCCAGCGCAGGTTTTAAAATGTTCGCGGCGTCAATTGCGCCTTCCGCCGCTCCGGCGCCGATAAGCGTGTGCAGTTCGTCGATAAAGACAATAATGTTGCCGGCTTTGATTATTTCTTCAACAGCCTTTTTAATGCGCTCCTCAAATTCACCGCGGTATTTTGTGCCGGCAACCATAGAGGGCAGGTCCAAGGTTACCACCCGTTTGTTCAGCAGGATCTCCTGGACATTGCCGCTAACTATGCGCTGCGCCAAACCCTCGGCTATGGCAGTCTTGCCCACCCCGGGCTCACCAATCAGCACAGGATTATTTTTTGTACGCCTGCTTAAAATTTGAACTACCCGTTCAATCTCCTTTTCGCGGCCCACTACGGGATCAAGCTTATCTTCCTGGGCAAGAGCGGTCAAATCCCTGCTGTAACGGTCAAGGGTGGGGGTGTTGGAAGCCCCGCCTTTTCTTGTTTGCGGCTGCCCCTGCGCAGGACTGTTCCCCAACATCTGAAAGATGGTTTGTCTGACCTTTTCCTGGTCGGTCCCGAAAGAGTTGAGAACTTGCGCTGCAACGCCTTCACCTTCACGGATCAGCCCCAGGAGAAGGTGTTCGGTTCCCACGTAATTATGTCCCATCCTGCGGGCTTCATCTACCGCCAGTTCCAATACCCGTTTGGCCCGGGGCGTTAGTGTCATCTCGTTTGAAGCAGGACCCTGAACGACTTTTTCAACCATTTCCTCAACCATTGTTCTTACCCTGTCCGCCTCAATTCCTAAAGAGGCCAGAGTACGGGCGGCGACACCTTCACCTTCCCCGATTAATCCCAATAACAGATGTTCAGTGCCGACAAAAGGATAATTAAGCCTTTTAGCTTCTTCTTGAGCTAAATATAATACTTTTTGAGCACGTTGTGTAAAACGGGCAAACATTTTCATTCCCCCTTACAATTCTTATGCCTGCTCTACTTCAGCAAGCTTTTCCCTGATCATTTTCATACGGTACAGATCACACTCAAAGGGAGTTAGATCCTTGCCGGCTTTTTTAATCAGAAAGGCCGGTTTAGTCAATACAATAAGCTCACTGACCAGATTGGCCGGGATGTTCTTAATAAAACCAAAATCAATACCCAGCCTAAAGTCGGATAATAACTGCATTACTTCGTCAGAAGACATCAGATTGGCATGTTTCAGTAATCCGTAAGCCCTTCCGGCGCGGTCCTCCATCTGCTCGCGATACTGTTTGAACAAAGCCTCTCTGGCTGCTCTTTCCTGATTAAGCAGCTGCCTGGCGACAGAAATTAGGTTTGTTATGATATCTTCTTCTGTCTGACCAAGTGTTATTTGATTTGAAAACTGAAAAAGGTTGCCTGAAGCCTCCGTACCTTCCCCATACAAGCCTCGGACCGCCAAACCAAGTTTATTAATAGTAAATAGAACACTTTTAATCTGATTGATCTTCACCAGCCCAGGAAGGTGCAGCATAACTGAGGCCCTTATACCCGTACCCACATTGGTCGGACAGGCGGTCAGATAACCCAGGTGTTCGTCAAAACTGTAATCCAGACCTGCCTCCAATTCATTATCGAGCAGGTTAATCAAATTCCACGCTTCATTTAAGTTAAGTCCGGCCATTAGGCACTGCAGCCTTAAATGGTCTTCTTCATTGATCATCACGCTTAGAATTTCATCTTCCCTGACGGCAACAGCCTTTTTTTGAAAATCGTCAAGCAGATCAGGGCTGATGAGATGCTTTTCAACTAATACTTGCCTTTCCACAGGCGGCAAATCCGTCATCCTGGTTAATTCAAAATTACCCGTTTTATCAAGCGGTATATTTTTCCTGAGGGCATCTTCAACTGAAGAGATGACCTGATCAGCCTGTTCAAAAGACAACAAATGAGGGAAAGGCAGTTTGGCCAGATTCCTGGCAATCCGGATACGGCTGCTGATTATTATATCTGATTCCCGTCCCTGCCCATCCATCCAGGGACTGTGAGAGTCTTTTAAAATTTGTTTGATGGACATAAATCCTACTCCTTTTTTAAGTCGTTTTCCAGTCCCCTGATTTCATCCCTCAATAGGGCTGCCTGCTCAAATTCTTCCCGGCTGATAGCTTCTCTGAGCTTGGTCTTTAAATTGTCAATTTTATTTATAATCCTTACTTTCCCTCCGGAGCGCTCAGGAACTTTGCCGGTATGACGGGCTGCGCCATGTATTCTTCTAAGCACAGGTTCAAGTCGTCCGCTGAAACTGCGGTAGCAGGCGCCGCAACCAAGCAGTCCCTGTTTGATAAACATTGATTCCGTAATCCCGCAGGACGAACACCTTGTCTGCTCGGAGGCGTCTTCTTGCGCCGGAGATGCCGACGCTCCGAAAAACTCGTTGTTTAAAAGGCTGGAAAGAAAGCTGTGCAGATTCGTTTGCGGCATCTGACCAAAACTTTCCGCCTGCATTTTACGGGCGCAGTTTTCACATAAACGGATTGTTTTTTTCGTATTATTAATAATTTCCGTTATATGAACAGTAGCGGGACGCTGGTGACAACGCTCGCATTCCATAACTTTTGCATACTCCTTTAAAAAATTATTTTTTATTTGCTGTCCCGCAGGACAGCAAATATCATAGCTTTTAATACAGACGCCGTAAGCTGATCGCGGCCCGGCAAATTTGCCTTGAGAGCGTTCCTGCTCACAGCCGCAATCATTAGTCTGGCTTCTCTTTCAGTAATCAGCCCCTCTCCGAGAAGGTATTGAATTATACCCACCGCTCTTCTGCCGGACATTCTTTCTCCGATTAAACCATACAGATAGGAAATGGTTTCAATTTCTTTTCCCAGAGGCAGTTTTAATATACGGACATAACCACCCCCACCCCTTTTACTTTCTACAATAAAACCATGATCAACCGTAAAACGGGTGGTTAAAACATAATTAATCTGGGCCGGGACACAGTTGAAAAAAACTGCCATTTCATTGCGCTGGATCTCAATTGCGCCGCCATGGCTCTTGGCCAATAAGCTCTTTAGATGTTCTTCAATAGTTTCTGAAATGCTTGGCACTATAATTCACCACCTCGCAAAGCGCAAACTGTCCTTAATTAGACTTTAACTATCTTTGACTATATATATTATAACCACTTAACATAGATTATAGCAAGTAAAAAATATCATAAAAAACTTTCTCAATTTAACCTCTGCCGGATGAGTTCTGCCTGTTAACATTTTAAATTTACCGGAAATAATTTTTTATTTATTAATGTCGGCCGCCTGTTCCCAAAACAAGCAATAGGCCATTCGCCATATTATTCGCCGATTTTTACTTAAATAATAATAATCTCATCAAATTTTTCTATCCTTATACATTCCATAATTAGATAGTTCTTGATATAATAGTGAAAACATACCAGCAATTGCCGGGATAATGTAGAAAATTCATGGGAGCGGGGTAAGGTCAGTGAATCAGAAACATAAATTTTTCTTTCTTATTCTTTTGCTCTGTACAACAATTTGGCAGCGCAGCGCCCTTGCCGGGGCCGATTCTTCCTCGGAAATCATCTTAAAAATTGGAGAAGAACAGGCTTTGATAGCAGGGAAAACATTCCAGCTCACGGCAGCGCCGGTAATTCAAAATGAAATTACACTGGTACCCCTGCGGTTTATAGCTGAAGGCTTAAAAGCAGAAGTTAGGTGGGAACAGGATACTAAAAAAATATTTATCATTGCCCCTGGCAAAGAGATCCAGCTTGAGGTAGGGAAAAATGAGGCGGTGATAAATGGCGATCCCCAACCCCTTGTTTCTCCTCCTGTAATAATCGGGAATGCCTCTTTAGTCCCTTTGCGTTTTATAAGCGAGGCTTTAGGAGCGCACGTGGCTTATCTGCCCCAGACCAAAGAGATTCACATAATACTTACCCTAACACTTCCGCCGCCGCCCAATCAGCCGCCGGTAGCATGTTTTAACTTCGTAAAAACCGTAATTGACCAGGGAGAGACAGTAGAATATATTGATTCAAGCTATGACCCTGATGGCGACAAAATAATAGCCTGGGAGTGGACAGGAAAGAAACGCGCCTTTTTCAAGCCGGGTGTAAATAGAGTCTCTCTGCGTGTCCAGGACAGCAACAAAGCCTGGAGCGAACCTTTTAACGCGATCATTACCATAAATGATCACGTGCTCATGGACGAATTAACTTATAATTTCACATATCCCGTCCCCGGGGAATCATTAGATATGACGCAGATTCCGATTATCAGCCTGCAGGTTGTTAATCCGGTTAATATAACAGAGGGCACTGAAAAAGTTTTTTTAAGCAACAGCCCGGAAATAATTACCGAAGACGGGGTATTATTCACGGAAAATATTTTAGGACCAACCCGTATTTGTTACCATCACCTAAATGGAACCACCGAAAATAAATATGTTTATCTGGTGGCCACGAATACCGGTTTCGAAGCCGAACAGATATTTATCGGCAAACAGGGAACAGGCGGACCCGGTGAAGCTATGTATACAGGCAGAATGGCCGTTTACCGTTACCTTGCGTCAGAATCCTTGCCTCCTATAACCATACAACCCGGAGAAAGAAAGATTTTTTACACTAGCGCGCCGATACACGCCGGTCAATGTATAGATGGTTTATTTGATATCAAAACAAACCAAAATATTTTATTTTCGGTTGTGGCTGCAGGCAGCCCGGATCTTTTGCCATATAATGGATTGATGGAAATGCTTCCGGAGGATGAAGCACATTCTCGCGGCATATTTCCGGTGGGTTCCCATTTCATATCTATAAAACTGGACAACCACGAAAAGTCACGGCTAATCATTGCTGACGGAAAAGATGATCTTGGCAATACTGAAAATGACTATGGGGTACTTTACGAAATAACCATTGAAGCGAAATATAAAACCGGAGTTATCCTTGTTGCCCGGGGAGGTGTCTTTGAAGGAGCAGGCAAATGGGACAATCAATTGGTTTACCTGCCGAGCGCCGGTATGCTAAAACCCTCAGTAAACGGCGCCCTGATTGATGTGCTTCTTCCGGGAGAACGCAAAACCCTGTCCTTAATCCCGCCGTCAGGATCTTTCCTGCCGGTAAACCTGATTTTTATACCTCTTGAAAAATGATTCATTGGATAACTATTTAACCATTAAAAAGTTAAAAGGCGCCTTTAATATGTTCTAACTGCTTAAGCTGATTTTCTAAATCAAACATTAAAGCCAGCACGTCAAACCGCACCGGCTCCTCTTCTTTCTGCACAGTCTTGAGATAATACTGGGCAACTCTATGTATTTTCAGCATTTTGTTCCGGTTGACACTCTCCTGAGGAGTCCCAAACCTTTCGGAACTGCGGGCGCGAACTTCTATAAAAACCAGAGTTTTACTGTCCTTGGCAATGACATCTATTTCGCCAAGAGGACATCTGTAATTACGCTGCAGCAAAATGTATCCTTTTTTTCTCAGGTAAGAAACCGCTTCATCTTCTCCCCGGCGCCCCAGGTTCTGTCTCTGGTTGGACATATAAACCTCCTTCAATTCTGACTTTTTCATCTCACATCGTTAACAGCGTAAAAAACTTAAAAATTATAAAAGCATATACAGTATATTGTTATCAACAGTCTTATGTGTTTCTGCTAAAACTAATCAAATAAATGATGGAACAATTTACATTGATTCCAGTCTCCCTGAAAAGGATAAGGCCATTATGAAAGACATTATGGAGCATTTAGACAAAGAAGACAGAGAAAATGTTCTTTATATTGCTTTAGATGGATCATATTACGCTAATAAAGCTTCTTTACTTGCTGAATTTAAAAAACAAAATGAAGGCAAATTTGATGCAACCGGCAAATTAAAATTACTAACGAATGAGATACCTCTTATTGATGAAGGCAATATCAATAGTATTACAAAACCTGATGTTACTACATTAACAGAAGAAACAGGCTTGACCGCAACTTCCAGCGGATATCAACATCCTTCAAGTCAATGCACCAATAATAATAGCGGCCCATACAGAAAAGTCTTATCCAAGTCAGGTTATTCCCGATTAATTGCCAATATTTATTTGCCTGCAAAACCGAATGAAGCAGTTATGACACCGTCTGCAACAAGCGGTGACAAGGGATATATATACACTGGCGCTGTCACTTCTGGAGGACAAATTGATATGGGATTAGCATTGAATTATGAGGCAGGTCCAGCTCCCACTAATGAAACTTGGGGTATGTTTGTCACCGGCGCAAGCAGTGTCATTACACCCGATTATGGTAATTATAAAATGGGAACAAGCGTATATATGAAATATTATACACCTCAAAACAATCAGGCAGCTTTATATTGCAGCGGGTATGATAAAGCTGGCAATCCGTCAATTCATACTCTGGTCGTTGCTGTTTCTACATCCTTAAATTTCAAAACCAGTGGAGTGGGAATGCAAATAAAAAGAATAACTTCAATCGGACAAATAAAGAACCATCAAGACTTAACAACAGGGTCATTTATTAAAAATGTTGGTTGGAGTAATGTGAAAATTGGAACTACAAGTGGTTCAGAGGTCCTGATGAATTCAAGCAACACATCATCTATGTGCGGCTATAAAACAAGTAATGTTTTGGTGGATTACACAAACCAAGCGAACGAAAAAGTTTGGGTCAAATGTGGAAATCTCTAATGTAAAATGTAAGATAAGACTAATATAGCCAATGGCTGTCAATAGGCGTGAATCTCTTGATTTATTCACGGACCTATTGACAGCCATTGGAATTTCTTCAGCCGCACCCTGGATGTCCTTAATAGTAAATGTTTTAGTCATTGTAATAACGAGCATATTTATTATACTATATAGTCTATATAAACTGACCCTATTCGGTTTGCCGATGGTCATATAGAATGGGCTAGTGCCGGGTTGCCTTCTGTCCCTGGAAACACGGGTGCGAGGCTTCATGTCAAGGACAATCACGACTCATAGCTGAAATCCTATGAGAGCAGGAGAAAATTTACCATTCTCAGTATTTATTTTAATGGGCAAGCTCGAACAATTATATTTTTATAAATAAGATACTGCTTTTCTTGGTCAAAAAGGTTTGCTGAAAAGGGACAAATAAAGCATTAAATATGTTGAAAAGGAGTTGAATTTGTGAAAATTTTAATAAAATTAATTTTAATAAAATTAATCATCGTACTTTCTATTTTATCAATGTTTTCGGCGACTGCCGATGCAAGTATTATGAATAATCTTGGGGTTGTGTTAAAATTAAATAATTCTTATATTTTATATGCGGACCAGGAACTTCCTTTTATCGATAAAGCCAACAGAACAATGTTTCCCCTCAGTATCGCCCGTGACTTGATGGGATTTAAGGTAGCTTTTGATCCAATAAAAGGAAAAGCAGATATTATTTTTGATGTGACAAAAGCTCAAGTGATGATTAACAACAAACAAGCCTATATTAACGATAAACCAGTTGTTTTAGATACCCCTGTAATTATGAGAAACAACTCACTGATGGTTCCGGCCAGGTTTATCTCCCAAATTTGCAATACGCCTTTGGAATGGGATGCCAAGCATCATGTTTTAATTCTGAAAAATGATAAATTTTTAAATGCATATAGTTTGACCCACCTTGATGAAATGCAAAATCTGGACGAATCATTTCAAGACAAGATAATCCCCCAAAAAGTAGAATTTGTAGAATATAAAAATCCTGATGAAAATAGAATCAATATGCAGATCTTAAATGCGTCTGATAATGTTATTGACAAAGAATTTCTGCATATGAATTGTTTTTATTATACAAATGATCGTGTAGCCGGGGGTGACATGTCTCTTGGATTTTCCTCAGGAAGAGGAACCGGTGTGTCAGATCGAAGGGGATATAACCCTGACGCTATAAATGCAAACTCGACTTATACAATTCATAGTAATACATGGGATGGTAAAAATAAGCATATTTTTAAGTCTCATCATTTTATTTTTAATGATAATATAGTAAAATATGTGATCTGCAACTACTTTAAAATTACAGGGTTTAATTAGACGATTAAAACAAAAAAGGTTATTTGAAAGCCCCGTGTTTACCACGGGGCTTTCTTAAAAGTTCTCCGGCAACGTCCTACTTTTCCAGGGCCCAGGGCCCAAGTATCATCGGCGCTGGAGGGCTTAACTGCCGTGTTCGGGATGGGAACGGGTGTTTCCCCTCCGCTATTGTCACCGGAAAATTTATTCTGTTGGATTCTCTCAAAATTTCACAGCCTAAGTTAATTTTTACCTTTACTGAAGATAACCATTTTAAGGTCAAGTCCTCGACCTATTAGTACCAGTCCGCTTAACCGGTCACCCGGCTTACACTTCTGGCCTATCTACCTGGTAGTCTACCAGGGGTCTTACCCCACCGAAAGGTGAGATGTAGGAGGTGTGAGATTATTTACCTCTCACATCTCACCCTTCAAATGGGTGGGAAACCTTATCTTGAGGTGGGTTTCGCGCTTAGATGCTTTCAGCGCTTATCCTCTCCAGACATAGGTACCCAGCGCTGCTCCTGGCGGAACAACTGGTACGCCAGAGGTCTGTCCATCCTGAGCCGACATCGAGGTGCCAAACCTCCCCGTCGATGTGAACTCTTGGGGGAGATAAGCCTGTTATCCCCGGGGTAGCTTTTATCCGTTGAGCGACGGCACTTCCACTCGCAACCGCCGGATCACTAAGCCCGACTTTCGTCCCAGCTCGACCTGTGTGTCTCGCTGTCAAGCTCCCTTATGCCTTTACACTCTAATGCGTGATTTCTAACCACGCTGAGGGAACCTTTGGGCGCCTCCGTTACCTTTTGGGAGGCGACCGCCCCAGTCAAACTGCCCACCTGACACTGTCCTCAGACCGGATAACGGCCTCAAGTTAGAACTCCAATATCCCAAGGGTGGTATCCCAAGGTTAGCTCCACCAAGGCTGGCGCCCTGGCTTCCAAGCTTCCCACCTATCCTGTACATGAAATAACGAAATCCAATATCAGGCTACAGTAAAGCTCCACGGGGTCTTTCTGTCCTGTCGCAGGTAACCCGCATCTTCACGGGTATTACAATTTCACCGAGTCCCTCGTTGAGACAGCGCC